>X5_European_Hare__coassemble_163_pt1 | contig 21523 bp, 26 predicted proteins | sample X5_European_Hare__metabat2_low_PE_001 | metagenome-assembled genome bin X5_European_Hare
CTTCTAAGGGACGAAAAGGAGCTTGCTGAGCACAATATGCTAGTCGACCTAGGATGAAACGACTTAGGTAAAATATCAAAATTCGGCACTGTAACGGTTGAAAAATACCACCTTATTGAAAGATATTCCCATGTTATGCATATTGGGTCTACCGTCCGCGGGGAAATTGACGAGAATAAATATGACGCTTTAGACGCAGTAGGCGCAGTCCTGCCGGCGGGAACGCTTTCGGGTGCTCCTAAAATCAGGGCCTGCCAGTTAATAGGAGAGCTTGAAAACAACAAGCGCGGAATTTACGGCGGAGCTATAGGATATATCGACTTTACAGGCAATCTTGACGTTTGCATAGCCATACGCCTTGCATATAAAAAGAACGGTAAGGTTTTCGTGCGCTCAGGAGCCGGAATTGTTGCGGATTCTCAGCCCGAAAAGGAATATCAGGAGTGCCTGAACAAGGCGGCGGCAGTACTAAATGCGCTTAAGGCTGCCGGAGAGGAGCTTTTATGATACTTTTGATAGACAACTATGACAGCTTTTCTTACAATCTCTACCAAATGATAGGTGAACTTTGCCCTGACATTAAGGTTGTGAGAAATGACGAGCTTTCAATCGATGAAATTGAAAAGCTCAGCCCATCACATATTATCCTCTCACCCGGACCGGGAAGGCCGGAGGACGCCGGAATAACCCAAAAGGTCGCCGCCACGGTTTCAAAAAAGATTCCAACACTCGGAGTATGTCTTGGGCATCAGGCAATATGTCAAGCATACGGAGCGACGGTAACCTATGCTTCAAGGCTTATGCACGGCAAGCAGTCGGAGGTTTCCTTAAACCTCTCAAGCCCGCTTTTCAAAGGACTTCCCGGAAGGATTACCGTCGCAAGATACCACTCTCTTGCCGCCGACCCGAAAACTATTCCGAATTGCCTTAAAGTCATTGCGATGACCGACGAGAGCGAAATTATGGCGGTACAGCACCGAGACTACCCTATTTACGGCGTGCAGTTTCACCCCGAGAGCATAATGACCCCTTATGGGAAAGATATACTTAAAAACTTTATCTTCGGTTTGTGAGGCGCAGCATGGCTTTTACTCTTTCGAGAGTTGTCCCATGGGGAAGGAACATGAGCGAATACAGGCTGATGTTCAACCTATCGGACAGCGATATGAAGCTTAAAATCGCCGGTTTTGGGGACGGTCCTGCGTCATTCAACTGCGAGGCATCGGCGCTGGGATGCGATGTTACATCATTTGATCCGATATATCGGTTTTCGGCGGAAAAGATCGCCGCAAGGATTGAAGAGACCCGCAGTACGGTTATGAAGCAGATGTCAGAAAATCTTGATAACTATATATGGAATACGATAAAAAGCCTTGACGAGCTTGAAAACATCAGAATGTCGGCTATGCGGCTTTTCCTATCTGATTATGAAAAGGGGCGGCGTGAAGGGCGTTACGTCGCGCATGAACTGCCAAAGAAGCTTCCGTATGAATGCGGCGCATTTGATTTGGGGCTGAGCTCTCACTTCCTTTTAATGTATGCGTCGCTTGGTTATGATTTTCACATCAAAGCGATGCTGGAGATGCTCAGAGTCTGTCGGGAAATCAGAATCTTCCCGATTGTTGATCTAAACGCAAATAAAACCGAGCTTGCAAACGAGGTCATAAGTTATTTTCGCACCGATTACGATGTAAATATATGCAGCACAAAGTATGCCTTTCAAAAGGGAGAAAATAAGCTGCTGACAATTAAATACAGATAATATTTTAAGGAGGACTTATCATGATAAAAGAAGCAATCGCAAAAATCGTCAACAAGGAAGACCTAAGCTATGACGAGGCGTATGAGGTCATGTCGGAAATAATGTCCGGCGAAACTACGCCTACGCAGAACGCAGCGTTTTTAGCGGCTCTTTCGACAAAAAGCACAAAGGCCGAGACAATTGAGGAAATTTCAGGCTGTGCGGCGGCAATGCGCTCTAAGGCTTTAAAGGTAGAAACCCCTCTTCGCACGCTCGAAATAGTCGGCACCGGCGGAGACAACGCGGGATCTATCAATATCTCAACCACCTCAGCAATAATCATTGCAGCGGCGGGAATTCCGGTGTCTAAGCACGGCAACCGCGCGGCAAGCTCAAAATGCGGGGCAGCGGACTGCCTTGAAGCCTTAGGCGTCAATATCGACCTTGAGCCTGAAAAATGCTCAAAGCTTTTGGAAGAAGTCGGAATCTGCTTCTTCTTTGCTCAAAAGTATCACCCTTCTATGAAATATGTCGGCGCTATAAGAAAAGAGCTCGGATTTAGAACTGTTTTCAATATCTTAGGTCCGCTGACCAACCCTGCAAGCCCTAAGATTCAGCTTTTAGGAGTATATGACGGCAGTCTTTGCGAGCCTTTGGCAAAGGTTTTGATGAGCCTTGGAGTAGAGCGTGGAATGGTGGTTTACGGTCAAGATAAGCTTGATGAAATATCGCTCAGTTCGCCTACAACGGTCTGCGAATTCAAGGGCGATATGTATAAAACATATGAGATTACACCTACTGACTTTGGCTTTAAAACCTGCAAGAAATCAGACCTCGTTGGAGGCTCCCCCGCTGAAAATGCCGAAATAACCCGCTCAATCTTAGACGGCTCTCTTAAAGGACCTAAGCGCGATGCAGTTTTGATGAACGCCGGCGCGGGGATTTATTTGGGAGATAAAGCAGGTTCTATCGCTGAAGGAATTAAACTTGCCGGCGAGCTTATTGACTCCGGTGCCGCAATTAAAAAGCTTGAGCAGTTTGTAGCGGCGTCAAAATGAGCGACATACTGAATATTATAGCAGCTTTGGCAAAAAAGCGCTGCGAGGAAAACAAGAAAGCTATCCCAGAACCAGAAATCAAAAAGCGATGCGAAGCTCTTCCAAGGCTTGATTTTAAATTTGAACGAGCGCTTAAAAAGGATGACATCGCCTTCATATGCGAATGCAAAAAAGCCTCGCCGTCAAAGGGACTTATAGCGCCGGATTTTAACTATCTTGAAATCGCAAAGGATTATGAACGAGCCGGAGCCGACTGCATTTCGGTTCTTACCGAGCCTGAAAAATTCCTTGGCAGTGACAAATACTTAAGAGAAATTGCCGCTGCTGTAAAAATTCCATGTTTAAGAAAAGATTTTACAATTGACCGCTATATGATTTACGAAGCTAGAATTTTAGGCGCACAGGCGGTGCTGCTGATATGCTCAATTCTATCAAAGCAAGAAATAAAAGATTATCTTTCACTCTGCGATGAGCTTGGGCTGTCATCTCTTGTTGAGGCCCACACCGATCAGGAAATAGACATAGCGCTTGAATGCGGAGCCAGGGTAATTGGTGTCAACAACCGAAATCTGCGCGACTTCACGGTCGATGTATCAAACAGCCGAAGGCTAAGGCAAATGGTTCCTCAAGACAAAATATTTGTGTCGGAAAGCGGAGTTAAAACCGCCGAAGATGTTAAAATTCTGCGACAAATAGGTGCGGATGCTGTTTTGGTTGGGGAGACGCTTATGCGTTCAACCGACAAGGTTGAAAAACTCAGGGAGCTTAAGGGAATATGACCAAGATTAAATTTTGCGGTCTAAGAACCGAAAACGACATTATGCTTGTCAACAGAATCCGCCCTGATTTTGCGGGATTTATTCTGTCAAAGCGGTTCTGGCGGTATGCCGGCGACTTTGAAAAGCTTCTCCCGCTGCTTGACAATAACATCGCCGTGGTCGGAGTTTTTGTAGACAATCCCCTTGAAGAGGCTGCTCATTATTTAAACTGCGGTATGATAGATTATGCCCAACTCCACGGCTCTGAGGATGAGGAATATATCAAAAGCCTTCAAAAAGCCGGCGGAAAGGTGATAAAGGCCTTTAAAATAACATCTGAAGATGATGTAAAGCGTGCATTTTCATCACCCGCGGATTTGGTTCTTTTGGATTCTGGGACCGGAACCGGCGAGCAGTTTGACTGGCAACTGATAACAAATTTCGGTCGGGACTATTTTTTGGCCGGTGGACTTACCCCAGAAAATGCCGCAGAGGCGGTGAAAAAATTCCACCCGTATGCTCTAGACGTAAGCTCTGGCATCGAAACTGATAAAGTCAAAGACGAGGCGAAGATGTTCAAATTCGCCGATGCCGTCAGAAATATTCAAAGATAAAAGGAGAAGAAAGATATGTCAAATAAACGCGGGCGTTTCGGAATCCACGGTGGGTAGTATATTCCAGAAACGCTTATGAACGCAGTAATTGAGCTTGAAGAGGCATATAATCGCTACAAGGATGACCCTAAGTTCAACGCCGAGCTCAAAGACCTATTGAACAATTACGCTAACCGCCCGTCTATGCTCTACTATGCCGAAAAGATGACAAAAGACCTTGGCGGCGCAAAAATTTATCTTAAGCGCGAGGATTTAAACCACACCGGAGCCCATAAAATCAACAATGTCTTGGGGCAGGCACTTTTAGCAAAAAAGATGGGGAAAACGCGCCTTATAGCCGAAACCGGAGCCGGTCAGCACGGCGTTGCTACCGCAACAGCGGCGGCTCTCTTTGGAATGGAATGCGTTGTGTTCATGGGAGAAGAGGATACTAAGCGCCAGGCTTTAAATGTCTATCGTATGAAGCTTTTGGGCTCTGAGGTAGTTCCTGTGAAATCCGGCACTGCCACATTAAAGGACGCCGTAAACGAGGCTATGCGCGAGTGGACAAGAAGAATTGAGGACACTCACTACTGCTTAGGGTCATGTATGGGTCCTCATCCTTTTCCAACAATTGTCAGAGACTTCCAGTCGGTAATCTCTAAGGAAATAAAAGAACAATGCTTAGAGCGCGAAGGCAAGCTTCCCGACGTAGTTATGGCCTGCGTAGGCGGCGGTTCAAACGCTATCGGCGCGTTCTATAACTTCATTAACGACCCCTCGGTCCAGCTTATCGGATGCGAAGCGGCAGGCAGAGGAATCGACACATTTGAGACTGCCGCAACGATTGCAACCGGAAGGCTCGGAATTTTCCACGGCATGAAGTCCTATTTCTGTCAAGACGAATTTGGTCAGATAGCGCCGGTATATTCGATTTCCGCTGGGCTAGACTATCCCGGTGTCGGTCCTGAGCATGCAAATCTTCACGACATCGGCAGAGCGAAATACGTTGCGATAACCGACGATGAAGCTGTTGAAGCCTTTGAATACCTTTCAAGGACTGAGGGCATAATTCCCGCAATCGAATCAGCCCATGCCGTTGCCTATGCCAAAAAAATCGCACCGACAATGGATAAGGATAAGATAATAGTAGTTAACCTTTCAGGCAGAGGCGACAAGGACGTTGCGGCAATCGCACGTTACAGAGGGGAGGATATCTATGAGTAATATAAGAAAGGCTTTTGAAAACAAAAAGGCCTTTATTCCGTTTTTCACCTGCGGTTACCCGGATATAAAGACCTCGGAAGAGCTTATCAGAACTGCTGTCAAAAACGGTGCAGACCTTGTTGAGCTTGGTATTCCGTTTTCCGATCCGACCGCTGAAGGACCGGTTATTCAGATATCGAGTCTTAAAGCACTTCAAAACGGCATCACGACCGACAAGGTTTTTGATATGGTACGGGATTTAAGAAAGGATATAAGCATTCCGATGGCGTTTATGACATATGCCAACGTTGTATTTTCCTACGGTTCCGAAAAGTTTATATCAACCTGTCGTGATATAGGCATTGACGGCTTGATTTTGCCGGATATCCCATATGAAGAGCGGGACGAATTTTTGGATATCTGCCATAAATACGGGGTCGATCTTATTTCATTTGTTGCCCCCACTTCTGCAAACCGCATAGCAAAAATAGCAAAATCTGCCGAGGGGTTTATCTACATAGTATCAAGCCTTGGTGTTACCGGAGAGCGCAAGGAGATAACGACGAATATTGCGGAGATAGTTAAACTCATCCGCGAGAATACCTCCGTTCCCTGTGCGGTTGGATTTGGAATCTCAAGCCCCGAGCAAGCTCACGAGATGGCTCAGCTTTCAGATGGCGCGATAGTTGGCTCGGCGCTTGTCAGGATTATTGAAGAAGGCGGAGACGACATTATTAATAAGGTAGGAACATTTGTTAATCAAATTAAATCTGCTCTTTAAAATTCGATAAAGCCGGCACATGACCCATTTGGAGCCATATGCCGGCTGTCTTTTGATAATCGATTGAATTTATGTGCGTTGGCAGAAAGCCTATAAGCCGAGTTTTGTCGAGTGCGGCAATCTATCTACGCCGTATGTCGCCATACGGCTCAAGCCACCTATAACAGCATGTCTGCCGAGCAGACATTGACATGCCGAACCAAACGGTGTTGCACCGGATAGGGTTTACACGCCCGACCGGTCTCCCGGTCTGCGGTGAGCTCTTGCCTCGCCTTTTCATCCTTACCGACTTTGAAGTTTGGTTAAATAAACAATCCTTGACAAAAAGCCTCAGTTGTTTTTAAGCTAAATTTCAAAACGGCGGTTATTTTCTGTTGCACTTTCCCTAGGGTCGCCCCCGGCTGCCGTTAGCAGCTACCCTGCTCTTTGGTGCTCGGACTTTCCTCATTCGGCGGTTTCCCGCCGCCCGCTGCCGCATAGCTTTCTGCCTACGTACCGGATTTATCATACAATATATTTTGCTGATTGTCAACCATTTATTTGCATTTTTATGGCATAACCCATTCGCCCGAAACATTATTTTCATCCTGGCTGTATTTCTCAACTAGCATTGAGATATCCCTGAAAACGGGCAGGTCGGAATTATCTATGTTTTCAAGGTTTGACATTATCGCTAAAAGATACGGTCTTGGCGCATCGACAAATGCTACGTCGTGGAAGCTGAATCCCGCCCATCCATATTTTCTGTATACCGGGTAATTAGAGGATATCATTCTTAGGTTGGCTGTCTGCAAATCATCGCCAAATGTCTCAGCGCAGCCGCCCGATTTTAAGTAATCATGCATTATTTTACAGTAAACTCCAGCAGACTGCGTACAGATCTTTTGTTTGGACTGTCTTATATCCTGCTCATGATTGCAGCCGTTTTCAGCTAAAAAATCTGAAAACTCCTGCCATGTAATAAGATCCTTGAGCATCTCATACGCGACGTTGTCGCTATTGGTTATTGTAAGCTCAAGCAGTTCCGAAACTGTAAACTGCTGCCCGAATTCGCCCTTGACAATTTTACCGGTTCCTTCAAAATAGTGTTGTGGCTCGTATGTAAGCACCTGCTCCGGATCAATCTCGCCGGCATCTATTTTTCTGTAGATAAAGGTGCAGAAAGGTACCTTGACCGTTGAAGCCACGGGATAATGCGCACCCGGATTCAGCTCATACTCAAAGCCACTGTTAAGATCCATAAAATACAGAGACAGAGTTTTTTTTCGAGCAGTTATAACGTTTCCTTCTTCGTCATACGTCTCATTTTCGGGAAGACACCCACACTCTAAGGTGCCATCACATCCCTGATTAAGCCCGTATTTTTCAATCAAGCCATCAAGCTCAATATAAAATTCTTCCGGAAAGCTGAAGGTCTCGCGGTATATAGGTTTAGACTCTTCTGCCGCGATGGTTTCGTAGGAAAACTCTTGAGAAGCTGTAGACAGCTCCGTTTCTTCTTGATTAGGCGCTTGAAAGGTTTCGATTATCACGGAAAATGAGCCACCCGTATTTTTAGATTCATTGCGGTAAGCGCCGGCACTGCCGCACGCATAAAGAAGTAATGACCCCAATAGCAATGCCGCAATGCCGACGCGTTTTACCATAATTATGCCTCTTATTTAATCAGTGAACACTGCCGGGAACGATTTTGTCGTAGTCTTCCCAGTATTCAATAGTTACATTGTTTAAAAGCTCGTCAATCTGTTCATTGAACTTTCTATTTAAATATGTAGTGCGTACTTCGTCCCAGTTGTCCTCAACATACTGCTCCTGTTCAAGGCGCTGAATGATATGGTAGCCGTAATCAGTCTCGACCAAGTCGCTGGTCTGACCGATTTCAAGCGCAAACGCAGCCTTCTCAAAGGGCTCTACCATCTCGCCGTATGTGAAGAAATAGCCATCAGTATTGTCAACCATTCCAGGATCGTCAGCCTCTTGGGCAAGATCATAGATGTCAGCGCCGTTTTGAATCTGCTCTAAAAGTTCCTCGGCATATTCCTTTGCAGCATTCTTTAGCGTTTGCTCATCTGCATCGGCATATTCTTCGTCATCTGCAAAGTGATCGTTTGCAACCAAAACATGATAAACACGGGCATAGTCTTTAGCAAGATCCTCCTTGATTTCATCATCAGGAGGGGCTAAAAGCGCGCCATCCTTGTTGTAAAGCTCTTCGTAATCCCGGTTGCCGGTAACCTGCTGAGTGATAAGTCTTCTTAGAAGATCCTCAGTTATGGATGACTCTTCAAGAGCCTTTTCATATTCCTCGGCTGTTTCAAATGCATCGCCCTGCTGCTGCAAATATGTTTCGATATCCGCCTCATCTTGCTCAGTAAGAGATATGTTGTAATCATTTGCTATCAAAATGCTCCAATAGCTCTCAAGAATCTGTTGCTTAACAATCGTTAACAAATCCTGAAACTGATCAGAAAAGTCATTCCAGTAGTTGTCATCTCCGCCTGAATAGTAGCTTGTGTCTATAGTCTTATACCAGTATCTCCATTCGTCAAACGGAACCTCAACACCATTGACAGTCATAATAATAAGCCCGTCGGTATCAATCTCTTTGCCGTCAATCTGCAAAAGAGGAAGTTTTTCGGAAGAAGTGTCGGTAGGAACGTCGCTTTTATCTGCTGTTTGATCTTTTGAAACAAGCACGGGGGTGTTTCCCGATTCATCACCGCAGCCGGAAAATGACGCGGTAATCATAATCAGCGTCAAAATAACTGCTATAAGCTTTTTTAAATTCATCTTCATACTCCTTGTCAAAGTTTTCCGCATGGTTTATTATAACCCGCCAATATGTTTGCTAAATGAAAGTTTGTTAGAAAGCAGATAAAATCATCAGAGAAGATCACGCATCTTTGCCGGGTTGTCCGCCGCCTTTACACCGTATTCACTAGCTGCGATTTTTCCGCTTTCATCAATAAGGAAGCTTGAGCGCAGAACTCCCATTGAAACCTTACCCGCCATCTTTTTCTCGCGCCATACGTCGTATGACTTGACAGCCTTTAGTTCAGGGTCACTCAAGAGGGTGAATTCGAGCCCGAATTTTTCACGAAATTTCTGATGGGAGCTTACTGAATCCTTGCTTATTCCTATTACAACGGCGTTTTTTGAAGCAATCTCTGGGAGAAGGCGGTTAAATTCACACGCCTGTTTTGAACAGCCCGAGGTATTGTCCTTTGGATAAAAATAAAGAATAACTTTTTTCCCACGCCAATCCCTAAGCCTCCTGAGCGTCCCGCTTTCGTCCATAAGCTCAAATTCAGGTGCTGTGGAGCCCTTTTCAAGCATATTTTATGACCTCCATTTAATTTTACTCACTTAAATAAGTATTATAGCACAATATCTTAAAAAAGGCAAGAGCTTTTCAAATAAAAGCGTCTGTTTGGAAAATATCGTGTGAACAGCAAACGCGTTTTCAAAATCTATGTTCTTTTGCAAGAATGAGAAAATATCCGCTTACAATGCGAGTATGAAAAATCCCCAAGCCTTTGTTGGCTCGGGGATCAGCTTTGTTTTATCTAGCTGCCTTGTTACTTTACAACATTTTTGGACCGGTCGACATAGCTTGTATGCAGAACCTCATGTGCCCTATGCGAGCCCGGCTCGCCAAGATATTCCTTGTAAATGGTCTTGACTGCCTCGCTATCGTGACTCTTACGCTTTACATTTGCTGCATCGTAACTGTATAGCGCCTTGGCTCTTAAAGCCTTGATGTCTGTGGTAGAACGAACGGTTGAGGACTGAATCGGCTGGCCGCCGCCGTTGACACATCCGCCAGGGCAGCACATCACTTCAATAAAGTGATAGTTCTTCTCGCCGTTTTCAACCGCACAAAGAACCTTATGTGCCGCATCAAGTCCTGAAACAACACATATGTTGACATCCATTCCCGCAACATGAACAGTAGCTTCCTTAATAGCATCAGTACCTCTACGGCATGGTAATCGACATTGTCAAGGCTCTTGCCCTCTAAAACATCGGCAACAGTGCGCAGAGCTGCTTCCATAACGCCACCGGTTGCGCCAAAGATAACGCCGGCACCGGTGCCCTCTCCTAACGGGCTGTCAAAGCTCTCGTCGGGAAGATTCTTAAAGCTTATTCCAGCGCGCTTTATCATCCTTGCCAGCTCACGCGTTGTGATTGAGATGTCAAGATCAGGAAGCCCGGAAGCAGACTGATCATCGCGCTTTATCTCAAACTTCTTAGCAGTGCAGGGCATTACAGACACAGAAACTATATCCTTAGGATCGATGCCATTCTTTTCTGCGTACCAGGTCTTTATCAAAGCGCCAAACATTTGCTGAGGAGACTTGCAGCTCGAAAGGTTGGGAATCATATTCGGGTGATATGCCTCGCAGAATTTGACCCATCCGGGTGAACAAGAGGTGATCATCGGCAGAACTCCGCCGTTTTTAACGCGGTCAACAAACTCGTTAGCCTCTTCCATTATGGTGAAATCGGCGCCGACGTCGGTGTCAAATACTTTATCAAAGCCGAGTCTGCGAAGAGCGGCAACCATTTTGCCCTCTACTCCAGTTCCGATCTCCATTCCAAACTCCTCACCTAAAGCTGCTCTTACGGCAGGGGCGGTTTGAACAATGACGACCTTCTTAGGATCGTTGATCGCTTCATATACCTTATCTGTGTCGTCCTTTTCTCTTAAAGCACCGGTCGGGCAGGCAATGATGCACTGCCCGCAGCTTGCGCAGCCTGTATCGGCAAGCCCAAGGCCGAAGCCACAGGATACGTTGGTATCGATGCCCCTGTCGTTTGTGCCGATAACCGCAACATGCTGTGCGGCGCAGGCGGCAACGCAGCGACGGCAAAGAACGCACTTATTGTTGTCTCTGATCATATGAACAGCGGATGTGTCAAGCTCATAATGAGGCTTGTCGCCGTCAAACTTGTCTTCCTTTTCAACGCCGTATTCACGGCAGAGCGCCTGGAATTCGCAGTTATCCGACCTTACGCAGGAAAGGCATTTTCTATCGTGGGTTGAAAGCAAAAGCTCTAAGGTCGTTTTTCTTGACTTCTGAACGCCTAAGGAGTTGGTTTTAACTTCCATTCCTTCGGTTGCAGGGTAAACACAGGAGGCGACAGTTCGAAAGCCTCTGCCCTCGTTAGCCTCAACAACGCAGATGCGACAGGCGCCTATCTGATTCAAGCCCTTCAAGTAGCAAAGAGTTGGGATATTGATCCCGGCCTGTCTTGCTGCTTCGAGGACAGTTGTTCCGTCGGGCACGGTGACGGCTACACCGTCTATTTTAAGATTTATCATTTTATCCATTACAGCGCTTCCTCCTTATTCCTTGGAAATTGCCTTGAACTTGCAGGTGCTCATGCAGGCTCCGCACTTCACGCACTTCGCGGGGTCTATTGCCATCGCGGGCAGTTTCTTGCCGGGGGCGGTGTAGTCGGTCTTAGAGATGGCGGACGCAGGGCACTGGCGCGCGCACATGCCGCAGCCGATGCACTTATCCCTATCAATCTTGTATGTAAGGAGATTCTTACATACACCAGCCGGGCACTTCTTATCGACGATGTGGGCAACATATTCGTCTCTGAAATATCTAAGGGTCGAAAGAACCGGGTTAGGGGCGGTCTGACCTAGACCGCAGAGGGCATTATTCTTGATGTAATAGCAAAGCTGCTCCATCTCGTCTAAGTCTTCCATCGTTCCCTTGCCATCGGTTATTTTGGTCAGCATCTCAAGAAGTCTCTTAGTGCCGACACGACAAGGTGTGCACTTTCCGCAGGACTCATCAACGGTGAATTCTAGGAAGAACTTTGCAATGTCAACCATGCAGTTGTCCTCATCCATGACTATAAGTCCGCCAGAGCCCATCATAGATCCTATAGCAATGAGGTTATCGTAGTCAATCGGAACGTCAAGGTGCTCCGCTGGGATGCATCCGCCGGAAGGACCGCCTGTCTGGGCTGCTTTAAACTTCTTACCGCCGGGGATTCCGCCGCCAATCTCCTCAACTATCTGTCTTAGCGTCGTTCCCATAGGAACTTCAACGAGACCGGTGTGCTTAATTTTTCCGCCCAAGGCAAATACCTTGGTTCCCTTGGATTTTTCTGTGCCCATTGAAGCAAACCAGTCAGCACCCTTTAAGATAATCTGGGGAATATTTGCGTATGTTTCAACGTTGTTTAAAATGGTAGGCTTTCCGAAAAGACCTTTAACGGCAGGGAACGGAGGCCTAGGTCTTGGTTCGCCTCTTTTGCCCTCAATAGAGGTCATAAGAGCGGTTTCCTCGCCGCAGACAAATGCGCCGGCGCCCAAGCGAAGCTCAATGTCAAAATCAAATCCGGTTCCAAATATATTCTTGCCCAAAAGCCCATATTCGTGCGCCTGATTGATAGCAATTCTCAGGCGGGATACTGCAATGGGGTATTCGGCTCTTACGTAGATAAAGCCCTGATTTGCGCCAATAGCGTAGCCGGCGATAGCCATAGCCTCTAAAACAGCGTGCGGGTCGCCTTCCAAAACGGAACGGTCCATAAACGCACCCGGGTCGCCTTCATCAGCGTTGCAGCAGACATATTTCTGATCTGCGTCGGGAACCAGGGTTCTAGCCATCGACCATTTTCTTCCAGTCGGGAAACCTGCACCACCGCGACCCCTCAGACCGGATTTCAAAACGACGTCGATAACTTCCTCTGGGGTCATCTCGGTCAAAACCTTTCCTAGAGCCTGATAACCGTCCATCGCTATGTATTCGTCAATGTTTTCAGGGTTGATAACGCCGCAGTTGCGAAGTGCTACGCGGTGTTGTGCCTTATAGAATGCGGTGTCAGAAAGCGAGACCTGTGTAACATCTTCGACTTTTTCCTCGCCTGTATCGGCATAGACAAGGCGTTCTACAACTCTTCCCTTGAGAAGGTGTTCTGTGACGATTTCCGAAACGTCGTCGGTCGTAACTCTTGAATAGAATGTGCCGTCGGGATAAACGATAACAACGGGACCCAGCGCGCAAAGACCGAAGCAGCCAGTCTGAACTAGCTTTACCTCTTCAGAAAGACCGGCAAGCTCGATCTGCTCGGTGAACTCCTGCTGAATTGCTTTACTGCCGCTCGAGGTACAACCGGTACCGCCGCATATCAGCACTTGTGCTCGAATCATATTTTATATACCTCCTAAATTAAATTCACTGATTGTTGCCGATTGTATACTCAGAAACAGGATGTCCGGCCTTAAGGTGCTTTTCAATGACTTCCTTTGCTTTTTCGGCGGTCATCTTGACATAAGTGACCTTTTCCTTGCCAGCCTCGAAAACTTCAACGACCGGCTCATACTGGCAGATGCCGATGCATCCAGTTTGAGTGACGGTGACCTTGTCTGAAAGACCCTCCTTCGCCACACCGTCAACAAACGCCGAGAGAACCGGTCTTGCGCCCGCCGCAATGCCGCAGGTAGCCATGCCAACAACGACTCTTATGTCGCCCTGACCCTCGCGCAAAACGACACGGTCTTTCATTTTTTCTCTGATTGCTGCAAGTTCTGCTAATGATTTCATGATTTTCAAATCCTTTCTATGATAATTTTATTTATTAACTTATTTGCTTTCCAATGCTTTATAGCGGTCTTTATAGCGGTTTGGAATACTGCTCTAAAAGATTTTCCCTTATCCAAACTAAAACATCGGGAACATCAAGTGGAACTTCATCTCCTAAAACAGCCCTTAGCTCGCGGGTGTCAAGCTTGACCTCCCTGTCTGGCATGCTATGAATAAACACAAAATCCATATTAGGGTCGCCCTGAATGAGAGTAACAACTGAACTGACAATGTCTCCTAAGGGGGTCATATCTATATGGTTTTTATTAAACACCGCCTCAGTTACTGTTCCATGGTCTGTAGGATAAACGCTTTCGTGTCGGGACCTAATCGAAAAGCTTCCTCCCGTCTGTTCGGCCTGTAGCTTCAATAAAGGAATTCCAAGCCCGACCGCACGTGTGGTTCGGGTTGTGCAAAACGGGTCGGTAACGTTTTTTAGAAAATCTTCGGTCATTCCGCATCCGTTGTCAGATATCCTTAGGGTGAGCGTTTCGCTGCTTTCTATGACCTCAATCGTGCAAAGCGTTGCGCCCGCCTTTACCGAGTTTTTTGCGATGTCTAAAATATTCAGCGAAAGCTCTTTCATTCTAAAACTCCCTTTAGCTTTTCTATCAGGCTTTTTCTGACAAGAGATCCCGAATAGGGCTCGTCATAAAGCTCAAAGCTGCACTCGGCGTCCCGAATATCCCAAAGATAGTGGGCATCTGAGCTTACGACCATTGTCTTATTTTTCAAAATCGGGAATTTTTCAAGGTGTGTGCTGAGTTTTTCCCGGTCGTGCAGCTCAAAGCAGTCGAACTTTGGCAATTCGGGAAAAGTTCCTAAAACCGCAATTATCCCATTTGACTGCCTGTCTATATGAGCGGGATAACATACGCCGCCGTATTTTTTTACAATTCCCGGCGCCTCATCAACTGTTATCGTCGTTGCATTGGGAAGCATAAATTCCTCTAGCCCTATAACGTTATCTCCGTCGTCCATTATACGCTGATCCCCGAAGATATCGACCCGATTTGGAATTTTAATTCTTCGGCTTTCGACCTCTTCGCCAAATTCGAGCGCTTTTTCAAGCTCTTCAAAAAGGCAGACAACATGGATGTCTTCTGCAGTAGTGAGCTCCATTCCGGGAACAGGTATCACTCCGTATTTTTTGCACGCTTTGAAAAAAGCGGGGCAGTTTTTAACGGAGTTATGGTCTGTTAGCGCCATTATCTGGATACCGGCAAGAGTGGCCGTTCCCGCGATGTTAGCGGGGGTCATATCGTTGTCGGCACAGGGAGAAAGGCAGGAATGGATATGCAGGTCGTAATAATATTTTCCCATAATGTTAAATTTTTTTCGCTATCGAAAGTGCTGCCTCATATGTCGGCAGAGATGTCTTTAAAACGTTGACACCTTTAGACTCTGCCACTTCCTTTACTCCGTTGTCAAGCGCTACGTTTTCAGAGAGTATTACACAGCTCACATCACAAAGAGAAGCAACCGCAATGATATTTATATTTGACATGATGGTAATCCATGCCGTGCAAGCCTTTGCCCTTCCCATGACCCAGCTTAAGAGGTCGCCGCAGTATCCACCTTCAATTTCTCTATCAGGCTCCGGAAGACAAACCGCTTCAAAGCCGCAGCTTTCAACAAGTTCTTTAACGGTCATATCTCCTGCCTCCTTTCGGGGTATTCAGGGTGAACCGGCTCTCCGTTTGCAAGCCTATGCTCTCGTATAATACAGCTTTCAATCCTGCGCTCGCCCTTGATAACATCCTCGGCAAACGCCCGACATGTTGGCGCACCGCAGGAGCCGCAGTCAATTCCGGGCAGGTCGTCTTTCAATTTTTGTATGTCGCTCATCATTCTCATGGATTCACCAATGGAGCCGCCCAAACGGTTCATCGGTTTATAGTCCGGAACATCCTCAAAGAAATATTCCGGCGGGATGTATCGATCATCAGGGCCTAAAAAATTCTGTGAAACCGGCATATACCGCCTTAAGGTTTGAAGCCTGGCCTTGGCTATGAATGGGTTTTCAACAGTCATCACGCCGCCGACACAGCCGCCGGTGCAGGCGTTGAGCTCGATAAACTCAAGCGGAGGGATAGTGCCGTTTTCGATTTGTTCAAGCATTTCGACAACATTTTCAATGCTGTCTGCGGCAAGATATTTGTCGTTGAAAATAGCCGCCGCCTCGCCGCCAGAGGTCGCCCAGCTTATTCCTATCATGCCGGAATTTGAAACCGGCTCGGGAACCTTATCACGGCTCATATGGTTTAAAAGTGGAAAATATATATCCGACATCGAAACAACAAGATCTACCGCTGATTTATAGCTTCCGAAGCCGTTTTTGACATAGCTGGTCTTGGCAGGGCAAGGAGATATGAAGCACACTCCGATGTCGGCATCATCAAGCTCGGGATGTTCCCTTTTAGCCTTTTTTCTTGCCTCAATCGCAGCAATTTCCATTGGCGGCAGAATCGGCAGAAGATTATCCTTCAAATATGGAAATCTCAGCGCAATAAGCCGCGCAATCACTGGGCACGCGGAACTGATGACAGGCTTTTTTACACCTTCGGTCTTGATATATAGGCGGGTGTATTCGGAAACTATTTCCGCCGCCTGTGAAACCTCGTATACCTCGTTAAAGCCCATGTCAAGAAGACCTTGCAAAACGTAGTCAACGTCATCAAGCCCCTCAAACTGACCGTAAAGCGTAGGAGCCGGAAGGGCAATCCTCCACTTGTAGTCATAGAGGTGGTCAAGCTTGTTGCAGGTTGCAATTTTCGCATGGTTTTGACAGACTCTTATGCACTCGCCGCAGTCAATGCAGCGGTCGGAGTTTATTGACGCTTTTCCCCCATCGACCCTGATGGCTTCTGTCGGGCAGCGCTTTATGCAGGTAGTGCAACCAGTACAGCGGGAAGCGTCAAGTGAAACGGAATGTTCATAGGTATTCATTAAATTATCACCGCGTTTCAGAAATTGACGGTCATTGTGATTTTTGTGCCTCGACCGAGCTCTGTCTCGATTTTCATGTCATCGGTATAGCGCTTCATATTAGGCAGACCCATTCCGGCACCAAAACCTAATGAACGGATATTGTCGGGTGCGGTGGAATAGCCCTCTTTCATAGCAAGCTCTACGTCCTTAATTCCGGGGCCATGATCGTTTAAGACTATAACAATCTTGTCCTCGTATACCTCAACGTCAGCCTCGCCGCCATGCGCGTGGATGACCATATTTATTTCGCCCTCGTACATAGCAATAGACACTCGCCTTATTACTTCGGGTGAAATTCCAAGCTCCCGCAGGCTTTTTTTCACAGAAACAGACGCTTGCCCGGCAGAAGTGAAGCTCTGCCCGTTGACGTCAAAGTGGAACTTTACCGACTCACTCATGCTTGTCTCCGTTTCCGCGGAGACCTCCCGCATAAAGAAGTCCGCACGCCTCATACATTCTCTTTTTTGAGCTCATAAGAACAACGCCGCTTTCACGAGCAAGCTCTATCATGTCGTCGGTTGGCTTTTTAGAGCGGACAAAGACTATGCATATCATATCCATCATCTCAGCGGTTCTGATAACCTGAGAGTTGACAAGCCCCGTAAGCAAAACCGCCTGATCCTTTACATATGCCAAAACATCGCTCATCATGTCAGAACCGCAGGCGGAATATACATCACGGTCAAGATACTCCTCACCGCAGATAATATCAGCATCCAGTAAAGTTTTGATATCAGAAATTTTCATAATTTAAACCCCTTATAGCGCTTTAGTCTGATATCTTATTATTTGTATTTTTCCAAAATCGTGTCCACATCTGCCTTTGTGAGACGCCCGTAAACGTCATCGCCGACTGTTAGCACCGGCGCTAAACCGCAGGCACCTATGCAGCGGCATGCCTCTAAAGAGAACTTACCGTCAGGGGTGCATTCGCCGGCACCGATTCCCAAAACCTCGGAAATACGGTCGATTATGTCCTGCGAGCCCTTGACATAACAAGCCGTTCCTAAGCATACTGAGATTTGGTGTTCGCCCTTAGGGGAAAGCGCAAACTGTGCGTAGAAAGTTGCAATTCCGTAAACCTTCTCGACCGATACTCCCATGCCCTGTGCAATGATTGTCTGTACCTCAAGCGGCAGATAGCCGTAAATTTCCTGAGCTTCCTGCATAACCTGCATAAGCGAGCCTTCGACATTCTTCTTTTCATCGATAACAGCTCTTAGCTTTGCTTCCTGCTCAGGCGTGCCCTTGAACGGAACTGTAGAAATGCGTTTTTTCATGGTATCCATCCTTTCATTCGCTTGACACCCGACAGCGGTTATTGTCATGTGCGCCGCCGGACACCTTATTTAAAATGTCGTAATATGATATATATACAATAGGAGTATAACATATCCTTGCAAAAAAGTAAAGCCTAAAAAACAAAAAATCCGCCTAAAAAGCGTGGAATTTTCAGACGGATCGCTTATTATTTTCTTGTTTTAAAGCAGCAGTGCAAAAATCAGTACTATGTGGGACAGTTATTCACCGACAGAAGATTGAGGCGGGGCATAGTTTATTTACAGCCATCATATTCGCACAAATCGCTGAGCGGACACTCTTTGCACTTTGGGTTTCTCGCCGAACATATGTCACGGCCAAAAATTACCAATCTATGGCAAAAATCGCTTGCTCTATCCATCGGCAGCACATCCCTAAGCTGTCTTTCAACCTTTGTGGGATCCCTGCCTTCTGACAGCCCGAGCCTAGCGCATATTCTTATGCAGTGTGTATCGGTTCCACCGCCGGCTGTTTATATACATCACCTAAAATCAGATTTGCGGTCTTTCTCCCGATGCCGGGAAGCGACAGCAGGTCTTCCATATTATCGGGAACCTTGCCGTCAAAATCTCTGATAAGCTTTTTTGAAAGCTCGATTATTGATTTTGCTTTAGCATGGTAAAGCCCACATGGTCGTACAATTTCCTCGACTTTAGAAAGCTCTGCACCTGCAAAGCTTTCAAGTGTGGGAAATTTTTTAAAAAGCTCCTTTGTGACAATGTTAACCCTGGCGTCTGTACACTGGGCCGACAGCCTCACCGATATCAGCAGTTCGTAAGGCTTTTCGTATTCAAGTGAGCATTGCGCATTAGGATATACCTTTTCCAGCCGGTTTACAACTTCCTCCGCGCGGGCTTTTATTTTCAGATTGGTCATAAAATCGTTCCCTCAAACGGTTTTTGTGTTCAAGCAATATTTTTTATATCACACAAAAGATAAATTTCAAGTGCCTAAGATTGCTTTAAAGAATGACGCCATCGCAGAAACGGTGATTATTAAGGCGATAGCTTAAAATAAAAATATATCCTGGATATTTGTCTGCCGTTTAACTGTTAGCGTGTTTTATTGCGTTTTATAGTTACTGCTAGCGCATATAGCAGAAGCAACAATATTCCACCTGTGACGGCATAAGGCACCGCCCATAAAGCATCAGGCCAAAAAAGCGAAAATCCCAAAAGCATCATCATACCACAAAATATAAGATACATTACCCGCCCTATTTTAGCGCCGGTTCTTAATCCCGCCAAAGCAAAAATTTCCGCAGGGAAAACTTTAGCGTCTTGTTTTATCCTCGCGCCGAAAATAAGAATCATTAAACACAAGGCTCCCACTACAAACCACGCCGCCGGAACAAAAAACACCGGGATGAGTATCATTGCCGCCTGATTATCTACGCCCTCTATGCCACTGTGAAAGGCACTCATCGCCCCGGCGGTAAACATCATCCCATTGAGTGCTGCCGCACCCAGTGTTATGAAAATGAACGGTTTCTTTTTCAATTCAAGCATATAAATCTCCTCTATATGAAGCGAGCCGCAACGTTTTTCCCATCCTCTGTCCTCTTGTCTTAGGGGTCTACGACTGCCTATTGAATTAGAAGTCGGCTCATGTCAATAATATAAATAAAAATAGTCCGAACTTGTCTTTGATTGAAAACAGGTTCGGATTATATTTAGTCTGGTGCGGCAAATGGGACTTGAACCCATACGTCGTTCGACACACGCCCCTCAAACGTGCCTGTCTGCCTATTCCAGCACTGCCGCAAATGATAACTAAGGGGGTTGGGGGGTCCTTAGTTATCTATTGGCATCCGAGGGGATGGGGTGGCTCAGGTGCCAAATAAAGGGAACTCGAATCATCGAGCTAAGTTATTATATCATCCCTTTGATATTTTGTCAAGGGCTTTTTGAAATTTTTTTGCGGAATTTGTTTCGTCCCCCGCTTAGATCATTCCTCACCGCAAATGCTCTTTATTCGGTTCTCACTGTTTTTTATGAGATTAACCATCGACGAATAGAACTTTGGGAACTCTTCGCCTAGGCTTTGCGTTGAAAGCAAAAGATTTTCGCCGCTTTGGGGTTTTAAGGCATCCTCGCCGGGCAACGCGTTTCCTTTTATTGCGCAGCTAAGCTTAGCGTCTGCCAAAGACATCGCAGCGTCAGTCGCAGCAGGCGCAATATCCTCATTTATCATAAAGAAATTCTGGTCGTTTTTTGGATTAGCAGAATAAACATGGCGAAATACCTTGTAAAAAGCAAGCATCAAATAGCCCGACGCTTCCTTTATGACGGTTTTAGATCCGCAGCGGGTCAAAATCGAAAACAAAACGTTGAGAGAGTTATTAATGAGCTTTTTATTGAATGCGATTATAATCGAATCGGGCGTGACACGATCTCGCTGATTGGGGTCGTCCTCTGGAATATCATCAACGGTTATTGTCTGCCCACCCGGCTCAGGAGAACGGCCTAAAAGATAATCACAGCTTACTCCGTAATAGTCGGCAGCACGCAGCAAAAAATCAAGCCCACACTCGCGCTTGCCCTTTTCATAATGAGACAAAAGACCCTGCGATATTCCTAAGTCTTCCGCCGCCTTTTTCTGCGACAGTCTCCTCTCTTTTCGCAAAAGCGTCATTATTCTTGCAAATTCAGTATTCACTTAATCATCTCTCCGGTTCGTTGATATTTTGTGTGCCGCAACTTTCGCACATATTACACAAATACATATTGAATATTATACACCCAAAATTACAAGATGTAAAACCGCATAATGAATAAATTTTCCCACAATTTTTTGGGCATTTTAGCAAAAACGTTTTGAAAAAGCGCAATACCTCAAATCTTTGAGCTTTGACCCCTTGATTTATTTTAGTGAGCGCATTTCAAAGAAAAAACTTGCAATTTTACGCAAGATGTGATATAGTTACTGTATGTAAGTGCGTATAATCAGTGTTTGAGCGAAAAAAAGGAGTTGTAAACCGTGCAGGAATCCGGAGAAATGTATTTGGAAACTATCCTCATACTGTCAAAAAAGGGCAGCGTGCGCTCAATAGATGTCTGTGAGGAAATGGGCTATTCAAAGCCGAGCGTTTCGCGTGCAGTTAAGATATTAAAGAGCGGCGGATATATCGATGTAGACAGTGATGGCTATATAACTCTTACTGACGAGGGAAAAAACGTCGCCGAGCGCACCTATGAGCGGCACACTGTTCTTACGGAATTCTTCCGTTCTATTGGTGTCTCTGAATCCGTTGCGGCAGATGATGCCTGCAAGACAGAGCACTGTATTTCCAGCGAAACCTTCACAAAGCTCAAGGAATATATCAAAAAGATTATTGAATAACATATCGGGAAGGATTTTATTATGAAAAAAAGGCGCTTATTCGCCGTGGTTTCAGCTGCGGTAATATGTCTTTCGTGTCTTGCTTTTCCTGCTTTTGCTGTTGACAACTCCTTAGAACCGTAC
>X5_European_Hare__coassemble_167_pt1 | contig 20800 bp, 16 predicted proteins | sample X5_European_Hare__metabat2_low_PE_001 | metagenome-assembled genome bin X5_European_Hare
AACATCGGCAAGTCCGCCGGAAGCTACATAGGGGAGCGCCTCGCTTGAAGCGTATAGAATCTTCATGATAATAGCCTTCTTTCATTAACTCATTTTACGGTTCTGCCCTTTGAGATATAGAGCGGGCAGCTCTCTGCAGATATGACTGAAACGCCGTCGCCTATAGTTACGTTTTTGTCTGTGACAATATTTGATACGCAGGCATCCTTGCCAACAACTGTATCCTGCATGAGTATCGAGTTTTTAACAACGGCTCCCTTTTCAATCTTTACGCCCCTGAAAAGTATCGAATTTTCAACGACTCCTTCAATGACGCAGCCGTTTGCTACCATCGAATTTTTTACGGTGCTGTCAAAGCCGTATTTTGCAGGCGCATCTGCTCTGTCCTTGGTATAGACCGGGCGTTCACGCAAAATAAGCTGAGATAGGTTGTTGTAGTCTAAAAGAGCCATATTTGCTTTGTAGTAGCTTTCAAGGTCACAGATTCTGCGGTAGAAGCCGCTGAATTCATAAGCGTGAATGTTAAGCTCATGGACTTTTCCCTGTAAGACATCTGTTGAAAAGCTGAACTTTCCAAGCGATACAAGATCCTCAACAAGGCTCACAAGAAGCGAGGTCTTCATAGCGTAGATGTTAAGATCCATCGTTCTCTTTCCTGACATCGCACGGTTAATGGCAACCGCCTCAACCCTTCCGCTGGATCCGACCTTGAAGCAGGCGGCATCGCGAGTTTCCTCTTCGGTATAGTTATCAGTGTGGCTTACTGCAGTTATATCGGCGCCCGACTCAATGTGAACGTCTATAAGATGCGCAAAATCAGGGTTTATGACTAGATCGCAATCGGAAAGAACCACATACTCACAGCCTGTGTGCCTAATATAGCTCAAGCAACTGGAAAGTGCGTCAAGCTTACCCTTGAATAACCCCGTGTGTGAACTTCTTCCAAAGGGCGCCAAAAGGGTCAGACCTCCATCGTTGCGGGCTAAATCCCACGGGCGGGCAGAACCAATGTGGTCAAGAAGCGACTGATAATTAGAACGAGTAATAACTCCAACCTTAGACATGCCTGAGTTTGACATTCCCGAGAGCAAAAAGTCAACCATTCTAAATCTTCCGCCAAAGGGAATAGAGGCAATTGTTCTCTTTGCCGCAAGCTCTGGGACAGAATCCTCATGGGTATTGGCAAAAAGAAGCCCCAAAACGTTTGTCATATTATAACTCATTGTAATATTCCTCCCTTATATACTCTCAGAAATAATTTGCTTAGGCTTAACACTCGCGCCGGCTGATACATTCAGCTCATGTCCTACGACTGCAACACCCCACTCGTCCTTATTTTCTATTGTTTCGGGTGCAGCGCCGACGTGTGCGCCCTCACCTATTACGCTGTCTTCGCCGACTATAGCATATTCGACCACGGCGCCCTTTTTGACAACTTCATCCGGGAAAAGAACAGAATACTGCACCAGTGCGCCCTCTTCGATGGTGACGTTTGCCGAGATAACCGAGAAGTCAACCGTACCGTTTATATTGCAGCCGTTGGTCACCATTGACGACTGAATTTTAGCCTTTTCGCCAATGATAAGGGGCGCTGCCGAATCGTTATTTGAATATATTCTCCAGCTGGTGTCACAGAGATCCAGGTCAACGTTGACCGCAAGCAGCTCCATATTTGCATCCCAAAGGGAGTCTATCGTTCCGACATCCTTCCAATAGCCGTCAAAGCGATAGGCAAACACCCTCTCGCCGTTTGCCAAAAGCGCTGGAATAATGTTTTTTCCAAAGTCCTTAGTTGCCTCTTTATCGTTTTCATTGTCAATAAGATACTTCTTTAAAGTCTTATAGCTGAATATGTAAATGCCCATCGATGCAAGAGTAGACTTTGGCTCCTTGGGCTTTTCTACAAAGTCATATACCGCGCCGTCATCATGCGCAAACATGATTCCGAATCTTGACGCCTCATGAATCGGAACGTCTATAACGGCTATTGTGCACTCTGCGCCCTTCTCCTTGTGGAACTGGAGCATTTTTGAGTAGTCCATCTTATAAATATGGTCGCCCGAGAGAATAACAACATACTCTGGGTCATATCTGTCAATAAAGCTGAGGTTCTGGTAAATGGCGTTTGCGGTTCCTTCATACCACTGTGCGCCGGAAGCGGTCTGATACGGAGGCAAAATATGTACTCCGCCGTGAATTCTGTCTAGGTTCCAAGCCTGTCCGTTGCCGACATATTCATTAAGAACAAGCGGCTGATACTGAGTTAAAACGCCTACGGTGTCGATGCCGGAATTTACGCAGTTTGAAAGCGGAAAGTCGATTATTCTGTACTTGCCTCCATAAGGTACGGCGGGCTTGGCGACAGTCTTTGTAAGAGCATATAGCCTAGAGCCCTGTCCTCCCGCTAGGAGCATTGCCACACATTCTTTTTTGTTATACATAGCGGTTCATCCTTTCAATATAGTTGTGTTGAATCAATTATCGTTTTTCTTTTTTGGAGGTCTGCCTGCGGTTTTCTTGACCTTAAAGTACATCGTCGACAGTCCGGGAATTGTTATCGAAATCGACTGCGGAAGACCATGAGCCGAAACTCCGTTGTCTGTTTTGACAGGCTTGTTAGCATACGCAGAGCCGTCATGAGATGAGGAATTGAAAACCTCGGTATATGTCCCGCGGTAGGGAACTCCAAAGCGGTAATTCTCACGATCTACAGGGGCAAAGTTGCATACAACTATCAGTTCATTCCCCTTTTTGTCGATTCTTCTGAAAACAATCACGCTTTGAGTGTAGTCGTCGGCTGAAATCCACCGAAAGCCTTCCCAGCTGAAGTCTTCGTTCCACATCGGCGGATTGTCAAGGTAGAAGTGATTGAGATTTTTAATAAAAATCTGATAATCCTTATGAAGCGGATATCTTTCGGGCATAAACCATTCGAGCCCTTCTTTGTAGTCCCATTCTCTAAACTGGGCAAATTCCGAACCCATAAAGAGCATTTTTTTGCCGGGGTGAGCCATCATATATCCCATAAACGCTTTGCAGGTGCGCATTTTTTCTTCTGCATCTCGCCCGCTCATCTTGTTGACAAGAGAGCCCTTGCCGTGTACTACCTCGTCATGCGAAATCGGGAGAATAAAGTTTTCGGAAAAAGCATAGAAGAAGGAAAATGTCAGCTCATTATGGTTATAGCTTCTGAAATAAGGGTCTAGAGACATATAGTGCATCATGTCGTTCATCCAGCCCATATTCCATTTGAAGTTGAAACCTAAGCCCCCTATTTCCTTCGGCTTTGTGACGTTTGCCCAAGCGGTGGATTCCTCGGCAATCATTATGGCGTTAGGGCACCTTGCAAATGCAGCAGTATTAAGAAGCTGCAAAAATTCAACTGCTTCAAGGTTTTGGTTGCCACCATACTGGTTTGGCCTCCATTCACCGCCCTGCCTGTCATAGTCAAGGTAGAGCATTGAAGCCACAGCGTCAACTCTTAAACCGTCAACATGAAAGTTTTCGAGCCAGTGAAGTGCGCTTGAAATCAAGAAGGAACGAACCTCTGGTCTGCCAAAGTCAAACACTCTTGTTCCCCAGCCCTTGTGTTCCATTTTAAGCGGGTCAGAATATTCATAGCACGGACTTCCGTCGAATTCGTATAGCCCTGCCGCATCCTTTGGGAAGTGAGCCGGGACCCAGTCTAAAATCACCGGGATCCCAGCCTGATGAAATTTGTCAATCATCTCCATAAAATCACGCGGAGAGCCAAAACGTGAAGTAGGCGCAAAATATCCTATTACCTGATAGCCCCATGAGCCATCAAAGGGATATTCAGTGAGCGGCATAAACTCAACATGAGTATAGCCCATCTCAAGAAGATACGGAATAATCTCATCGGCAAATTTTGTATAGCTGAAGAAATTGCCGTCGGGATATTGTTTCCATGAGCCAAGGTTGACCTCATATATGTTCATAGGTCTGTCATACGGCGGAGTTGAGTTTCTTTTTTTAATGTATGCTAAGTCGTGCCACTCATAGGTGCCGATGTCAAAAATCTTGGTGCCGGTCGCGGGCTTTGTCTCCATGTGTACTCCGTATGGATCGGCCTTCCAGCGGACGGTGTTGTCAGCGCCGAGCACGCAGTATTTATAAACCGAATATTCCTTAAGCCCGTCTACCTCTGCCTGCCATATTCCGCCATAAATCCTTTCGCATGGATTTGCGGTTTCATCCCACGAGTTGAAGTCACCAACTACTGTAATGCTTTTTGCCCTTGGCGCCCATACTCTGAATACATAGCTTCCGTTCTCGGTTTTGTGCGCTCCGAAAAGTTTGCCAGCATCATAATTTTCGCCTGCCAGAAAGCGGTCTATCGATTCCTTGATATCAGCGGATAGCTCCTTTGCCATTTTTTCTCCTCCTTGCTTGCGTGATCAAATAAACAGCCATAATATTGCACATTTTTATTGTACCAAATTATGCAAAAAAATGCAACAGTTATTTGTAATTTTCTTAAAAAACTCACATTTTTTGCATATGCTTTTTGTGGAAAAGCACAATATTTGCACGCGTATTTTTCCCTGCTTTTTCCATATATGGAAAGTATCGTTGGCAAGAACCGTTTTTGCGCCTGTGTTCCGTTCAAAAAGCCTTGCGCCTTCTCTGGTTCTTTGTTCAATTGCATCGTAAAAAAAGACTGCCGTTTCAAACTGGATGCGCTAGGCAAAATAAACCGAGAGAACTAGATTGCGGTTGGATGAAATGCACGAAATCTTTCTATGGACTTTGATACAATACAACACGCACCGAGGTGTAGAAAACAGCTTAAAACAAGGGCTTTCAGCAGATTTTAAAGTTCTGCCGAAAGCCATCTTTTTTGTTTGTGCTGTTTACATCTGGGGAGCGGTTGAAAAATTTGAACCCAACTGCAGTTTTATTTTCAACGGGTTTTAAATCAAGATGAATTCGCTGGGAAAAACAAAAATGGCAGATGAAAAATATGCCTTGTAGAATCCCTGCAAATTATGAGAAAATTAGGAATTCACTTTTTTCATAATGATGCTAATAAAGCTCATGGCCTATTCTCCTTCTTTTGGGCAGGTGCGATTCCCAAACGATTATAATTCTTCACTTGCCCTAAACACATCGCCATCCATTGAGAACAGATGCGCCATTGGAACCATTGTATTATCCGCTAAGATATACACTCGTTTATACTCGTCGATTTTCTTTACCCTTCCCGTTTTGGTAACGTAAGCGCCACCGGCTTTTTTGTCATCCGGAACAAAATAAACGAAGGTTATTTCAGGACACTCCGCCAAATGTTCAAGCAGTATTTTGTGCTGTCTGTTTAAAATCTCTATATCGCTGTCGGATAAATCCGTCTCCGAATCGGTCAGTCTCGCCGTTTCAGCAATTGCGGCATCATGCCCTGTCAGCGCAGCAAAGGGGGCAAACTGTGCCGCGCGGTCTATATCTGACATCGGCGGATGTTTTTTGGAAACATGGTGCTTAAGATGTACAATATCTTCATATGGAAAACTCATGCCTTATGACCCCCGATCTGCTCGTTGCGTGATTTTGCAGTTGCGCCCTCTTCGAAATTTGTTCCGCGCAGGATTGCGTTTTTGCCGTATCTTTTCTTTAAAGAAAGCACCGCTTCCTGCATTTTTCGCTCACGCAAAAGCTCCTCATCTTCTTTTTTCTGCTTCTTTTCAAGCTCTGTATAATCTGTAAATAGATCAAGCTGCCTAAAGTTCTCTTCGCTCGGAATGTTATCCTCATCAATTACCCGGGCAGCGACTATTGTCACTCGGCGGATGGATAGGCTTTTGTCTGTGATGCGCTCAAACAGCGAAAGTGCCGCCTCAGTGATAAGTTTTGTAGAGGAGGTATATCTTCCGATGTCTTCCGTTCCGTGGGCGTGCTTCGGCGTTTTTCTGCCATAGCGGTCAAGTGTAATCTCTCCCTTATACTGCCTTGCCCTTTCCTCGTTCATAAGATTTTCAACGTCATACCCCAAGGTAAGGACAATCTGGTCGGTCACCTTTTTCTTATCCAGCAGCTCAAGAGAAAGCCCCTCCGCCATCTCACGGACGATAATTCGCGCCTTTTCATTCGTATAAGGCTCTTGCAATACCTGCCCGGAGCTTATACTGTTTGCCTCCGGCTTATACTGCCTAATGTGCTCCACCCTGCGTGGTTCCCAGCCCCATGCGTGGTCAATCAGAAGTTCCGCATTTACTCCAAACAGCCGATGGAGCAGTTCTTCATTATAAACGGAGCATCTTGCAACATCGCCCATTGTGTGCATATCATGCTCTTCAAGCTTTTTAGCATATCCCTTTCCAACACGCCAAAAATCGGTAATGGGGGTGTGAGTCCAAAGGTTATAGCGATAGGTCATTTCATCAAGCTCGGCAATTCGGACGCCGTCCTTGTCGGCAGGCATATGCTTAGCCTCTATATCCATCGCAATCTTGGCAAGATAGAGATTAGTGCCGATGCCGGCTGTGGCGGTGATGCCTGTCTCATGTAAAACATCACGGATAATTTTCATTGTAAAATCATGGGCGGAGAGTCCGTAAGTTTTCAGATACTGCGTGGCGTCAATAAAGACCTCGTCTATGGAATAAACGACAATATCCTCAGGAGCTATATATCGCAGGTAAATTTTATAGATGCGTGTGCTGTATTCCATGTAATAGGCCATTCTCGGCTTTGCGACAATATAGTCAAGCTCGAGTGTGGAATTTGCTTTCAGCTCGCTGTCAAGATATGATTTTCCGCTGAAGCTGCGGCGGGGCGCTTTGTATCGGCGGGCGTTATTTATCTGGCTGACCTTTTGTATCACCTCAAATAGACGAGGTCTGCCGGGAACTCCCCGTGCCTTTAGTGACGGAGAGACAGCAAGGCAAATGGTCTTTTCAGTTCTGCTTTCATCCGCTACTACAAGGTTTGTGTCCAAAGGATCAAGCTTTCTTTCAACACATTCCACGGAGGCATAAAACGACTTAAGGTCAATAGCGATATATGCTCGTTCTGCTGCCATTTTCTTAACCTCCTACCTTGCTTTATCATCTTCTGTCATTTTAATGGCATATATTTTATTCTTGTTTACCTATGACCTCTTACCCGCCATATTATCCTGTCAGTTTCTTTTATATGTCATTTCAATATACTTGCTTTCCCACAGATTATCCAAAGGCCCGTATTCCGTTATTTTACAGTCATGGCAGAGGTCTTCGGCAACCTCTAAAATAACATCTTTCAATTCCAAATTATCAGTGAACTTTTTGGGAATGGCGTCAAAGCCTAGCAAGGCGCCTAAAATATTGCCCGTAACTGCGCCTGTGGAGTCGCTGTCACCATCATGATTGACTGATGCGATAATGCCTTTTTCAAATTCATTGTGGTATTTCAACGCGCAGTATACTGCGATTGCAAGCGTCTCCTCGGCAACCCAGCCCTCGCCAAGCTGTCGTATTGCATCAAAATCATCCATCTGCTTTTTTGAAAGATCTACGGCTTTTTGCATCAAAGAGATAAGTTCCTGCATATGCTTTGACTTCGGATAAAGCGCAGGAATAGCCGTTAGCGCATTTTGTACCGCTTCATATATGGATTCTTTGTGGTCAGTTATCCGCTGAAGAATGTGTACCAGCATGGCAGCCGGTATATATCCGAGTTCATGTCCGTGCGTTAAAGCGGCAGCCCTCGCTCCGATGGCGTCTATTTCTTCTTCGGGGCAGGCTTTATCTGCAAAGTATATCCCAATCGGCGCTACTCGCATAATTCCGCCGCATCCCTTGCTTTGATTAATCGGATTTTCTATAGTGCCGTTTCCGCCCCGCGCAATAGCGGACAGACAGGTGTTGCCGGGCGCTCTGCGTGAAAACATCTCATGTAGATTCACAAGCCAGGAATAGTGGTGCCCTTTCGGCAGCGGATAGCGCTCCGTCTGAGTCCGGTACCAGTCTCTATAGCTATATGCGATGTAGCATTCGGCATAATCGCCCATAATGCCGCGTGTCATGCCCCGGGTCGTTCCAACGAGAAGTCCTGTTGCTGTAAACAGCGTCATCTGCGTATCATCGGATATTTCCGCTATACCGTTGTGGAGTTCATATTCCGTAATGCCGTCTGCGCCATATTTTTCAAATATAGATGAAGCGGGCATAAATTCCACTGCGTAGCCGAGCGCATCCCCGACGGCTCCCCCAATCAGACATCCTTTAAATTTATTCAAATCACGCATCCAAATTCTCCTCTCAAAGGTTGAGCCGCTATTGAGCCGCAATCCATGTTTCAATTTCATCTGACTTCGGATAAGGCAGTATCTCGTCTTAGCATCAATATGCTTGCACTTTTGCCGGCAAAATCATCATCTTCTGAAAACCTTAACTTAAATAAAGGGTTGCTTTAATGTTAGTTGCAAAAAGTTGTAATTTTGCATCTTATAAAAACGTGACATAATAGATTCTGCACATATGTTGGGAATATTATAACATAGGCGCAGAGTACAGTCAAGACAAATGGTCAGATAAACTAAGCTCATTGACAGAGCGCTAAAAACTTAAGACACGATAAAGCCGGAGATGGACACTGGCTGTAAAGGTTTATGAATGATGAGTTTTACGCTGAGGAAGTATTAGTGTTATGATACAATAGATAGCCAACAAAATCAGCCCTTTTATTTTTTTGTTTCCTATTGCATTTTTTTAAAAAATCTGCTATTATATTTATGTTTTTGTTACAAGGGAATATTTCCACTAAAACCTTGTTTATCTAATCAACACAGGAGGCTTTATATTATGAACACAGCAATAGTTGGAGTTAACTGGGGCGATGAAGGAAAGGGCAGAATGGTTGACCTGATATCTTCAACGCATGACATAGTTGTCAGATTTCAGGGCGGCGGAAACGCAGGGCATACCATCATCAATGAATATGGAAAATTTGCATTACACCTTCTTCCATCCGGCATTTTCTCAAAAGGCGTTGTCAATGTTCTTGGCAACGGAGTAGCGCTTGACTGCGAAAACCTTTCCAAGGAAATAGAAGATGTCAGAGCGCGCGGGGTTTCCATCACTCCGGAAAATCTCAAAATCAGCGACCGCGCTTCGCTTTTGCTGCCTTGGCACCGCGAGCTTGATTCGCTTGAGGAGGCTAGACTTGCCGACAAAAAATATGGCTCCACAAAGCAGGGCATAGCGCCGTTTTATGCTGACAAATACTCAAAAAAGACTGTCATGGCTGGCGAGCTAAACTATCCCGAACACTTAAGATCACATCTTAGAGACCTTCTTGAATGGAAAAACCTTACCCTTAATCGTGTTTACGGTGCCAAAGAGGTTACAATGGATGATATTGAAGAGTGGATTGAAAGCTACGCCGAAAAGATTCGTCCGTTTGTTTGCGACACCGGGGAGTTTTTAAAGGAATCCGCCGCCGCGGGAAAGAGCGTGCTGTTTGAAGCGCAGCTCGGCGCCTTAAGAGACTTAGATTATGGCATTTATCCCTATACGACCTCTTCAAATACCATAGCCGCCTTTGCTCCCGTTGGCTCGGGTATTCCAGGAGCAAGACTTGACAGGATAATCGGAGTAGTAAAGGCATATTCCTCCTGCGTCGGCGAGGGACCGTTTACCTGCGAGTGGTTCGGAGAAGAAGCCGAAAAGCTTCGCGAGGCAGGCGATGAATACGGCGCCAAGACAGGCAGACCGCGCCGTGTAGGACCTATAGATATTGTCGCCACAAGATACGGCGTAGAATGTCAGGGCGCAACAACAGTTGCTCTAACAAAGCTTGACATCCTCTCAATGATGGATAAGATTCCCATCTGTGCTCACTATGAGCTTGATGGAAAAATCATCGACCGTTTCCCATTCCCTACGCTTCTTGACTCTTGCAAGCCGGTCACCGAATATATGCCAGGCTGGAAGACTGACATATCGGGCTGTCGAAAATGGGAAGAGCTTCCAAAGGAAGCGCAGGACTACGTTTTATACATCGAGAGGGAGATTGGCTGCAAAATCGGATATGTTTCGGTAGGACCCGAACGTGAAAGCATAATCATCAGGTAAACGTCAGACAAAAGTCATAAGACAGAAGAAAGGAATAAGCTATGCCGACAAATATATATGAATCCCCGCTTTCATCGCGCTATGCATCGGAATATATGCTCCGGCTGTTTTCAATGGATACCCGCATTCAGACTTGGCGCAGACTTTGGGTAGCTCTTGCAAGGGCGGAACACAAGCTCGGCCTGCCCATCACCTCGGCACAGGTTGAGGAGCTTGAGCAGCACATAACCGACATCGACTATGATGTTGAACACGCACGCGAAAAAGAGGTTCGCCACGATGTTATGGCGCATATCTACGCATATGGAAAAGTTGCGCCATCGGCTGCCGGAATCATTCATCTTGGCGCGACGAGCTGTTATGTAACTGACAACGCCGATCTTATCATCTACCGCGATGGGCTTAAATATCTTCGTGGAGAGATTTCAAAGGTTTTAAAGAATCTTGCTGATTTTGCCGATAAATACAAATCGCTGCCGACTTTAGGGTATACCCACTACCAGCCGGCTCAGCTTGTGACAGTAGGCAAGCGCGCCGCGCTTTGGGCACAGGATTTTCTTTCCGACCTTGAAGAGCTTGAATTTGTCATCGACAGCTTTAAGTTTTTAGGCTGTCGCGGTACTACCGGCACTGAGGCCAGCTTTATGGAGCTTTTTGAAGGAAACGGTGAAAAAATCGACGAGATGAACCGGCTTATTGCGCAGGAATTCGGCTTTAAAAAGTGCTTTACCGTATCCGGACAGACCTACCCGAGAAAGTTTGATTCAAGGATATTAAATGTGTTGTCATCAATCGGGCAGAGCTGTTACCGCATGGCGAACGATTTAAGGCTTTTGCAGCATGACAGACAGGTTGAGGAACCGTTTGAGAAGAATCAGATAGGCTCCTCCGCAATGGCCTATAAGCGCAATCCAATGAGATGCGAAAGAATATGCTCACTGTCAAGATATTTAATGACAGACGCTCTCAACGCGCCGATGACCGCATCAGTTCAGTGGCTTGAGCGCACTCTTGACGATTCCGCAAACAGAAGAATCTCAGTTCCGGAGGCATTTTTATGCGCCGATGCCGTTTTAAGGCTTGCGCAGAATGTGACTGATGGGATGCATGTCAACGAAAAAATGGTTGAGCGCGCTGTAAGGGAATATCTTCCGTTTATTGCGACCGAAAATCTTATGATGGAGGGCGTAAAGCGTGGAGGCGACCGCCAGAAGCTCCACGAAATTATCCGCCGCTGCTCGATGGAAGCAACCGAAAGGATGAAGGATGGCGAGAGCTGTGACCTTTTAAAGCGACTCAGCCTTCATTCCGAATTTGGAATGACCGAGGAAGAAATGAAAGACGTTTTAGATCCGTCGCTATATATCGGACGCTGCCCCAGACAGGTCGAGAAGCTTGTTAGCGAGATCAGGGCGGCAATTGAAAATATTGAAATCATGGACACAAAAGAGGTCGAAATTCTTTAAATTGGTCAAGCTTTAAAAACCCCTTGCAAAGCTGTGTGCTGTATATGACTGCCAGCGCAATAAATCTTGATTTTTGGCGCCTGCAGAAGATCTATATACTTTATCTTTATGAGGAGTATATCTTGTGAGAGTATCCCGTCATCATGTTTTTGACATCAGATTTTTTCTGACGCTAAGTATTACAATTTGCGATGAAAAAATTAATTTGATGCGCAACTGCCATCAAATAAAGCCAACAAAGGGGCTTTAATAGACAGGCTTTGATGTGCGCGATTTTATCCAAAAAAAAGCAGACGTTTTCGTCTGCTTTTGCTTTTTTTGCGGCTTGCCGTTAGGCGAGAAGCTTTTGTGAAAAGTTAATGATATTTTTTGATTTATCTTGACTTTTCAGGCGGCGTAATATAATATATCCCTATCAAAATCAAGGAGGCTGAATATGTTCGAGCTTACTAACAAAAACGCCCTGCCCGAGGCCGTGGCGCTCTATGAATTTATACAGAATAACTACGGGAAAAAGATGATATCAGCGGCTCAGGAAAGCCCGGGAGATAAGTGGCACAATCTTGAAATTGACTTTTTGAAGCAAAGCACCGGCAAGCTGCCGGCAATCAAGGGCTTTGATTTTATTCACGATGATTATGACGGCGTGAGCGCACGAGCAAAAAGCTGGGCAAGGGCAGGCGGAATCGTAACAATATGCTGGCACACAGGAATTCACGGCAATACATATAACGATTCAAAAGACGAGCTTTTAAATTTCAACGAGCTGACAGAGCCCGGCACCCCTCTTAACAAGCTTTATATGCAGCGCTGGGAAAAAGCTGCCGAAGTGCTTTTGGGGCTTATGCGTGAAGGAATACCGGTTCTTTGGCGTCCGTTTCATGAATTTGACGGTCAATGGTTTTGGTGGGGAAAGGGCGGAGCGGATGTTTTTATCAAGCTCTGGAGAATGATGTATAAGACCTTTACTGACGACTATGGGCTTAGAAACCTTATATGGGTGCTTGGATATTCGGGAGAGGTTAAGCCCGGATGGTACCCTGGGGATGAATATGTTGACATCACGGGTTCTGACAACTACGACGCGACGACAAATTCCGCAGCTTTTAAGCGCTTGAAAAAAATCACCGAAAAGCCGCTTGCGTTCCACGAGGTCGGAAAAATTCCGCCGATAGACGAGTTTTATGCTTCTGATTGCGTATGGAGCTGGTTTATGACATGGCATACAAAATATCTGATTGAAGACAACGGCGCCGAAAACATGAAAAAAATCTATGACGACCCGCGAGTAATAACGCTTGAAGATTTGAAATAATATAGCAAACAGTAAACCGCCCCCGCTTCCAAACGGAAGTCGAGGGCGGCATCTTAATTTATTTAGTCACGCTCTTTTTTAGAGCTTTCAACCTCGCCTGTTATAGCGTTGATGACATAGTCATATTCATATCCGGCGGAATCGAAGGAAACTTCATAAACAACCGACGTAAGCCTATGATCAAGCTCAACCTCAAGCTCTCTTACGTCTGAAGAGGAAAGCCCAGCATGCGAAAGAGCCGCATCTTTTGCCTTATCGCTTCCTATATATTCTGCGGAATTAAGCGATGGGTCAGGCTTGTAGTCGTTGTCCCACTGCTTGTCAGAACGCAGAATCTCGCCCGTTACAGCGTCGATTTCATAGTCGTAATCGTAATCGCCGGCATCAAAGCTGACATCGTATACCACAACGCCGCGTTCGCGGTCAAGCTCATATTCAAGGTCGTATACTTCCGAAGACTTGTAGCCTGCGTGGTCAAGGGCAATGTCTCTGGCTTTTTCTCCGCCGATGTAATCACTCTTACTTGCCTTTGGGGCAGTGGCAGGAGCGGCAGTTTCGGGAGCCTTGGTCTGGGGCGCTTTAGTTTCGGGAGCGTTGGTTGCGGCAACAGTTTCAGCAGGAGCAGGCTCGGTTGCCGGAGCATCAGTAGCAGGGGCAGGCTCAGTTTCAGGTGCCGTAGTGGTATCTGGCGCGGTTGTTACCACAGCCTGAGCGTCGGTTGCAAGCGCACCATCATGCGGGGTCTCGTCGGAAGCAGTGGGGATGGGAAGCCTGGCATCGTCATCAAGGTCACGCTTTTGCCTTAAAACATCGCCGCTTATGGCCTCAATTTCGTATTCGTAGTCATATCCGGAAGAATCAAATGAAACCTCATAATATGACCTTAGATTGTCGCTTTCAAGGTCAACCTCAAGACCTACAACATCCGCCTCGGAAACGCCGGCATTATCAAGAGCAATCTCTTTAGCGCGGTCAATCCCAATGTAGTTGCCCTTGGAGGCACATCCTGAAAAAGCGGAAATAATCATCAGTAAAGAAAGAAACAGTGCTGTTTTTTTCATGGTATCATCCTTTCTTAAAATAACTTGTGCCTACTGATTTATTGCATTAACAGTATATCACACTTGAAACAAAAAATCAACGGCATTATAACCAAATGATTATAAGAAGCAAAGTCAACTATGGTCAAATATACTAAATCCATATGCAAGTGAATATTATTTTTATAACCCTTAGATAAAACTTGCTTAGTAATCGCGCAGATAAAGCAAGCTCGTGAGTGTGTCTTCTGAGTTGTTTCGATTACCGCGTGGCGTTATTTTAGCCAAACGTCCCTTCGCTCGATAATCTCATGTGCGTTTTTGCAGATCTCAATTCCGTAGCCGCCTTTTTCCGCCTTCCATCCGTGCTCTAATACATCCCAGTAGGCAAAATCCCTCTTTGAAAGGGTAAAGGAGACATTTTTTGTCTCACCGGGCTGCAGCTCGATTTTAGTAAAGCCCTTAAGCTCGCGCATTGGGCGGATAACGCCGCACTTCTGCGGCTCAATATACAGCTGCACGACTTCCTTGCCTAAAACCTTTCCGGTGTTTGTGACATCAACAGATACAGTCAGCGTTTCCGTTTCGGGGTCAATTGGGCGCCACTTGTCAAACTTCATTCCCGAATAGCTGAACTGGGTGTAGCTTAAGCCGTAGCCAAACGGGAACAAAACATCCATTTTTTTGGATTCGTAGTATCTGTATCCGATAAAAATTCCCTCATTGTAGTTAACGGTATCTCCCTCGCCCAAAAAATAGAGATAGCTTGGGTTGTCTTCAAGTTTTTTTGGGAAGGTTTCGGCAAGCCGTCCTGAGGGATTGACAAGCCCATACAAAATATCTACTTCCGCTCCTCCGACCGCCTGTCCGCCAAGATATGCCTCTAAAATCGCTTTTGGCTGGCATACCCATGGCATTTCAACGGGGCTTCCGTTGTGTAAACAAACGATGGTGTTCGGGTTAATGGCACATACTGAATTCACAAGCCTGTCGTGATCCTTTGGCAGTCTCATATGCGGGCGGTCGCCGCCCTCATACTCCATGCTGTCGGGAAGACCGATGAATAATACGACCTTGTCGGCGCTTTTAGCCAACGTCACGGCCTCATAGAACATCTCGTCGTTAGACTCTCCTGTAGCAGGGTCATACGCTTTGGCATATGTAACATCGGCGCCTAGCTCTTTTGCTGCGCTGAGCGCTGAGGTGATCTTTGTTGACTCGATATGGCTTGAGCCTCCGCCCTGAAATCTTGGAGCATTTGCAAACGCACCTATAAATGCGACCTTCTCGCTTTTTTTAAGCGGAAGTATCCCATCCTCGTTTTTAAGAAGGACGATTGAATTCGCAGCGTATTTTCTTGCCTTTTCGTGAGCGGCGTCGAGGTCGCACACATAATTCGGCTTTCTTCCAAGCTCGGATTTAAAAACAAGCTCTAAAATTCTTTCACAGCATAAATCCAGCGCTTCCTCTGAAAGAGTGCCGCTTTTAACGGCATTGACAATCTCCTGGTCGGTGTCTATGGCCGAGGGCATGGTCAAATCAGTTCCCGCCTTGATTGCTGCTACACGGTTGTGGGTCGCTCCCCAGTCGCTCACAACAAGACCCTCAAAGCCCCATTCTTTTCTTAATACCTCGTCGATTGTCCATGCGTTTTCAGTGGCGTATGTGCCGTTGATTTTATTGTATGAGGCCACGGCAGTCCACGGCTGAGCCTGTTTAATAACTCTTTCAAATGCCGGCATATATATTTCGCGCATTGTTCTTTCGTCGATATTTGATGAGGAGGTAAATCTTCTTGTCTCTTGACTGTTCGCAAGATAGTGTTTTAAGCTGGTTCCGACTCCCTTAGACTGCACGCCGTTTACAAATGCCGCGCCAAGCTCTCCCGCCAAAAAAGGATCTTCAGAAAAATATTCAAAGTTTCTGCCACAAAGCGGGCTTCTTTTCATATTTACTCCTGGGCCCAAAAGCACGTCAACGCCGTATGAATGGCACTGCTCGCCCAGCTCCTCGCCCATTTGACGAAGCATGTTCTTATCAAAGCTTGCCGCAGTTGTAACCGCCGTGGGGAAGCATACTGCCGGCATTGTTTGCCGCCCCGGCTTTGAATAGTCATCGGCACGAAGCCCGTGAGGGCCGTCTGAGGTTCTGCAGCTGCCTATTCCGAGCCGTTTTATGGCTTTTGTCATCCATTCGTCGCTACCAGAGGTCAGACCCGCCTTTTCCTCGAGCGTGAGTTCGCCGACAAGTTTCTTGATGTCTTGTTTTGTCATAAATTATAACCCCTTTTGGGAAAATTTCCGGAATTTAAACCGCCATGCATATTATGCACCATTTTACTGCAAAAAGCAAGAGGGAACAAAAAATTTTAAGTCGCTTTTTAAGGTTCGCTCCCTAAAATGCGCGATATTTGCAACAGTGGTTTAAAGCGCAAACCGTCTATTTATTGCACATGGCATGGTTAATTTTGTATGAAACGACGAAAACTGTTAAAAATTACATTTTCGACTTGACAAACGGTCTCAATAATGGTATTATTTAAAAGTAGAATTGGCAGGAGGAGCTTATGATATCAGCAAAATATAAGGACACTGCCGATGCAGAGCTTATCCGTTTGTCAACAAGCGACGAAGAGGCATACAGCGAGCTTTTGTCTCGATATCTGCCGTCTGTAAGGCGTGTTGCGGCGATATATTTAAAGTCCCCTGCCGATCGCGATGATCTTGTTTCGGAGGGAATTTTGGGATTGATGGCGGCTGTGAGAACATATTCTCAGGACAAGGGCGCGAGCTTTTCAACCTATGCGCTTGTATGTGCAAATCGGCGAATGCTCAGTGCATTGAAAAGGATTCGCCGAATAAACGACAGCGAGGACTATTCCGAAGATCCTAAGCCTGATAAAAGCGCCAGTCCGGAAAAGATTGTTTTAGACCGCGAATACATAAACGAGATATTTGCTGAGGTTTCCAGCTCTTTTACTGAACTTGAGCAGGAGGTTTTAAACCTTTATCTTATAGGCGAGTCCTATGAAATGATAGCTAGGCGCCTAAAAATCGACAGAAAAGCGGTTGACAACGCGCTGTCAAGGGTGAGGCGGAAGCTTCGCCTAAAATTCCGTTAAAAGCCCTATGGGTTTTTATATAATATACCAAACATACCTTTACCGATAGGTTTTTTAACAGGTCGGTGAACGCACGACTTGGTAAATAAATTAAGTGAGGGACAAACTAATGTTTGAGGTCAAGACCTTAGTCTGCCGCAGCTGCGGCAAAGAGTTCGTTTTTACAGCCGGTGAGCAGGAATTTTATGCTGAAAAGGGCTTTGAAAATGAACCCAAGATGTGCCGTGACTGCCGCAAAAAGAAGAAAGAGGAAGGAAAGCAGTTCTTTGTAGCCACATGCGCCGCTTGCGGCAAAGAGGCAAGGGTTCCCTTCCAGCCGCACGACGACCGCCCGGTCTACTGCAGCGAATGCTTTGCAAAGATGAAGGGGCAATAAAAAGACTCAGCGCAGCTTACAACTGCGCTGAATTTTTTATATTATAAAATCAGCAAAACAACTTAATCCATGGCGCGCTTATTCTTAGGAGAAGTTACAATCTTAATATTCAAAGCAACTGCAAAAAAGCCAAAGAAAGCGAAAACGAAAAGAGCCAAAGAAGCAGGGACTAATTCATGTAATCAATCAAATGTAAACTGGTCAAACTCTGCTTCGCCTTCGCCGCAAAATTCAAAATAAACAGCTCGTTTTCCAATGATTCCACACCTAAGCGGTGCGCTGTATTCGGTTTTGCCAGGTTCTAAATCAAATTCTGCCGCAACCCTTCCGCGCCATTCATCAAGTCTTAGCCTTACACTCATTTTTCCGCTTACCTTTGCTAAGAGTGTGCATGTCTTGGGGGAGCCGAGTCCGAACTGTAAGTATCTAAATCCCACGGTAGTGTCGTTTTTTATGCCTACAATTGGAGAAGATATTCCATCGGTCTTCTCGTATACAGGTCTTATATATGCCTGATGAAACGGAGAAATGTGGCAGGCATAGCCAGCTGATATGATTTTATATGCGTCGATGCCGTTAACGCTTGCGCCAGATGATGTCTGCTCAACGGGCTTTGAGCTTACAGGCTCGCCGTTAATGTAGGTTATATCGCCAATGTAAATCTTACCGTCCTTGGCGGTTGCAACATCGACCGGCTCAATCATGCCTTGGCGAGAGAATTCATCTGTGCCGGTATGACGGTGATAGAAGATATACCACTGCCCGTTTATTTCTACAAGCCCGCCGTGATTGTTGCCCCAGCGATAGGTTTGCTGCCTTGTTCCGTCGGGCAGATTTAGCAGCTCTCCGCCGTTGAAGGAAATGTCACCGCCGTCCTGATATCCATCCAGCGGGCTGTTTGACCATTTGTAGCTCAAAAGACCGTTGCAGGGCTCATATATGCCAAGCTCAGGAACGGGGGTAATATATCTCTTTGAATATACATAGACGTATTTTCCGTTTATCTTTCTTGGAGAAGATGCCTCGAAGAAGGCATCGCGAAGGTCTATTCCCGATTCGTTGTTCTTAGGGTTCCAAGGGTCGGGAACGTGTCCGATTGGATTTTTTCTTAACGTGCCCTCTTTTATTGTGCACATATCGTCTTCAAGCTCGGCGCAATAGGCGGTGCAAAATCCCCAGAAAGCGTATACTCTTCCGTCGTCGTCGACCAAAACGCCCGGATCGAAGCCAAGCTTAGTCGGAACCGGGTTTTCAAATGGCCCGGCAGGGTTTTTAGATGAAGCGACTACAATTCTTCCGCCTTGATTTTCGGCGGCGTAAAGATAGAATGTGTCGCCCTTTTGAACAACATCAGGCGCATAGAGGATTGAGCCGTTTGTGGCAGTGTAGCATACGCCGTGGTATGTCCAGCTAGTCAAGTCATCGACAGGTGCGCTCCAGACGACCTGATCGCGACCGCAGTATTGGGTCTTCTCGGTATCGTGCGAGCCGTAGACATATACGCGCTTTTCACCATTATATTCAAAAACTCTCGGCTCTCCGTCCGGAATATGCTCCCAAAGCGGAAGATATGGGTTTGCGGATGTAATCCTCTGCTTTTTTGCCGCTTCGGCTGAAATCTTAGATTTAACTTCCATAATATTCCTCCTGAAAAGATAATATCAAGTGATGATATCAAAGTCAGAATGCTTTTTTATCATCGATATTCTCACCACTGCCGATATCTTCCGGCAAGCATCAAAAGCGAGAAGAGATAGAGGCAGTTGTCGTAATAGCGCCTGTTGCCAGAGCGAAGCGGCATCTCAAAGAATTCTTTGACAAGCCTAATTGCAAGCTCGCGCTCCTTTTCATTTGCGCCGTCAAGGGCGGCTATAGAAGCTGCGGCCTTTGTCGCCTTTATTGCAACGGGGTGCATGGCTTTTTCTTCCGTCAGCCTGCCGTCGGGGTGGGGAACTGTGTCCCAGCTATCTTCAGCGCTTTCGAAGTATCTTTGAACCTTTCTGCATTCCTCCGGCTGCCAGAGGTCCTTTTTGTTCCAAGACCAGTCGAGCGCGATATTATAGACTGTTCTGTAGCTGTCGGAATAGTGAAGCCCCGCATTGGGGTTAAAGCTTTTTTTCAAAACGCTACCGTCATATTCTGAGTAATCAGAGCAAAGACCGGTTACCGGGTGGCAGGCCTTATGTAAATATTCACGACTCGCTTTTGCCGCCTTAAGCCAGAAATCGCGGTCGCATTTGTCGGCGCGCTCTGCAAAAATCTCATAAAAATGGGGCAGATGATAGGAAGCGTCGGTAAAGGGGCAGCCGGGGACAAATTTAATCAGATAGTTGTCGCTGCCAAACATGACCTCGCCCGTCTTTTCGCCCTCGCCGTTTCTGTGTATGCAGTCTCTAAGAATCGTTTTCGCCCAAAGCGAATAGTTGTATATCCCGTCTCCGTCTCCCCAGCGTGAGGACGCCATAAAGAGCGCTGCGGCATAATATTCCTCTCCATCAGGAGCGGGACCGTGTGAGTTTTTAGTGCCGTCTGGCTTGCATGACCAGGCAAAATATCCGGCGCATGGTCCATCTTGCATATACATATATGTCATCGACCATTTCCAGATCCGGTCAAACTCCTCTTTTTTGTCAAGCTGAACGCACATCATCATTCCATATGACATTCCCTCGGTGCGGGCATCAATGTTTCCGGTGTCCTCAATATAACCCATATCGGGAGCTACAGGATGATAGATTCTCTCGTGCTCATTGCCGTAAAACATTGTATTGAATGTTTCAGAGATTTTTCGCTCAATTTCCTTCTCGGGTATTCCAAGCTCTTTCAAAAGGTTTCTTGACTCTTTCATGACGGTAGCGGTTCCTTTCCGCCATTGTTTTTTTGGCGCTCATATTCTCTTAGCTTTGATTCTAAAAGCGCCCATTCCTCATCAGTCTCAATGGGATGAAGGGTGAGCGTTTTGTCGTCAGGGTCAAAAATCGAGGCGTAGACCTCGGTGTCGCCGTTTTCGTCAAAGGTATTTTCGGTATAGACGATATAGCAGACATCTGTGGCGGTGTTTTTGAATGTAAACAGAACATCGACGTCCATGATCTCGTTGTTTTCATTGACAACAGTCATAACGGCTCTTTTTCCGTCCGAAGAATTTTTGTTCATGATTTCTCCTTTATTATTTACGCTTAATTACTTATAGGCTGTTTTTCTAAATTGGCGGTCAAATAGCCCTAGACAGGGATTGTTTGGATTATTTCTCCTGCCATTAGTTTTGAAGGTGCTAGTAATTAAGAGCTTGGCTGATAAAAATCTTTTAAATAATAAAACAATTATACTATCCATTTCACGTCTTGTCAATTGCGCAATTTGGTAAAGGATTATATTTTTTCTGCAAACCCTGCAGCGTGATTATATAAAA
>X5_European_Hare__coassemble_186_pt1 | contig 16261 bp, 13 predicted proteins | sample X5_European_Hare__metabat2_low_PE_001 | metagenome-assembled genome bin X5_European_Hare
GCTCAAATACATCTCGCATAGCATCGGCAAATCGATCGTTTTCGGGAATGTTGAGATGTCCATCAAGTTCCCTATATGATACCATCTTGCCTGTTGATGTGCCATAAAAGCATATTTTGCTCTCACTTTTATATATCGCTGCCGCCATTGTTTTCTCACCCGAAACAGCTATAGTGGTTGCGGGTGCAGCTACCCAGAGGGTCTTATTTGCCAATATGTCATAAGCAGTAAGGCCCTCTGCGCCTGCATATATTATTTCACTCTCATTCAAAAATTTGACCTCGCTGAGCGCCGATTCAAGCGTAGGCATCGTTGTAAGCCGCTCCCCCGTCTGTATGTCATAAATCGCAAGACCATAAGCATATGTGACGATTAGCTTTGTCTCATCAGGACTTTTTATCATCCTAAACGGCGCTGAGGGAAGCTCTATCACTGAGTACGCCTTAAAGCTGTCGGACAGCTCATACACGCCTAAGGCGTTTGTTAAGGCAAGCTGTGCCTCGGCAGTGTATGGGATATCAAGAGCGCCGGGGTTATCAACAAGCGCTGAAAGCGCGGTATCAATCGCGGAATCTACGTCTCCCGCTGACAGATAGTCCGCTGACTGAGCCGCTAAAACCTGCCCTGTCTGCAGTCGCTCCATTTGCATACGCCACAAAAAAGCGGAAAGAGCGCCCGCTATTAGCATACTAGAAAGCCATGCCGAGCATATTATAAGCCTACGCTTATGACGCAAAACTCTGGGGTCTTTATCCCACAAGTTGTAGAATGCCTGAAGCATTTCGTCTGCGGTCTGATACCTAAGAACGGGGTTAGGATTCATCGCCCTGGTGATTATGTCGACAAGCGGCGGGGAAAAATCAGATTTAGAAAGCGGTATGACCTCTTTTGCATCCTTTGCAGGACGACTGCCGGAGAGGAGGTGGTAAAGCGTTGCTCCAAGGCTGTAAATGTCTGATCGCGCATCGGGAACGACTATTCTTTTTGCTGATGAGGAGCTTAAGGTTCCGGCTTGAGCGTGCATTGTAATTGTTGCATCGTCATAGAACGCAGTTGCGGTTTTTCCTTCAAATACAGTGGCTGCGGGTTGCTTGCTGAACGAATTGTCAAGACCATAGTGCTCTGGAGAAGCATAACCAGGGCTTCCCCCTACAATGTTTTCCTCACCTATAGCAAGAGATATATTAAAGTCTATAAGGCAGATATCCCCATTTGGGCGAAGCATGATGTTTGCTGGCTTTATATCGCTGTGAACATATCCTTTTGGAGGGTCACCATGGGTTGGACTGTGAAGATAGCTAAGCGCGTTTAATATCTCAATTGCCCATTTTATCACTGACGGCTGATTAAATCTTACACCACGCTTAAGATATTTATCGATGCTTTCACCGTCTATATAATCCATAACAGTGAAGACTGTATCATTCTCTACAAAGAAATCATAAACCTGCGGAATATATTCGTGATGAAGCTCTTTAAGGACATCGATTTCACGGCGCAGTAGCTCGGGGCGAGTGGTTATTTTTCTTTTGTCAGCTTTAAGGACTACCTTTTTCCCAAGCCTAAGATGATTTGCAAGATATACAGTTCCTCCCCCACCGGAACCAAGCTTTCCTATCAGTTCATAAGTCGAAGCAATTATTTCTGACATCCAAATTCACCCTTGACTTTAGGCTTTTCTCCATAATCTTCAGCAAGACGTTTTCTTATCCTTTTGCAGCATAATACATTTATTAGCATGAATATGGCGGCTGCTACGACTGCTGTCAAGATAATCAATATTCCTAACGAAAACATGCTTTCTCCGTAAAGCTTCATGACATTCCTTCACCTTCGTTATTAGTGCTGGCTTTTCTAAGACATTTGCTTTTTCTTACCATGCCTGTAAACTGAAATTATTACAATAACAGCAACAATAATGCCTATTATAATCTCAGCATAAACCCTGTTATTTTAGCCAACCGCATTATCTCGTCACTCAATGCGCCTATCTTGGGCGCTAAGCATAATTCTTAGATTTCTAAATTTCTTCATTTTACATATATAATCACCGCCGAAATATTATCGGTTTCTCCTCTCTGCTTATTTAAATCAATCAGACTCAAAACTCTTTTTCCAAGGGATTCCGGTTCACTCCCAATTCCGCAGTATAAAACAGTTTTCATTTCATCTGGCGAGATTAAATGTCGAAACCCATCAGAACAAAGCATATAAACTGTATCATGCTCTATATCTCCGAAAAACATATCAGGCTCCACTGTTTCAGATATGCCAACACATTTTGTAAGCACAGAGCGCATAGGAGAATTCAGAGCCTGTGCTTCCGTCATATTGCCAAGCTCTATTTCATTTTCGACAATAGTATGGTCGGTGGTTATTCTTGCCGCGCCTAAGGAGTTAATTTTATATGCCCTTGAATCGCCGATATTTAGGATAAAATATCTTGTCTCAGTTAATAACATCGTCGTGACAGTTGAGCCGATTCTAAATCCGTTCTGTTTACCAAAATTACGAATGACCTTATTTTGTGCGGCAATTAACTCTGTCCAGTGTCTGCGTATGTCGCCATCATAGATTTCGCTTTTTGCAAGTATTGGAAGATATTGCTCTGCCCAATTTTCAAATGCAAAAACAATTGATCGACTTGCAACCTCGCCGTGAGAAAACCCTCCCATTCCATCGCATAAAACCGCAAGCGCTACACTTCCAATAGGGGTGGAAAAGTTTTTTACCGAAATACAGTCTTGATTAATCTGCTTCTTTGTGCCAACATCTGTTGCAAATGCTGTATAAAACCGCATGTCAATACAAAAGGAATTCAAATTCTTCATCGGATAGACGGAATTTCTGACCATGAGAAAGTTTAACCTCAGTGCTGGGGGGTATCTGCTGTCCGTCAAGGAATGTGTGGTTTTTGGAGTTGTCATCTACAAGGAAAAACTCGCCATCGCGGGAGACAATGTGACAATGAGTATGACCTACGTATCGGTTATCTGAAACAGCATAATTGTTAAAGCTGCTGTCCCGCCCTATTCTAAATATCGGAGAATCTATGCGAATACGCTCATTGTTGCGCTTGCGGATCAATGTGGGGGTAATAGCATATGGCTTAGATTCTCTGTCGTCAAATTTAGTTGTGTCATCTTCTGTCTCCAAAAATACAGTGTTTCCAAAATCTCCCGGCGTGTCGATAAACTTCGGCGGCTCAAAATGACCTTTTCCTGTTGCAGCGGGTATATCTTCCCTTATAACGTCAACATCTGTATCTTTGCCATTGATTTGCGCTGATGACAGACTGCTTGGCGCATCACGGGGAAATTCGTATCCAACATTTAGAGCAGGTTTTGCTTCTTTATTGCCAGCCTTTGACCCTGTCTGCCTGCTCTTTCTTTTTTGCTGTGCTCTTCTTTCCTTTTGATCCTTATACAATGCAGCATTTTCCTTATTGTAATGCTGAAGGAGATAAAATAGGGAAATACTTTTTTCAGTGTGCCCTTTAATTTGTTCTGAGGACTGCTGCATTGATGCTTGCGCAACAGGTTGGGAAAAACCTGGAGCATTTAAACCCTTGGCGGAGCTTATGCCGAATTGGTCTGCTTTTGGCTGAAGCGGCGGCACCGGCTCAGAACGGATACTAGCGGAATACTTATTTTTGAATGCATCGGGTTCCACTGTTTTAGGAGTACTCTTGGCTTTGTCACTAATTTCTCTTTTCCCGTTGGACTGATATTCGGATGTTGAATTAATACTGCTTAATAAATTAGAAAAATCCAAAAGTGAGAATGGAGTTGTAGAATTTAAGTAGTTAATAATCTGACCGATAAAATTATCAGTTGGATTTTTAAATCTTACATTGAATAATAAATGTCGGAAAAAAGATCTAAGATCAACTTGTCTTCCATCATCATTTATAGGCAAACCGATTATCAGTGTTTCACTGCTGTGAACATTAACAAAGATAAAGCTGGGATCTAGCAAAAACAAGCTGGGTTCAAGCATATACTCCTCTGCTGCTAAAAGGGTACCGACTATACCGGAAAATAATCCCAGCATGGTTTTTTTATCAATGGCTGAAGAGAAAAGGCTCTCCGCAGATATCTTAGCAGATATGTCGTATTTGATGTAGCAAGCATTATCCATTTGGTTAAAGGTTGTCTTAGCAACTCCCGGTATGCTGTTGTTAACAAGCATACCAAGACTTAAAGAATCAACATTATCAGTTTGTTTTATTTCATAGACAAGATACGTATGACCGCCTATGCTTTCGTAAGAAAACTCATTCATTTTTTACCTCCGCTTACCATAATTTGGAACACGCCGTTTGTTCAATCTTAAGCTTTCCCAATCCAAAAGGATTGAACTCATATTCTAAACTATATCTTAAAACAACATATAGCTTGCCGGAAGATATGTAGGAATAGGAAACATCCAAACCGTTGATGCCATCTGCCACATGGAGTCGATTTAGCAATTTTTCTGCCTTATTTGTATATCCACCGGAAAGATACGCTAAAAACCGCTTTTTAATTGTAGCCTCCAGATCCGTGCTGTAGGCGCTGTTATAGTTTCCGTATATGTCTTTGCTTTCTATGTTTTTTAATCCTGCCTCATCATACTTTTTCTGGATCTTTAAATCAGCTTCATTTCGTGCAGCCTCAGAGGCATAAATTGTTCCATCGAAATCGCCACTAGCTTTGCCCGGATTGAAATAATTTTTGCTTTCGTACCAACGCATATGTGACACGAAATCTGAATCAAGTGTCCCAGAAACACCATAAATCAAAGTGAAAAAGCCATTTCCCACCGCATTAGTTCCTCCGCCCTTTGCATTAGTAACGCTTATTTCGTATCGATCAAGCGCTAGGCTGTTGCAGCTAGACAATAGCACATGTGCTAGCTCATTTCTTGCTTCAAAAACTATAAAGAAGCTGTATAAATAAAGCATAAGGAAAATGAATATTGAAACCACTATGCTCGCCTCAAGAGATAGCAATGCCTTTTCGCTCTTTCTTTCATTCATACTATTCTCCGCCTTTTAGCTGTATACACTACTTTCGTCATATCAATAGCCCTGGTAAATTACCCGTTTCTGAAATGTCAATCTAGACTGCTGTGCTATTGGCATAAACATATTTTCGCTGAACTGTCCACTGGCCCTTAAGTATGTATATGCATATTCAAGACGACAGCTCTTAGATGCATCGTCTATTGAAGCTTTTTGTGAAGCCTCCATCTGTACAATATCAGCGATTCCGGAAAGAATAAATCTTTCGGATTTCACCATTGAAATCAGAAGCAGCATAAGCTGATAGTCTATTTTAAAGGTCTTGTCATCTTCTTCTTTTAGCGATGGCTTATTGTCTTTAGTAGAAGCTTTATTGCCGTTTGTAGACGCTGATTTTGAAGACTCTATAAGCCCTGATTTTCCGCTTGGATTATTTTCTGCTTCCTTTATGAAGGCTTGAACTCTATTAGATTTCTCTTCGACCATTTCCTTTTCACTGCTTTTTAATTCTATATTCGCCACATCATCAATCAAATCTGTTATGCCCTCTGGCGAAAGATATATGTCGTGCTTGATTAAAGATATTTTTCCGCCGCCGCAAAGTATCAGGCTGTCAATATACGGCTCTAGGATGATGAAAACGACATATGTTAAAATGCCTAGGATAGGGCCTACGTATGGAACTGCCATGAGGGGATGTGCTATACTCTGAACAGTGCTGCAAGTAACAACGGGAACTATGTCAAACAGAAGCCGAATTGTAAATATAGACCAAAAGGCCTTTTTTTGGTTCTCTGTTTCATCTAAGGTGCGAAATAGAATATATTCAAGCTCTGCGCCTTTAAAGCTTCGCTCTCTCCCTGTTCTGTCTAAATCTACAAGCGGCGCTAGTCCGCTCTCGCTGAACTCTGACTTTGAATAAGTAATTCTGTTTGGAATATTATAATATAAATACCCAGAAACCAAGGTTCTTCCCTTGATAACGTCAAACAGCGACTCAACCGATAAATTTCTCACTACAGCGGCTATATTATTCACAACTGCAATTGCATTTTCAACTATCGCCATTATTTTTCTAGCAACCTTTAATAGGTTCCAATCCATCTTAAACTTCAATTCAGACATAGAAACAAACAGCGTCTCAATGCTTTCTATTAGGTTGTCAATATCGTCTACAAGACTACCTGAATATCCCGCTTCTGCATCACTATATGACGTCATTTCATTTTTATACCGCTCTGAAAGTGCCTTGTCATCGGCAGCATATTCGCTTTGAAAATCGATTTTGTTCCTGCTTGACGGGAGTCCTCCCATTGAGGCGTAATAGTTTTCATCAATTTTAGCGTTTAATAGCGGGTCATATGGATATCCTAGGCTTGCTAAGGCTTTCCAGAATTCGGCTATCTTAGTTAAAATCTTAGTAGAGCTGTCCTCTATTATTTTTTCAACAACAGCTTGTTGAAACTCCTTTACCTCCTGTTCGGTCAAGAGGTCGCTTAAATCTAAGTGATAGTTGCCGCCTTGCCACGGCGGGTTTGGATTTTCGCAATTAAACGATGTCACGTTAGAATTTAAGGCGCTTAAATTGTCGGATATTTGCCCATAAAGCTCGTCATTTGAGATTTTTTTAAAATTGCCCAATTCTTTATAAATACCTTGGAATGTTTTTTTCCCAGACTCCACAAGCGATTGTTCACGTTCAAGCTCTATCCGCCGGTTGTTATATGCATTTTTATATTCTTCTGTTTCTTCATAGGCTTTTCTAATATGGTTCCTTTCTGCATTACTTGTGGCCTCTCCATAGCTTTTATTCAATTCATCAAGCTCAGCATTTTTGTTTGCAACAAGACCCTTTGCTACATTTATATTTTGCTTGCGGTTTTCTGATGCGCTCTCTATAAGAGCGTCCGTGCCAATATCAAATGCGTTGTTCAATTCTTTCATTACATCTTCTCTGGATGAATTGACGTCGCCCATGGTGGTTTTTAGCTGGGATATTGTTGATGAATAGGAATCCCGCGCCGCCAAAACCTCAGCTTTAAGAGTGCTAAGCTCTTCTTTTTTGGCATCTAGATATTCACTGGCAGTGTTATAAGCTGCTTCTTTTTCTGAAATTTTCAAATCAGAAATCTGGCTGTTCAAACTGCCGCGTTGTTCCTCAAGGCTGCTTATTTGAGATGCTATGTTGCCTGTGTCTTGGATATATGATTCCTGATTCGGCTCTTTTGCATCAGATTCCGGGGGAGTGATGTTCATTTGCATGCTCAGCTGCTCAATAGAGGAATTGATTTCTTCTAATTCATGAGAAAGCCGCTCGCTTTGCTCAAGCGCAGTCTGCCATTCACCATACGCGTTATCGGCCTCAACAGTTAGCTGCTCAACCTCAGCCTTCTTTTCTAAATAATCATTATAGGCATCTTCAAATAATGAATATGCATTTTCGTAATTTTCTTTTGCAGCATCTTGAGTTTTCGAAGCATTTATAAGTCTAATTACCGCCTTACCTGCTGATACAAGGGTATTAGCAGTATTAAAGCCTCTGGTTATTTTATCAAAAAGGGCATATCCGGGCAGGCATTTTTCAAGGTCTTTAAAAAAATTTTCAAGATTTATATTGTCACTTATAAATTTAGCCGGTATTTGATATTTGCTGTACTCTAAAATCTGATTTTTAAGCACCGAATAATCAGCTAAAGGATATACTCCGTCTGCCGCTGTGCTTATAGATTCTTTCACAAATGTTCCCGGAAGAGCACCGCAGTTAATCTTCATATAATCCTGAAAAACACCATTTATAAACTCCTGGACATCCTCTTGGGAAACATTCCCTTTATTGGACTGTTTTATCGCTAAAAGGCCAAATCGCTTTTTTAAAAATTCGTCATATGTTCCTAGTGTTGAGTTTGATGCGTTGCAAAGTGCCTCATCGAAAATTGCCACTGAACTATATATCCGACCTGTCTCAATCAATGCGCCTGCAACAATAGTAAACGGAACCATCAAAAGCGCCAGAAAAATCGAAATAACTCCTTTTGTCCCATTTACATACTTATGAACCCTTTTTCTTTTCATAAAGCTATTGACTCTCTTTCACTGCTTTGGCAGCATCTCACGAAGCGTGCCTAAAATCGCTATATTGCACTACCTTAAGATTCCTGATAGGCGTGGGTGTAAAACAGCTTAAAAACCGAATTTATCATTTTAGCTGTCTTTGTCTCATCAAACGGCTTGGTCATACCGCTCATGAAATCCGCTGTAGAAATATAATTTGCCAGGTCTTGACATTCTGCGTATGCTTCGCACTCATATCCTACAAGCTTACTCATCCCGAAAAAATCAAGCGCTTCACCTATTGGAGTGTTGAACCTGCATGTGGCCTTTAATACCACATGTCCTCTTGAGGATGAAATGTTATCTGAAATAAAATTCAGCTCTATATTTATATTGTCTATCATATCTGAAGTGCCAAGCTTTTTAAGCATATATTCTATATATGACTTTGTTCTTCCATAATTTGCTATTTGCAGCGACTGCGATTCAACGCCTCGATATAAATCCCTAGCGCTTAAATCCTCAACTTGAATGAAGCCCATTACCATATCACTTGTGGGATTGTTATAGGTCGCCGCTACTTTTTTTGCTGCGTCGTTTACTACTGCCGTAACAATATATCTTTGGTAGTGTAAAAAACCGACGGCTAGTATCCATAGCAATAGAAAAACCGTCAATATTACGATTATAAGACCCTCTATCATCACTTCTCCGCTGTCTCTTTTCATGCGCATCATATGCTACCCCTTACTATTCTTTTCAGCCATTCAAGCTGATCACTTGCCATTCTCCAAGATACACATAGCAGTTCTTTCCGATAAAGTATCCTACATCAGAAAATTGACAATCTATAACCATTCGTCCGGTGTGATTTATAAATCCCCATTTATCACCTTTTTTCACAGCGCCTAATCCGCCAGAAAAGCTTTTTGCCTCTACAAATTGAGGCTCAATTGCTATTTTGCCATCGCCGGATATATATCCCCAAAGCCCATTTTCGGCTTTGTATGCCACCAAATCTCCCATATATATGTCAGCGTCAATGGCATCAGATAAGCCACATATTTCTTTGCCTTCTTTACTGTAAAGCGAATATCTTCCGTTTGCTGATGCAGTAAAAATTCCGTTATACTGATATTCTCCGTTGGCATAAAGCTTAATATCATCAAAGGTCATTCCTGCAGGTTCAAACTCAGTGTTCACAATTGACCATACTGAATTCTTTTTCACGGCGGCATATCCATTTGAAAACGAGGATGCCTGCTCATATTTTTCGCTTTTGCTTCCGTCTGACGACTTAATATAATACCAGCTCTCTTTGCCGTCAAATACCGGAAGATAGCCATTTCCGTACGCATGCGACTGCTTAATGTCTTCCGACAATACTTCTTGAGCTATTCCTTCTTCGTCTACTATATGACTCCACTTGTCGGTTACTAAGAGTATCTCTCCACTGCCGTATGGGCTTATGTAGTTGTATGACAAAGGATATATTGGCTCTAAATCTCGATTAAGCATGCCCCAATGATTATCAGTATATACGGCGGTTTCTCCCCCAGGGGATGTTATTATCTGCTGGTAGCTGCTTCCTTTGAAATGATAGCTGTATATTATTTTATATGCGCTATTAATCACCTCTTCGTCAGAAACCCCAAAGTTTATTGCGGCATTTGCGCATTCATAGCTTTCAGAGCTGTATGCATCTTGATCAATATATGAAAACAGCTCCTTCCAAAAAGATACATTTGAGGGCTGACTGTAGCAGGCACTTTTCAGGTTTGAAATGTGGCTTGATAAAGCGCAGCTTCCTTCTTCATAAGCCATGCGGCTTGTGTCTACAAGCTCCTGCCATACAGTTTCCTCAGAGCTTTTTATTGACAACGCATCTATATAGCTAAGCGTTGCCTTTACATACAGCTTTTGTCCCGCAAAATTCCTAGCACTGTTAACGAGCGCCACGTATTTTTCATATGTTTTGCCCATGTCGCCAAAATATTCCATCCACCCGAATACTATAAGAAAAATCATAGCTATATTGACGATTACTCTGCTAGCTTTCATTTTATCACCTTTAATAAATCTTTAAATATAAACAAATGAGAAACCCCGCCAAAACAAACGGCGCAAAGGGAAATCCCTCTTTTATTGTCTTTCTTTTAATCAAAATGAGTGCTATGCCTAGTATCGCGCTAAGCAGCGCTGAAAAAAACAGCGTTCCGCACATCAAATACACATCTCCGATAAGCGACATTGCTCCTAACAGCTTTATATCTCCAAGCCCTATGCCGCCGCGGGTTAAAAAGGAAGCAATTGACATAAAAGCCACAATGCAAACGGTTGAAATAACCGCGCTTGCAATATATGACATAATTCCGTTTTGTCGTGTTAAAAATCCCACAACAAGAAGCAAAATATTCACTGCAGCCATTATTCCCGGAAAAATATTAGGAATTCGGTGCTCTTTGATATCCATAAATGCCCCGCAAGATAATAATGTCATGGAAACAAGCAGTTTCACTATGTTTATTACATCATCCGTTGAATTTAATATACACATACAGCCCACACAGCAAAATGCTGCGATTGCTGTCGAAATAGCTAATACTTCTTTCTTTTTGAGCGCCTTTCGGCTTTTAGCCTCATCAGGATTGGCGGGGGCAAGTATTTTAATGCTTGAAGATGATATATCATCTAAAAGTTTTTTGCCAAAGAAAAATATTATTACAGCAACTGTTATGCTGATTAACGCTTTTATAATCATCATTAAACCTTTCGCCTGCCGGTCCATCCGCCGGCAGGCATATCATTATTAAGGATTGTTAGTTTCTGCCGTTCGGGTTCAGAGAGTTATTCTTATCGAAATCAGGATTCTGATTGTTCCATCCTTGCATGAATATATTCATCATCTCTTTTACTTTATCAACAATGTTATCTTTAAAAGCTATAAATAAAGCCGCAAGAACAACAACTATCCCTAGGATTATGATAATAGAGATGAAATTGGTATCGCCTCTCTCGCTTTTAAGACTGTTCTTAAAATCAAAGAAGAAATTCTGAATACATATGTAGGCTCTTAAAGACATTTGATCCAATGCGCTCAGCATTATTTCTGCCTCCTTTCTATTTGGTATTTATATTTCAACAGCGACTGCTGAATATATCTTACTGAAAAAAACGCAGAAAATTCCGGCTGTCCATTATTCTTATGATAATGTGATTTATAACTCGGTCGCGAAATGAAAAAAACAGATAATATTGCAATTGCAATTGTAAAAATAAAAGCTACACAGCGGTTTTTGTTGAACCTTTCGCCGATTTGACGCACTCATTTTTACAGCCGCTCACAGTGAAAAGCTCTGCAGCGCAGCAACTAAAACAAGTAAGATGACTCCTGCAAACATAAGCCCTATCGGAGCTAAAAGCGCACCTGCCGCCTTTTCGCCCTTTTGAAGCATAAACTGCCTCTTGAATTCCATTATCTCAGACGATTGCTCTATTAAAAATCCCGGAAGCTCTCCGCCGCCCTTTTCAAGGCTCTGAATCAATGCGGAGGTAAATTTTTTAATTTCAGCTGAATTGCACCTGGTTCCGAAATTATATATGGCATCTATGTTTGATGTGCCGTTATCCATTTCATCACAGGAGATCCGCATAATATCGTAAATTACACCGTCTTTGCCATAAGCGACTTTTTTCCATGCCTCATTGATTATCATCCCAGAATTAACCAGTAGCGCCATTTTTGAAATGGCATTAGGAAACTCTGACTCACATTCTTCAGTTCTTGTTTTTAGCTTTGACGGCACATATGTAAAGAAATAATACGAGACTACAATGCAAGAGACAATTCCAACCGCCGCGAAGAATCCACTGTTAAGGGCTCCGGCAATCAGCACAAACAATGTAAACGCCAAAAACGCATATGTTAATACCTGCGCCCATATCATTCTGGCATAATACTCGCTGTATTTTGAACCGTAGTAAAGCGTGCTTGCTTCACGCAGTGCCGCACCGACATTTCCCTTTAGAGAAAAAAACTTTATTCTTTGCATACCAAGTCCTGCGGTGTAAAGCCCCTTAATCGGGTATGTATCGCTGTCAAGTGGCTCAAGCAGGCTTTCCTGCTTTTTACCGGCTTGCATCATTACCATGAAAAATACAGCCGATATCGTTCCGACGATAAGATACAGCACTCTCATTTATGAATCCTCACTTTATATTAATTATCTTCTTGCCCCAAAAATATGACGCCGTTATTATTCCTACTACTATAGTTGTTGCAATTACCCCAATCGGTGTGGCAAGATTTTCGGCAAACATAGAGCTCATGGTTTTGAGCATTGTCACCAGTATAATAGGTATTACGCACATCGCAGTGTGCTGTAGCTTGTTTGAGGAAACTTTTGTTGCTATTTCGGCAGAAACAGTCATTTTATCTGTGATTATGTCCTTTGTAGTTCTTACCACGCTCTTAAAATCTCCGCCCATGCGATAGCAATTCTCAACGACATTGGCAAAATTTTGAATATCTTCATTGTCGCTTCGCGCAGCAAAATCAGATATCATTTCTTCAAGAGTAAGTCCATTGTGAAGTCCTGCTATAATTTCGTTAAGCTCCTTGATAATGTACGCTTGCTCACCATATTGATTTAAAAGCGATTTTGGTGCGTTAATGAAGGCATCGTTCATGGTGCTGCCGGAGGAAAGAGAGGTGTTGATACTGTCAAGAAGAGATCTAAACTGATCGCTTAGCGCTCCGGCACGCTTTTCCTTTAAATGTTGGTTGACGCTTTTATAAAAAACCTTTACCGAAACAGCTCCCGCCAAAATCATAACCACAATATTGCTTATTCTTGTAGCGCTCGTAGGGTTGCCGCCTTCTTTAAATAATCCGCCATAAAAAGCCAAACCGACTGCGGCGCCCCCGATAAACAAGAGAAGTGAATATAGAATTCTTTCCGTTGCCGAGAAATAATATACGCTGTAATTTAGCATTGGAGTGTCTAGCTTTCCGGTTAAGAATTCCGGCTCGCGTTGTGATTTTTTCATATAGAATCCCTGCCCTAAATTTTTTCATATATTCCCGAAATTTTAAGCTTAAATGTGTTGATCATTTCATTGCTGGTTCTTTCAAGCCTTCCGGAAACCCTTTCAACTGTACTGTAACTGTCTTCCTTAAATTCATAAAGGGGATTAAGCTTTATTCGACCGTTTTCATAACCCACAACTTCAGTAATCGCAATGGTTTTTCTTGTTTTATCCCTCATTCTTGACAGGTGGATAATAATATCTACTGCCGAGGCAATCTGCTGACAAATAGCCTCAAGATGAAGTCCTGCTGAACCCTGTAAAACCATTGTTTCAAGTCTTGACAACATGTCTTCTGTAGAATTCGCATGTCCCGTTGACAGCGAACCATCGTGACCAGTGTTCATAGCCTGAAGCATATCAAGAGCTTCACCGCCTCTAACCTCGCCGACGACAATTCTTTCCGGTCGCATTCTAAGTGATGATTTTATCAAATCACGAATCGTTATCTGCCCAACTCCTGCTGTATTTGCATTTCGTGTTTCCAGGCTGACAAGATTGTCAATGCCTACTATTTGCAATTCAGCAGAGTCTTCAATTGTTATAACTCGTTCATCCTTAGGGATAAAATTAGAAAGCGCATTTAAAAATGTTGTCTTTCCCGATCCGGTTCCTCCGCTGATGAAAATATTATATTTAGCCTTGACTAAGAGCCGCAGCTTGTCGGCTATTTCCTGGGTTATTGAGCCGTATTCAATAAGCTTTTCAACTGTCATTGGTGTTTTGGAAAACTTCCTGATGGTAACGGTTGGTCCGCACAATGCAATCGGCGGCAAAACAACATTTACTCTGGATCCATCCGGCAGTCTTGTATCGCATATAGGACTTGCCTGATTGACCTCGCGACCCGCTAAGGCAACAATGCGCTGTATAACGTCCTCAAGATTTCTTGAGCTTTCAAATTCCTTGTCTAATCGGGTAAGCTTTCCGTTTTTTTCGATAAAAATATTTTTGGGACCGTTTATCATTATTTCGGTGACATTTTCATCCTTCATGATTACGTCTAAAAGACCAAAGCCTCTTATGGATCCGAAAATTTCTTTTACAATGTTGACCTTTATATCAACAGGGCAATACTCATCTCCCAAGCTTTTGTTAAGTATTTTCTCAATTTCTGTTTCTAGTGATTCATCATCAAGCTGAGTCAACGGGAGATTAATCATCACCTTGTTTTTTACTTCATTTAGTAGCGCCGTTTCTCTTGATACGTCCATATGTTCACTCCCCGGCTTTATAGTAATTTTTCCCAAATGCCAAGTGTAGAAAGCGCTTTTAAAACATCCTTAGTCGCCGCATGTTCATACCTAGGCGCACCACCTAATTCGCTTAGATATTCAGAGTGAATCTGTGTGCTGATTTTGCTGCTGAATTTATTGTACACAAGGTTTGCTTTTTCTAATATTTGCTCTTTGGTTTGTTGCGATAAAATCTTTTGTGCTTCAGTTGCTTTGAGTATTTTTGAGTTTGCACTTTTTGAACCATCCGAAACCCAAACAATTTTATTTGCATATTTTAAAAGCTCTTCGCCATCCTTCCCCATAGAAAAATCAGTGTCGATTACTATTAAATCAGAAAGGCTGGATGCTCTAAGCTCAGATAATAATAGAAGCTTCTCGTCGGTGGACACATCCATGATGTCAAGCGCGGTTTTAGGCGATTTTAAAAATTGAACTCCGTTTTCATCTGATCTTATGGCAGCCTCTAATTTAATGCGCAGATTTTTTCTTTTGCTCTTTAATGCGTATATTATATCAGTCATATCTGAAAATCCGGGAGCATTAAAGAACACGTCGGTATCGCCAAAGCACTCAATATTGATATATATGGGTTTTTTTCCTTTTGAAGCTGCATATATAGCAAAAGCGACGGCCATGCTAGATGTTCCCGTTCCGCCACAAGGCGATGAAAAAAGAATGATTTCACTTTCTTCGCTGTCTCTAAAAACAACGGATTCGGAATTTTCGGAATATATCATCAAAATTCGGCGATATAAGTCGTCAATTCTTTGGAATTTAGATATTGCAGGCTTGCCATCTATAGTATCCACATCGATTGAATTGCAAAAATATGCCAATACGCATCGAAGGTCCTTATCAACAAATTCCTCCTTAAAATCTGTAGATATAATAAGGACGTTGATTCCATAATTCATTACTCCGGATATAGCCGACTCTGCACTTGTAAAAGAATGAACTTCTAATTTTTCTGAATACCTATCTAAAAGAGCCGCTGTTACTTTGCTTATGTAGCTTTTATCAGTGTCTAGCAACGCAACTTTTATTTTCATGTTATATCCCCCATTGTAGATAGCAAAAAACTGTACTTTATTGCAAGTTAAAATTGTCAATAATTTCTTGTCGAAATCATCAGAAAATGTCATTTTCCACTTGACTTTTTGAAACTTATGTAGTAAAATAGCGGTAAATTAGTTTTTATATACAAGTTACAAAAAAGTACACTTTTTTGTAACTTTTTCAAATAAAGAACCATAGCAGGACTAAAAATACCTATCTATGGTCTTTTTTCATATACAAAAAAAGCCCTGCCGACATCAAAGTGGTGCCGACGAGGGGTGTTTATGTGTTGATTATTTAAGGTTTTTGGGGTCTAGAATTGATTTGAACTTAGGAATGGTTGTTTACTTGAAATGACGTTTTAAAAGCAATACAAGTGAGCGAGCGGAAAAGCAACTATTTTTGGTCTTGGTTTGTAATCAGTTGAAAATTTCTAACAATACTTTGAAGCCGGATGATAAAGCTGCGCTTTTGAGTGCAATTTCAAAGTCAAATATTCTGAAAAAGTTGGAAAAGCATGACAGAGATAAGCGGAGGCATAAATAATAGAGCAAAGAATATCCTTGCTCTACTTTCACCCTAAATTCCGCTTGATGGGTGCCGTAAATTCAATTTTTCGATTGAAAAAATTCTTTATGGACACCTGCCTACAGCGGGGGATAATTTTTATTGGAGGTGCCACCCAGATTTGAACTGGGGATCAAGGAGTTGCAGTCCTACGCCTTACCACTTGGCTATGGCACCATATGGAGCGGATTACGAGGCTCGAACTCGCTACCTCCACCTTGGCAAGGTGGCGCTCTACCGGATGAGCTAAATCCGC
>X5_European_Hare__coassemble_191_pt1 | contig 15323 bp, 16 predicted proteins | sample X5_European_Hare__metabat2_low_PE_001 | metagenome-assembled genome bin X5_European_Hare
GTTGAAGGATGGGTTAAGCGCCTATTTAAGGAAATCAAGGGAATCGATATTGAAACTCCCCTGCCGCGCCTTACTTTTGCCGACGCAATGAACCGCTATGGCTCTGACAAGCCAGACACAAGATACGGCATGGAGATTAAAGACATCTCGGATATCGCCGGAAAGACTGATTTTTCGGTATTCAAAGACGCTGTTTCTGCCGGCGGAACAGTAAGGGCGATAGTCGCCGAAAGTGCGGCAGAAGTTTATTCAAGGAAAGAAATCGACAAGCTGATCGAACATGCTAAGGGAATCGGCGCAAAGGGGCTTTCATACATTCGCTGGATAGAAGATCAGCCCTCCTGCTCGTTTGCAAAATTCTTAAAAGAGGGCGAGCTTGATGAGATCATATCACGCCTTGGCGCTAAAAAGGGAGACGTTATATTCATCGCCGCCGACAGGAAAAAAATCGTCTCAACGGTTTTAGGAGCGCTAAGGCAAATAATTGCCAAAAAGCTCGACATTATCCCGACAGACAAATTTAACCTTGTGTGGATAGTTGAAATGCCGTTCTTTGAGTTCAACGATGAAACAGGCGCCTGGGAGGCGGCTCACCATCCCTTCACCATGCCGCTTGAGGAGTGCCTTGAATACCTTGATACCGATCCCGAGAAGGTTCGTGCGACGGCGTTTGACCTTGTTTTAAATGGCACTGAGCTCTGCTCCGGCTCGATGAGAATAACCGACCCCGAGCTTCAGAACCGTATGTTTGAGGCACTGGGTCTTACTGACGAAGAGATAGAGGCAAAATTCGGATTTTTGGTAGATGCGTATAAATATGGTGCACCCCCGCATGGGGGAATGGGCCTTGGGCTTGACCGAATCTCAATGATCCTTTGCGGCGCAGACAACTTAAGAGACGTCATCGCTTTCCCGAAAGTTCAAAACGCCAGCGAGCTGATGAGCGGATGTCCGTCGGCGGTTGACGAAAAGCAGCTTAAAGAGCTGCATATAGCTACTGTATCAGAGAAATAGATTTGCAGTACCTTAATAGGTGCAAAAAATTAGGGCAACAGCACACAGTCTTTGTGTGGCGTTGCCCTAAAAAATAAAATATAATATGGCGAGGTTTTTCCCATCATATTTTCGGTACTTCATCTAAATTATTACAAAAAGTATATTTTTCAAAAAATTTTCCTTGCCCCCTTGACAAGTGCGAGCAAATGGTATATAATATACAAATGTAAAGCAATATTGCTTTACATTTAACACGATATTTTGTGGTACGGCGACATTACAGAAGGGTGATATTGTGGCAAAGGATTTAAAATTCGCCTCTCTTTTAGACATTTACGGCGGTGTGCTGACTGAAAAGCAGCGCGATATGATGGAGCTTTATTACAACGAGGATTTATCCCTCTCTGAAATTGCCGAAGATGCTGAGATTTCACGGCAAGGGGTCAGGGATTCTATCAAGCGCGGCGAGGAAACACTTACCGAGCTTGAGGAAAAAATCGGCGTTATTAAAATCGTTGAAAAATACGAGCATCTTCTAGATGCAATCAAAGAATGCTGCGACACTATAATTGCCGACTGCCGCACATATACTACTACAAAGAACGTTATCGAAAAGCTTGAGAGAATCAAAGATGCAATAGACAACGTCAGGTCATGATTTGATTTTTAAGGAGTGAACGAATTGGCTTTTGAAGGACTTTCCGAAAAGTTATCCGGCGTATTCAAAAGGCTTAAAAACCGTGGCAAGCTGTCTGAAGCCGACGTCAAATCGTGTATGCGCGAGGTAAGGCTTGCGCTTTTAGAGGCGGATGTAAGCTATAAAGTTGTCAAGGATTTCGTTGCAAAGCTCACCGAACGCTGCGTGGGCTCCGAGGTCTTGGAGAGCCTAACTCCCGCACAGCAGGTCATTAAAATTGTAAATGAAGAGCTCATTAATCTTATGGGCGAGTCAAACACAAAAATCAACTTCCCCTCAAAGCCGCCATGTGTAATCATGATGTGCGGTCTTCAGGGAAGCGGCAAAACAACACATGCCGCAAAGCTTGCAAAATATTTCAAGAACATGGATCATCGCCCACTTTTAATCGCCTGCGACATCTATCGCCCTGCGGCTATTGACCAGCTTAAAATTGTCGGGGAAAAGGCAGGGGTGCCCGTTTTTGAGATGGGGCAAATAGACCCAAGGATAATCGCCAAGGAAGGCTTAAAGCATGCCCGCGATCACGGCAACGATATCGTAATAATCGATACCGCCGGGCGGCTTCAGATCGACGTAGAGCTGATGGATGAGCTAAAAGACTTAAAAAAGCTTGCTGAGCCGTCTGAGATAATTCTTGTAGTTGATGCGATGACCGGTCAGGAAGCCGTCAATGTAGCTACGACGTTCGACAGTGAAATTGGCATCGACAGCGTCATTTTATCAAAGCTTGATTCCGATACAAGGGGCGGCGCCGCGCTTTCTGTTTTGGCTGCTACTGGAAAACCTATCAAATTCGTCGGAACAGGTGAAAAGCTTGACGACTTCGAGCCGTTTCATCCACAGCGTATGGCTTCTAGAATTTTGGGCATGGGCGACGTCTTGTCGCTTATAGAAAAGGCGCAGAATTCGATCGACGAGAAAGATGCTGCGAAGATGGCGCAAAAGCTTGAAAACGGCGGATTTGACTTAAACGACCTCTTAGACCAGATGAAGCAGATAAAGAAGATGGGCACGATGCGCTCGATTTTATCAATGCTACCCGGCGCAGGAAAGATAGACGAGAGCCAGATTGATGAGAAACAACTTCCTCGCACTGAAGCGATGATACTTTCCATGACCCCGGCGGAGCGCTCAAAGCCTTCTCTGATAAACCCTTCCCGCAAAAGAAGGCTAGCCGCCGGCAGTGGCACAAGAGTAGAGGATGTCAACAGGCTTCTTAAGCAGTTTGAACAGATGCAGAAGATGATGAAGCAAATGGGAATAAGCGGCTCTGGCAGAAACGGCAAGGGCAAACGCCGCAGATTTATCCCGGGCATGTCTAAGGACTTCATGAAAGAGCTTGAAAACATGAAATGATTAACACAGTTTATGCGGCACCTACGGGCGCCCTTAAATATTAAGCATACTACCGCTTTTTAATCGATATCAGCAGGAGGTGACTAATATGGTAAAAATCAGGCTAAGAAGGATTGGCGCAAAAAAGGATCCATTTTATCGGATCGTCGTTGCTGATTCACGCTATCCCAGAGACGGAAGATTCATCGAGGAAATAGGCTATTACGACCCCACTACCGAACCAGCTTCATTTAAGGCAGACGCCGGAAAGGTCAAGCAGTGGATCTCTAACGGCGCGCAGCCAACTGAAACCGTTAAGGCTTTATTCAAGAAAAACGGTATTCTTTAATTTCATTCATAAAGGAAAGGATTTCTCCGGATACCCGGGGAACAGGTAAAAGAAAATGACAGAACTTTTAACAAACATTGCTGCTGGTCTTGTCGATGACAAGAGCGCAGTCGAAGTAGCCGTTGACGAACCCAACGAGGAAGGCGTTATCGTTTATCACCTCCATGTCGCCCCCGACGATATGGGAAGAGTTATAGGCAAACAGGGCAGAATTGCCAAGGCAATCAGAACTCTCATGCGTTCCGCTGCTGCAAAGGCAGGACAGGATATCATGGTTGAAATCGACTGATTGCCAGCAAAACTGCAACCGGTTTTATGAAGCCAGAAGACTGCGGCTCTTTTTATAGATTGAGCCGCATTTTTCTTTTTTCAGCGCAGCCGTTCATTGTGAGGCGTCGCGCAAATCAAGTACGGAGAATCATGAAAAAATACCTTGAAATATTAAAAATCGTTTCAATACACGGTGTTAAAGGCGAAATCAATGCGCAGGCTTGGTGCGACTCTCCATCACAGGTAACCAAGCTCAAAAAGCTGTATTCAAAAGATGGCTCGAAGGTATATGAGCTTTTGCGCGCACGCCCAAAATCAGATAGCATGGTCATTATCAAATTGCGCGGCATTGATAGCCCGGAGGATGCACAGAATCTCAGAAACACAGTCCTATATGCTGATCGTGATGACATGAAGCTGCCAGACGGGAGCTATTTTATTCAGGATTTGGTCGGGCTTGAATGCTTTTCCGAGACCGGCGAACTTCTAGGCACCCTAAGTGATGTGTTATCTACCGGAGCAAACGATGTATATGAAATAACCTGTGGAGATAAAAAATTTTATATTCCGGCGGTTCCATCGGTTATATTAAATACAGATATCGCCGGCGGGCGGATGGATATCATTAAAATGGAGGGGCTTTTCGATGAGGATTGATATAGCTACCCTTTTTCCGGAAATATGTGAGGCCTATCTTGGACAGTCAATTGTCGGGAGAGCGCGAAACAAAGGCATTTTTGAACTATATTGCCATCAGATTCGCGACTACGCCTTTGATAAGCACCGCCGTGTCGACGATACCCCTTACTCTGAACGGCAGGGAATGCTTTTGATGGCCGAGCCGATCTGGCAATGCTATAAAGCTGTAGTCGGTAAAAGAAGCCCAAGGGTAGTTTATATGTCGCCGCGGGGAAGGGTTTTAAACCAACAGATGCTGAAGGAGATGGCTGAAGCCGGCGAGGACCTTTTTATACTCTGCGGGCACTACGAGGGCGTAGACCAGAGAGTTCTTGACAAGATGGGTGCTGAGGAAATCTCCATCGGCGATTACGTCTTAACAGGCGGAGAACTTCCGGCTATGATTTTGGCAGACGGTGTGGTCAGACTTTTGGACGGAACCCTTTCACAGGCTGACTGCTTTATGGATGAAAGCCATTACAGCGGACTGCTCGAATATCCGCAGTACACAAAGCCGCAGATTTGGGAAGGGATTGCAGTTCCTGAGATTTTAACCTCTGGGCACCACTCAAACATATTGAAATGGCGGCGTGAAAAATCGCTCGAGCAAACTTATTTAAACCGCCCGGATTTGCTGAAAAATGCACCTTTGACAGATGCTGACAAAGCGTATCTATCTGAACTTCAAGCGAAAAATGAGGATATGCAAGAATATTTGGAAAATATGAAAAAACTGTATTAGTCAATATGTACTTAAAAGCTAATAAATATCGTACATTTTGACCAAATCTAAAGTGTTAAATTCCAACTTCACTAATCAATAAGCAGAATTTTTGACCAAAACTTAAAAATCAAGCCCTTTGTCCGTTGACTATCCTGCGAAATCTCTATATACTAAGCGTAGGCAATTAGAAGTTACTGCCTTTTCTCGATAATCATCGAGAATAAAGTGTGGTTACAATTTTGAAACGGAGAGTTTGATATGTTTGTAAAAGATGTTGTAGTCAAGAATCAGATTGGTCTTCATGCCCGTCCGGCAACCTTCTTTATTCAGAAGGCTAACGAATTCAAGTCTTCTATCTGGGTTGAAAAGGAAGAGCGCAGGGTCAATGGCAAGAGTCTTCTTGGCGTCCTTTCGTTAGGAATCATCGGCGGTACCGGCATCCGCATCATTGCAGACGGGGTCGATGAAGAAAACGCTGTATCAAGCCTTGTTAGTCTTGTTGATAGCGAATTCAGCGAGGAAGCAAGATAATCGGCAATTACTCGCGGAACCTTAAATCAGCCTGCTGTCTGGCTTAAATGTCAGGCGGCGGGTGTTTTTTTACATTGCCGGAAAATCAGATGCCAGTATTGCCAATATATTGAAATTTTAGCCTTGTATTTGTCAATTTTACATCAATTTTTGGCCTCAAAGACTGCTAAAATTTCTGTGTTGGTAATCTTGTATAAAAAAACAGATATTTTTTATACGAATTCACACTTTATTAACACATGCCACGAAAAAAAATGATATAATTCTAATGTACGAATGGTATCATTATTTTGCGGCGTTTTGCCCAAACTATCGGCCGGTTTTTGCCGTCACACGTTCTGGGCTTTGAAAAATTTTAATGCAGGGAGATAGAAATATGCCTAACAGATTTTTCCAAGGTATTGTCCATCAAATGAGCGAAACAGTCGGGTGTGAAGTAGGGGTTGTTGACGAATCAGCGGTAGTCCTAGCATGCAGTGATCCATCTAAAATAGGCAGCTCTAACGAGTTTGTCTCGCTGGATTTGAATGAAGCCTATGACTACTTTGTCCGCGATGGCTACACTTATAAGCCATTTGGCGCAAAGCAGCGCAACGAATACGCTGTCTTTGTTGAAGGAACGGACGAAAGCGCCTATAAAACCGCTTCTTTACTAAGCGTTTCCTTTTCAAACCTTCAGCAGTTTTATGACGAAAAGTATGACCGCACAAATTTTGTCAAAAACGTTGTATTAGACAACATCCTTCCCGGCGACATTATGATAAAGGCACGCGAACTTCACTTCAACAACGAGGCGCACCGTGTTGTTCTTCTTATTAGGATTGTGTCTTCTAACGACGTTTCTGCCTTTGATGTCATACAAAATCTTTTCCCTGATAAAAACAAGGACTTTGTTTTCACTACCTCAGAAACAGACATAGTTCTTATAAAAGAGGTGCGCCAAAACATCGACCTTGCCGACCTTGAAAAGCTTGCCTTTTCTATTGCCGATACCCTTTCAAGCGAATTTTATACAAGAGTCAACGTTGGCATAGGGACCGTTGTAGATAATGTGCGAGCGCTTGCTGTTTCCTTCAAGGAAGCACAAATTGCGCTTGAGGTCGGAAAGGTGTTTGACACCGACAAGACTATCATATCATATGAAAACTTAGGCATTGCAAGGCTGATTTACCACCTTCCCACCACGCTCTGTGAAACTTTCTTAAAAGAAGTATTCAAGAAGGGATCGATAGAATCTCTTGATCAAGAGACCCTCTTCACCATCCAGAAGTTCTTTGAAAACAACTTAAATGTTTCCGAGACATCACGAAAGCTGTTTGTTCACAGAAATACTCTTGTATACCGCCTTGAGAAAATTAAAAAGCTCACCGGGCTTGACCTCAGAGAATTTGACCACGCCATTATTTTCAAAATCGCGCTTATGGTTAAAAAATATCTCTCCTCAGAGCCGACAAAATATTGATATTTTAATTATTTTCCCGCTTTATCCCGAAAGGAGTATACTTATTAAATGGTCGAATTCAAGGATGTTTCCTATACATATCCGACGGGACAGCATGCCCTAAACCGCGTAAATTTAAAAATCGACGACGGCGAATTCGCATTTGTTGTTGGCGCAAACGGCGCGGGAAAATCGACGCTTATCAAGCTCATTCTCCGAGAGCTTACCGCTACGGAGGGCGTTGTTACAGTCAACGGCTTCGATCTTTCTAAAATGAAACAGAGAAAAATTCCAAAGCTCAGACGGACAATAGGCGTCGTTTTTCAGGATTTCAGACTTATCCCTACTTTGACAGTCTACGACAACGTTGCGTTCGCTTTAAGAGTTATCGACGCACCGACAAGATATATCAGAACACGGGTGCCGTATGTTATTTCACTCGTAGGACTCACCCAAAAGGCAAAATCATATCCTAACGACCTCTCTGGCGGAGAACAGCAAAGAGTAGCGTTAGCGCGCGCCTTGGTCAACGATCCCCAGCTTATTATAGCAGACGAGCCCACGGGAAACGTCGACCCCGCAAGAAGCTTTGAGATAGTTGATCTGCTGAAAGCCATAAACGCCTGCGGCACAACTGTAATGATGGTCACACATCAGCACGAGCTTGTAAAATACTTCGGCGGCAGAATTATCAACATCAACAGCGGAACTATCGGCTTTGATGAGGTTATAGGAGGCGCAGATGAGACTTAGCAGCTTTAAATACCTCGTCAAGCAGGGCTTTACGGGGCTTTGGTTCAACAGGATAAATTCGTTTGCTTCGCTTTGTGTAGTCACAATTTCCCTGATGATGGTCGGTATATCGGTTCTCATTTCGATGAACATAAACCGTATGATCGGTTCAATTGAGTCAAGAAACGAGGTCACTGTTGTAATATCGGACGGCGCTCCTGAAACCAACATTCAGCTTCTTGGCGATGAGCTCAGAAACAATCCTAATATATTTGAGGTAACCTTCTGCTCGCGCGATGAAGCTTGGGAAGGTCTTATGTCAACGATGAGCGAGGAAGAAATACAAGACTTCCGCTATATAACCGAAAATCCCCTTCCCGACAGCTACCGGGTTAGGGTTTTAGACATTGACAATCTTTCTAAAACAGTTGCTGAGATTTCAACTCTGGAATTTGTCGATTCTGTTCAGTCGCCGGATGACTTTGCCTCAATTCTTGTTGGAATAAGAAATGTCTGCACAGTTTTATTCACTGCAGTAATCATCGCACTCTTGGTGGTTTGTTTTGTCATCATCTCAAACACGACGAAAACATCTGTTTACGCGCGCCGCCGCGAAATCAACATCATGCGCTATGTCGGTGCTTCTAAACCTTTTATCGAGATCCCTTTCTTTATTGAAGGACTTGTGATCGGCATAATGTCAGCGGCAATCGCCTTTGGAGTGACATGGTTTGCATATACCGAGGTCTTTTCGATGTTCTCAACTGACGTATCCATGCTCTCGATTTTCGGGTTCACCGCACTGATTCCCTTTGAAGATATAGCCGTTAAAACCGGCTTAGCGTATCTTGCAGCGGGGGTTTTGCTTAGCTCGTTAGGCACGGTCATAGCGGCAAGAAAGCATCTTAAAGTATGATCATAGACTGTATTGCAAAGGCAATAGGGCTTTGAAAAGGAGCATGATTATGAAACTCAAAGATTTTCTGCACAAGCTCGCCACGGGTGTCATGGCATGCGCAATTGTTTTCTGCGTGGTGGCAAATTCCTCATCGGGAATTCTTTCCGCCGATGAACAGGACGACCTTGAGGCGCAGATTGAAGCCTCAAAGATAAAACAAGCAGAAATTGACAAAAAGATAAAAGATACCAAGGGCGATATTTCTAAGGAAAAGGAAAATCAGGATGCCATTGATGAGCAAATCGATGAAGTAAGCGACTATCTTGCAATGCTATCGGAACAGATACGCGACTACGGCGACCAGATCGAATCGCTAGAAGACGAAATAGCGGTGCTTGAAGCGGAGATTGCGATTGAGAAGCAGAAGATATCTGACACTCAGGCAGATGTTGATGACATATCATACAGATATGGTCAATCCTTAAGAGCGATGTATTTAAACGAAAACGATTCCGTTGCCTCTATTATTTTAGGCTCGCAGGACTTCTTTGATATGCTGATGCGGATGGAGTTTGTAAAACGCGTCGCAAGCTATAACGACGGGCTGATTGATGATCTGCATACTAAGATAGATGAGCTTGAGCAGGCTGAGCTTGAGCTTGAAAACGAAGAAACTGCGCTAGACGAAACAAAAAATATCACCGAGCAGAAAAAAGCTGATGTCGAGTCAAAGAAGAACGAGTGGGACGGCAAGCTTTCTGATCTTGAGGATTTGATGAAGCAGTCAAAAAAGGCTCAGAAAGAGCTAGAGAGACAAAAGGATGACCTTGAGGACGACCTTGAGGACCTTAGAAAGAAGCAGGAAGAGTATAGCGACAGACTTGAGCAGATTATCCGCGAGAAATCAAGAAAGGAATATATGGGTGATCTTGAGGCGGGAACCTTCCTTTGGCCCGCTCCCGGCAACTATACGATAACCTCGCACTATGGTCCTAGAAGCATTAACAACCACAAGGGTATAGACATCGGCGCTCACAAGGGCGACGACATCACTGCGGCAAACTCAGGCATTGTAATTGAGGTATATAACGGCTGCACCCATAACTATGGCAAGGACGGCTCATGCGGATGCGGCGGAGGCTTTGGCAACTACTGCATAATCGACCACGGCGGAGGATATTCAACTCTCTACGGTCATGCCACAAAAATTACCGTAAGCGAAGGGCAAAGCGTCACTACCGGTCAGGTTATAGGTCAGGTCGGCTCTACAGGCTGGTCGACGGGATTCCATCTACACTTTGAAGTAAGAGTTGACGGCGCAAGAAAGGATCCCGAAAGCTTCAATCTTGTTAAATACTAAGGAAAACCTATGAATCGTAAAATATCTGTTGGACTGGCTATTGCTTTAATGGCAATAGCCGCCGCTATCACATTTATTATTTCTACCAGCTACTCGATGAACATTTATAATAATCTTGTCGCCGATGTTCAGCAGCGCGCCGAGATGTATCAAAAGCTAGAGCAGATAGATCCTTATGTCCGTGCATACTACGATGGTACTATCGACGAGGATAAGCTGATAGAGGCGCTTGCGGAGGGCTATATATCAATTATAGAGGACGCCGAGGCAGACTATATGACCGCTCAGGAATTCGCTCTTTATAAGGAACATCAGAGCGGTACTCACACCGGCATCGGAGTGTATACCCGCGAGGACGGAGGATATCCGACTGTAGACGAGGTTTTGGCAAACAGCCCAGCTTCAATTTCGGGTATAAGCGTCGGCGAAACTATTGTTGAAATAAACGGTCAGAGCTGTTTAGATATTGGGTATCAGGAGGCTTGTGAGCTTTTAAGAAGCGCTGCCGGAACGCAGCTTGAAATAACCGTGCGCTCTGGCGGAGTCGACAGAACAGTGGTTATCTCAACTGTTCAGATGACAGTTGCCACCGTTAAAACCGGAGTTTACGGAAACCTCGGTTACATTAAAATATCCACCTTCAATGAAAAGACCTTCCAGCAATTTATGGCGGCGTATTCCTCTTTGCAGTCGCAGGGTGTTCAGGGACTTATAATTGATTTGAGAAACAACAGCGGTGAGGTGTATGATTCCGCGGTAAATATTCTTGCATCACTGCTTCCTAAGGATTGCACTGTAGCGCTAAACATTGGCAGGGACGGCACTCAAACGGTGTATGAAACCGGCTCGGGAGACCGTACACCGGCATTTCCCGTTTGCACAATCGTCAACGAGCGAACTAAAGGTCCGGCGGAGCTTTTTGCGGCTTCGCTTAAAGACGGTATAAAAAGCCCAATTGTTGGCATGACTACCGCTGGAGAGGGAGATTTCTTTGAAAGCTATTCACTCTATGACGGCACGGCGATTGTCTTGCCTATTTCAACCCTGAGAACAACTACTATCGAAATTGAGGGCGTTGGCGTCAAGCCCGACTATGAGATCTCACAGCCCGACGGCGACTCTGACGAACAGCTATCTGCGCTTGATGAAACGACCGACAACGCCCTCCACCGTGCAATAGAAGTGGTTACGAGCCAAATCCCCGCTTAATGAGTTATTTTGACTATGCTAAGAAGGTGTAACATGCCGTCAAACAGCGGAAATGATATGCGTTTTAATCAAGCGCTGAAATCCGTCCGCGTAGATGAGATGAAGCCGCAACAGCTTATTGAATTTCTTTTGCTTCATGCTGTACCGCCGCTGGACGCTGCCAAAACCTCCCGTAGGCTGTTAAGTGGCTTTCCAACGGTTGCGGACATATTCCGCGCTCCTGCTTCAGAGCTTCAGAAAAAGGGAGACATCAGCTATGACACTGCAGTGCTTATAAAGCTTACATATGACATATATTCAAAGTACGGTGGCTATATAACCGACGGTAAAATTTATCTTACTAGCCCTATTGTGGTCGACGTTTATCTAAGGCGTGTGTTCGCTGCGCGCCCTGAAACCAAACTGGCAATTATGATAACAGACCACACTGGCGCAGTTATATCTGTCAAAGATGCCGGATTTGCACTTTCAGAAAATGTTCACTACACTGCTAAAAGGCTGTTAGAACTCAAAGAAAGCCATTTGGAAGGCAGCAGACTTTATGTTGCAAAAAGATGCGACACTGTATCAAAAAGCGACTTTCTTCACGCCGAATATCTCATGAGCCTCTTAAATCAAAAAGGAAAACTTGGGGGCGATTTCTTTTTCTTAACCGAAAATGGAGTCGTTTCACTTTCTGACAAGCTGACGGAAATCGAAGGAAAAGATAGCCTAAATCAATAAAAGAAAAGCAGGTGCGAGCAAACACTCACACCTGCTTTATTTTTAAAATGTCAGTTTGCATTTGCGACCCCAGGGTCTTCTATCCCCATTTCTAAGAGCCACTCATCTAGATTCGGAATCTCCTCCCACTCAACCTCTTCTGTTTCTTCCTCTTCTTCACCGCCCTGAAAACAGGCGGCTCTTCAGATGCGGATGTCGTCGCAGCGGGAGCTTTAGTCTTTTCAGCGCCAGTTGTCTCGGGCTTATTGGTGCTGGAAGTCTTTTGTGTTACGGCATCGCTCTTCTTATCTGTCGTTGTGGCCTCAGCCTTTGTGGCTGCGGAAGAAGTCTGATCGCTTTGAGTTGACGCCTCGGATACAATCGTCCCATCAGCAGTGACCTGATTGAGCTCAGAAACGGTGGTTTCCTCAGACCCGATATCGGAAGCGGTAGTCGTCACAAATGACTCAACGGTGGCATCACCGCTGACTACAGTTGATTCCTCTGGCGCAGGACCGCAGCCTGAAATAGCCGCACAGATAAAAGCCATAATCAGTATGGCAGACAGTTTTCTCATGTTGCTTTTCCCCCCTGTGAATTTTAACTATATTATTATTTCACTGTTTAACCTTATATTTCTATGCTTTTTTTAAAATCTTGCAAAAACTCAGAAAATTCTCTTACATTAATTTACATTATCTTTAGCAGCTCTGTATGAAAAACTCCGCCGGAGGCCGACGGAGCAGTCAACTTATCAACCGTTAAGCTTCTTTGCAAGCTGAGACTTCTTTCTAGCAGCGGTGTTCTTGTGAAGAATCCCCTTAGCGCAAGCCTGATCGACCTTCTTTATAGCAGCTTTTACGGCAGCCTCTTTATCGGCTCCTTCTGCAGCGTCGGTCTTCTTGATTAAAGTCTTGAGATTACTCTTAATCATCTTGTTTCTTAGAGTTTTTGTCTTGATAACCTCTACTCTTTTCTTTGCAGACTTAATGTTTGCCATTAAGACACCTCCTTAAAACCCTTTAGGGGCATGAAATTCACTTATTAGGATAAGCTAATTGCACGACTGAGAGGAAATGCAAAAAGAGCATTATTCAACAAGTATCGGTTATACTATATCACTGTTTTAAAGAAAATGCAAGCCCTTTTTGAAAATTTTCTCACAAAATTTTAATTTTTTTCAAAACGGGATTTTTATGAATATTTTTTAAATGACATTCTCAGCACAGTCACTCGAAAGTTCATATAATCACGAGACAGGCAGCGAGGCGTTGAAGACTATTAAATGAATCGATGCGAAATATTTACTTGCTCTTGCCTGCTTAATAGATTAGCATATGGGTATCATTATATCTCTTGGTTTCAAGCTTTCGTATTGGCAAGGATTTAAGCATTACTAAAGAGCCTCCTATGCATAGTGTGCGGTTGACAGATTTTTCAACTTATTTACTATTGATTTTCACTTGCTCAAGTTCTAACCTTGTCCATGACCTGACTTTTATAAAAACGATACAAAAATACATTAAAAAAAATAAATAATACTTGACAAATCGGATGGATAGCGTTACTATATATAGTTGAAGCAAGGGCTTCACCGTTTAGCGGCAAAGCATCAGGCAAACCGGACATGCTGTAGCCTAGCCTGTCAGATGTCTGGCGGTCTGAATTAAAACAGGAGGTTTTTGTATGGTATTTGAAAAAGTTAGAAAAATCATCGCGGAACAGCTTGATGTAGATATTGACAGCGTCACAAACGACGCAAGCATCACCGACGATCTTGGCGCGGATTCTTTAGACGTGGTCGACCTTATCATGTCATTTGAAGATGAGTTTGACGTTGAAATACCCGATGAGGCAGTCGAAAATATTCACACCGTTTCGGATATTGTAAAGTATATTGAAGATAACCAGTAATTTCTGAATGTAAAAAGTTTCGCCTCTTACAACAAAGAGGCGAAATTTTTTTCAAAAACCTCTTGACATCCATTCGATAAAGTAGTATACTATCCTAAACCGTTGAAGCAGGAGTAAAAACGGCATAAGGTTTTAAAGAGAACCCGGGGCGGTGTAATCCGGGTAAATGCTCGCCGTTATAATGGTCTGCCGAGGGTGCTAAGAAAGGGCTTTTTGCCTAAGTATTTCGCAACGCGGGGTTCGCGTTATAGAACCGGGGGTATTTGAGTACCTCGCTGAGCGCGCCGATAATATGATTGGCGAATCAAGGTGGCAACGCGGATATTTTAAGTATTCGTCCTTGGCAGATTTCTGCCGGGGGCTTTTTCTTTATATTTTATACTTGCCGCTCAAATACAAATATAGAATATCCCCGGAATTTTTTAGAGAGGATGATTAAGGTGAAACTGATTCCGGATTTGGAAACGGTTAAAAAAATTGCCGGCGAGTCAAATTGCAGGGTATGCCCTGTATCGGCTGAGCTTTTATCCGACTCGTTCACGCCGATTGAGGTTTTAAGGATTCTTAAAACAGTTTCGTCGCACTGCTATCTGCTTGAGTCGATTGAAAGCCGTGAAAAGTGGGGACGTTATACCTTTTTGGGATTCGAGCCAAAAATGGAGCTTACCTATTCGGGCGGAATATTTCAAGCGGGCGATTTTAAGGTTAAAACAGCCGATCCAAAGGAGTACATAAGAAACATTCTTAAGGAATACAAAAGTCCGAAAATAGCTGGCCTGCCGCCTTTCACCGGCGGACTTGTCGGATATTTTGCATATGATTATTTCGGCGACGTTGAGCCATCGGCACATGTTGACGTAGTTGACGAAGAGGATTTTCGCGACCTTGATTTGATGCTGTTTGACCGCGTTATCGCATTTGATAATTTCAGACAGAAAATTATTTTAATAGTAAACATGCCGCTTGAAAACATCGAGGAAAATTACAAGCGCGCGTCTGATGAACTTTTAGAACTTGCGACGCTGCTTACAAATAAGCGCGGGGAGATCGTTTATGAGCGGGGCGGAAAATTGATGGGTGAAGTAACCCCCCTGTTTGACAAAAAGAGCTTTTGCGACATGGTTAACAGGGCAAAGCACTACATTAAGGAAGGCGATATCTTCCAGATTGTTCTTTCAAACCGCCTGAGCGCTCCTTTTGAGGGAAGCCTTCTCAACACCTATAGGATTTTAAGAACCATCAACCCCTCGCCGTATATGTTCTATCTTTGCGGCACTGACGTAGAGGTTGCCGGCGCTTCGCCTGAAACACTGGTAAAGCTTGAAAATGGCGTTTTACACACCTTCCCGCTTGCCGGAACACGTCCGCGCGGAAAAACTGAAGCTGTAGACAAGGCGCTTGAAGAAGAGCTTCTAAGGGACGAAAAGGAGCTTGCTGAGCACAATATGCTAGTCGACCTAGGAAGAATCGACTTAGGTAAAATA
>X5_European_Hare__coassemble_197_pt1 | contig 13584 bp, 8 predicted proteins | sample X5_European_Hare__metabat2_low_PE_001 | metagenome-assembled genome bin X5_European_Hare
GCTAAGCGATACTTTTCCTCTATATAGCATTGAATTGATGCGTTGAAAGAATTTCCGGCTTTCTTAACGGAGTTTGCGGCTACTATTCCTCCCAGAGAAGTTACGGCGATGTCTGATGTTCCGCCTCCAATATCCACGACCATTCTTCCGAAGGGTCTCATTATATCCTCACCGGCACCCAAAAGAGCTGCAACAGGCTCTTCTATTAGGTATACGGTTCTTGCTCCGGCCGAAACAGCGCTTTCAACCACCGCCTTTCTCTCAACAGCGGTTATCCCGCTCGGAACACACATTACAATTCTCGGGTTGATGAGACGTTTGCCTATTACTTTTAGAATGCACAGCCTTATAAGCTCCTGAGCCATGTCATTGTTTGATATTACTCCATCCCTGAGCGGTTTTATTACTGCTATATGCTCTGGAGCGCGTCCTATCATTTTATATGCTTCTTTTCCGAAAGCCACAACCTTTTCAGCATTTTTGTCAAACGCTATAACGGTCGGTTCGTTTAATATCGCTCCGCCCTTGCCTGCAGAAATAATAATATTTGCAGTTCCAAGGTCGATTCCTAGGTCGAGTACCGACATTTTTATCACTCCTTATTTCTGTTCTTATTACGGTATGAGCCCGCCAAAACGGCGCAGTAGACCTTTTTCGCGCCCATGCTCTTCAAAACTCCGGCACAGGCGTTTAAAGTGCTTCCTGTAGTAATAATATCGTCGCACAAAATAACCGTCATTTGATTAAGAGAGATCTTTGGATTGTTAGCATACGACTTTTTTGCCTCCGCCATCCGCTCAGCAACAGTAAGCTCGTGCTGTAACGGGGCATTTTTATTCTTTTTTATAAGATTGAAAGACGTTGGCAAACCGCACTGCTTTGATAAGGTCTTCGCTATATATTCTGCGTGATTATATCCGGTTTCATATCTTCGCGAGGCGGTCATCGGTACGGCTGTAATAATATCCGCTTCGTCAAGAAAGCCGGCATTTTCAAACTTTTTTACAAGTTCAGGAACCAAGAGCTTTGCTGTGTTGAAACCATAATGGTATTTAAGAGAAAGAACGGCTTCTCTTCCGACAGTGACGTAAGGGATTACAGTTGCACAGCCATCATATAAAATTTCCTGCGTGCCGCATTGGCACTCATGGTGCCCACATCTTATGCAAAATTCCGCACGCTCGGTCTTTACTGCGCACTCGTCACAGCAAAGGCGATTATAGGGAATGAACCTATCGCAAAAGGGACATCGATTTGGAAAGAAAAAATCAGCGATAAAATCAACCGCTCTGCTCATCTTGCTCATCAGCCTCCCCAAACGCCTCCTCACGAAGCATCTCCTTAAGACATGTATAACGATTCATTCTGCGATTATTTGATATCATAAATTCAAGTCTTTTTACCGAACCTACGATTACGATAAGCTTTTTCGCTCGAGTAACAGCGGTATAAAGAAGATTTCTGAAATACAGTTTATCATATCCCCCTAAAATCGGAAGAACCACTGCTTCAAATTCCGAGCCTTGACTTTTATGGACGGTTGCTGCGTATGCAAGCTCCAAATTGTCAAGCATGCTTACACTGTAGCTTGCCTTTCTGCCGTCAAAATCAATTTCAATTTCTCCGAGAATTTTGTTAAGATGAGTTATTACTCCGATGTCGCCGTTAAAAATCCCCATTCCCCGCTCTTCACCCTTTTTCCATTCTATTTCGTAGTCGTTTTTGGTCTGCATGACCTTATCTCCGGTACGAAAAGTGTATAAAAAGGTTTTGATCTCGGATTTTTTTCTGTCCTTTGGGTTGAGAGCTTCCTGAAGTCTGCGATTTAGTTCGACAGTGCCAAGGGGTCCCTTTCTAGTCGGAGTCAAAACCTGTATATCGTTTATCGGCGAAAGCCCATACGCCTTGGGTAGGCGCACAGATAAAAGGTCCACTGTAAGCTGAGTGGCGGCTTCAAAGTCAAGACTTTGAAGGAAGAAGAAATCTCCCTTATTATCTAGCTCAGGCATCTCTCCTTTTACAATTTTATGAGCGTTTGTAACAATTTGGCTCTTCTCTGCCTGCCTAAAAATTTCGGTGAGAGATATCACGGGAACCGTCTTTGAAGCGATAATATCGTGCAACACATTTCCCGCGCCAACGGATGGCAGCTGGTCGCTGTCGCCGACCATGATAAGCTTACAGTCTATAGGAAGAGCTCGTAAAAGTGCCTCGAACAAAAGAGCGTCAACCATTGACATTTCATCGATTATTACAGCATCACAATCAAGAAGGTTTTCCTCGTTATGTTCGAAAACAATGTAGTCGGAATCTGCCCTAACTCCTAAAAGGCGATGGATGGTTTTTGCTTCCCTCCCTGTTAAATCTGATGCGCGCTTGGCCGCCCTTCCGGTCGGGGCGCAGACAAGCGGCTTTATCCCCTGCTGTTCATATAGGGAAATAATCGCGTTAAGAGTTGTTGTCTTACCGGTTCCCGGGCCTCCGGTCAAAACCATAAAACCCTTTGAGAGTGCTGTGTTTATAGCTTCCCGCTGCTTTGATGCGTATTCGATTCCGTTTTCCTGCTCGGCGATGTCAATAACCTCGTCATAATTTATTTTAGCATCATATGACAGGCTGTTCATTATTGCCAGCCGTCCAGCGATGTAATTTTCAGCGACAAAATAACTCCTTAACATGATAAAGGGACGATTTTTCTTTAAATACAAAAAAAGATTTTCCTCGCCTATTTCCTTTTGTATTGCAGAATAAACCAAGTCAGAATCAACCTCTAAAAGCGATGTGCCAATCTCTGTGAGCTTTTCTTGCGGAAGTGCCGTATGGCCGGCATTTGCATTTTCTTCAAGGATATATTTTATTCCGGCAGCTAACCTTAAATCGCTTTCTTTAGAGATTCCTTTTTCGCTTGCAATTTCTTCTGCCTTCAAAAACGGGAGTTCAATCCCCAATGAGCAGAGTATATACGGGTTTTTTTCAATGAGTGCAAGAGCGTTTTCCGCATATTTTTTCCACGCCCGTATGCCGTAAAGCGCAGGGATTTTTGCGGCAGTAAAGTATGATAAAAGCGTTCTAAACCCCATCACCTTTTTAAATTCGTCTGAGAACTCCTGCGCTTTTTTTATTGTTATGCCCTCAATCACGCAAAGACGCTCAGGTTCGCTTTCCATTATTTCAAGTGTTTTCTCTTTGAACATTTCGACTAATTTTTTTGCAAGAACAGGCCCTATTCCCTTTACAACTCCACCCGCAAGATAGCGTTGTATTGCGGACGCCTCAACCGGGAGAGTTCTTATGCAAAACTCAGCACGAAACTGTTCTCCGAATTTCGGATGCTTCATAAACTGCCCGGTTAACTCAAGCTCTTCTCCCTCTTCGACATTTCCTAGCTCGCCAACAACTGTAAGGGGATCTCCGGCGAAATCCAAAACGATAACGCCGAAGCCGTTATCATCATTTCGGTATGTAATACTGTCGACGGTTCCTTTAATCGTCACTTCGCCGTTTTCTATAGCGGTCTCCCTCCGTTTCAACTAGAAAATCAAGTCAGAGCTTTCGCCTAAATACCAAAAAACTAGACTAATGCAATGGTTATTATACCACATTTTCACGCAATTGACAAGAGGCAAAATAAAAACCCGGTTTTACCCGGGCAATTATTATTTTGCTTTTTCAACTCGAATATGAGAGCTTTCCTTAAACAACTCCCCAAATGGGCTTTGGCTGTCAGTATAATAAACTTTGCTGTCATCGCCATAAATGAGCTGGATTCCACTTGAGCGGATTAAATCAACGAGCGATTCGTCAAATTCCCTTGAAATATATAGCCTTGATATCCTAAGCACTATATCGGCACAGGAAAAGTCATCGGAATAAGCCGTCATATCCCTGGCCGAGCTTCGGCAGAGCCCATCTGATATGTCGATATAAGGCGTTCTAATTTCGCCGTTTTCAAGTACAAAATAGCGCTCGCTGTCGGTTTCCGAAAGAAGATAGTCTCTTAGATACACAATGCTTCTTGTGCCACTATAATTCATAACACCAATCGGATATACGCCGTCTTTGCACATGTGAAAGACCGTAAAGCTCGTGTCTTCGCCGCCAAGATTAACCGAAAAGCCGTCATTACTTGAAATGGCTCCGTTTTTGTATCCTGCAGAGGAAATCTCTTTTGCAAAGTAGTCGATTATAAATGCGTTTTTCATCCACGAAAAATCGAGAATATTTGTCAACTCATTAGATTCAAGAAAACTTTCATATTCTTGCGATACGAAAAGCCTAACCTTCCCATCTTCTAAAAGAACAATGTCTACAGATGAAGAATCAGACGCATAGCCGCATAAACGCTCAAAAATCTTGGCCAGGTCACTGTTTAGCCGTGGATCATAGTCGACCGCAGCTTCTTTGAATTCAATCCGGAACAGCCCATTATGAATTTCATAAACCGGTCCGAGAAAAACGGTGCGGTCTCCACTTTTCAAAATCTTTTCAAAAGCCTCATACAAAACGGCATCAACGGTGATGTCAGTGTTTGGAGAAGCATTTATTGTAGCAATGTTGACTACTCCTTCAATTTCAGAAGTGTTGAAAAGCTCATAAGCCCTTTTTGCGGAGTGCGAATAAATCTCTGTGAGTTCACGATTTTCAGCGCTTACAGACCTATCGGAACCGACATTATACATAAAGCTGAAATCTTGTGCGCAGGTAATGCCGTCAGATTCAAGCGTACCAATTTCGCGCCATCCCTTTGTGCCGGTGAAAAAATTTGAAATGGCATATGCGAGCGCCGAAGCGCCCACAACCATGAAAAAGATCGTTGCGGCAATTCTCAGAGGAATATGCTTGTCGCTCAATTTGACTTTTTCAACCGGTGCGGGAGTCCTCGGCGCCATTGCTCTAACAGTGCGTCCCACGCTAAATTACCGCTAGCAGCAGGAGTATCAGGAAGATTGCTATTATTACGCCGATGAAAATAAATCCGGCAATGGCTCCCTTCCTACATGCCTTATAATTGCGAATATGGTTTGCCTTTTTAAACAGAAGACCCAAAATTATTCCGATGACCGGAAGAAGGAATGAAAGAACGGTGTAAAGCTTTGAACCTGTATCATGAACAGGGGCACTCAAAAACTGTGCTTCCGCTGCGGCGTCCTCAGCATCTTCAGATGCAACGACACCAGCGAGTTTTGAAGGATCATGTGTAATTGTAATAGCCTTTACAGGTTCGCCCTTCTCACGTATCGCCTTTGCGGCTTCAATTTCCTTTTTATTGCCGTAAACAAAGTGATTATGACCGATATCGACAAGCTCGGGCTTATCCTCGCTGTAATCATGTATAGATGGGTCATATGTATAAAGCACCTTATTCTTCTCAAGAGGAGGATCGGGAATCGGTATAGCTGAAATCAAAGAGTGAGTGTAGGGATGAAGTGGGAAGTTGAAGAGTTCCTCGGCGTCCGCAATCTCAACTATTCTTCCCTTGTAGATTACGCCTATTCTGTCAGAAATAAATCTTACAACTGATAAATCATGCGCTATAAAGAGATAGGTCAAATCTTTTTCACGCTGGAATTTCTTCATAAGATTTAAAACCTGTGCGCGAACTGAAACATCAAGCGCTGAAATCGGCTCATCGGCTACAACAAGTTCAGGCTCCATAACCATCGCCCTTGCTATTCCAATTCTTTGGCGCTGTCCGCCTGAAAATTCATGAGGATATCTCGTCAAATGTTCCGGAAGAAGTCCGACCGCCTCGATTATCGATTCAACTTTATGAACTCTGTCAGCCTCGTTTTCAAAGAGGTGAAAGTTGTAAAGCCCTTCGGAGATGATATAGTCTACTGTAGCTCGCTCGTTTAGTGAAGCCGCAGGGTCTTGGAAAACCATCTGGATATTTCTTATGACCTCACGGTCTAAAGCGTGTGAAATCTTGCCTGAAATCTTCGTTCCGCGGTATATAATCTCACCGCCGGCAAGCGGATTTACCCTTATAACCGCTCTGCCTATCGTTGTCTTGCCGGAGCCGGACTCGCCGACCAGCGAGAAGGTCTCTCCTTTGTAGATATTGAAGGAAGCGTTCTGAACCGCTTTTACTGCGCTGTCGCCCTTTCCAAAAGTGATATCGACATTTTTTAGCTGTAAAAGTATTTGTCTGCCGTTTTCATCTACAGGGCAATCGCCCAATATTGTGTGATTGTTTTCGTTAGCCAAATCTGTCCGCCTCCTTTATATTTCTTCGATATTATAAGCCGAAAGAATCTTCTCATGGATATCGCGAATACCTTCTGGCTTTTCAATTTTTGGGGAACGCGGGTCTAAAAGCCATGTCTTTGCGCTGTGTGTCTTAGAAATTTCAAACATCGGAGGCTCCTCCAAGGTATCGATTCTTAAGCAGTAAGGGTTGCGCGGGGCAAAAGCATCCCCAACTATTTGATTATACAAAGACGGCGGAGTACCAGTAATGGAATATAGCTTTTGATCGCTCTTTGCAAGCTGTGGCAGTGACGAAAGAAGCGCCCAAGTATACGGATGATGAGGGTCATAGAACACTTCATCAACTGTACCTAGTTCAACTATCTGTCCTGCATATAAAACCGCAACTCGATCAGCAATGTTTGCGACAACGCCGAGATCATGAGTTATAAATACGATAGTATAGTTAAATTCCTTCTGCAAATCCTTGATAAGCTGCAAGATTTGCGCCTGAATAGTAACATCAAGAGCAGTGGTCGGCTCATCGCAAATCAAAATCTTTGGCTGGCAGGAAAGCGCAATAGCTATTACGATTCGCTGTCTCATACCGCCGGAATACTGGAAGGGATAATCGTCAAACCGCATCTCGGGTTTCGGAATACCAACCTTATGCATAAGCTCGATAGCTCTTCTTCTTGCCTCTGCCTCAGCGCATCCCTGATGCTTCATAATAATAGAGGTTATCTGCTTGCCAATCGTTATAATTGGGTTGAGAGAAGTCATCGGATCCTGGAAAACGGTGGCGATTCTGCGACCCCTTATCTGCATCCAGTCCTTGTCATACTTGACGTTCGCTAAGTTCAATATGCAGGTTCCGTGAAGTCTTTCGGGAGTTTCGTCTAAATATCTGACGCGGAATACTACCTCATCAAAAACGTTATTTCTAAGAGCTTCACTGTCAAGGTCAACGCCCATTGCCATTGCCTTTTTGAGCGCCCTAAGAAGACCAAAGACAAATTTTACGCGCTTGATTAGTCCATAACGCCCGACAGAAAGATATATTTCCTTGGCAAGGATCTCGTTTCTCTTTACCGTCTCGGTAGTGATGTCCTGCTTGATTTTTTTAGCTCTTGCTGCGCTCAGCTCGTTCTTTTTCTTCTCGTATTCTGTCAAAAATGCAGTATCACGAGCGGCCTCGGTTTTTTTGATTTTGGTATCGGCTTTTTTCTTGTCTTCAAGTGCCTTAATTTTACGGTCAAAATCCTTGATCTTCTCAGAAGCGTCTTTAATTTTGTCCTTTTCCTTTTTAGGGTCAAATGTCTGCTTTAAGTTGAAAAGATTGGTTCGCTCGTGGGTTAAATCGGCAATTTCCTTGTTGATTTTTTTAAGCTGTTCCTCGCCTACGCTCGCCCTCTCGCGCTTTTCAGCTTCTAGCTTGACAAGCTCAAGATACTCGGCGGAACCGTATTCAAGCTTAGAGTATTCATTTAATTTTTTCAGCGAGAAGCCGATAAGATAGTTGGCGACTGGATTCAAGGAAACCGTAGTGTCGGCAAGCTCGTCGTCGGAAAAAATAATCTGTCCGTTGCTTATAAATCCATTTGAATCAAGCATTCCGGCAAAGGTTTTTGTAAAAACTGATTTTCCAGAGCCGGATTCGCCGACTATCGCAATCGATTCGTTTTCGTAAATGTCAAGGGTTATGCCGCGAATAGCGGTTAAAATTCTGCCGCGAACCTTGAATTTTACAGCAAGGTCTTTTATTGAAAGCAGTACTTTTTTATCTTCCACTTTCCGCTCCTCCTTACATATGTGTTCTTGGGTCGGAAGCATCGCCCAAGTTTTGCCCGACAACATAGAGAACAACTGTTATAATCGACGCTATTGCAACAGGGCTCCAGAATTCCATTTCCCAGCCAGGAGTTACCATTGCGCCCTCAGCCGCATAAATTAGGCGTCCAAGCGACATATCTGACATACCCATACCGATATAGGCAAGGAAAACTTCGGTCGAAATGTAGCTTGGAAGCTCAGTCGCAAGCATCGTTACTATAACTGAGGTCATAAATGGAAGAATGTTTTTCATAGCTATTTTGATTGTAGAAGTTCCTAGGCAGCGCGAAGCAAGATTATACTTACGGTCCCTTATAATGACGACCTGTGTTCTGATAAAATATGCAATACCAAGCCAGCCGATAACCGTTAATGCAAATACCATTGTCCAGAATGTCGGAGAGAATAGCATCGCTAAAACGGAAATAAGAAGAATCGAAGGAACGTTACCGACGATGTTGTAAACCTCGGTCATAAACATATCGACCTTCTTTGAAAATCCCCACACGGCGCCAACCAATACGCCTACGGTCATGTTTATCGCGGCACAGATAAACGCAAGCGAAATTGAAATCTTAGAGCCATACCATATAGCGTCGAAGGTCGATTCGCCAGAAGCTCCCGCGCCCAAAATCCAGCGGATGTTTCGACCAAAGTAGCTCATAGCCTCTTTTGGAGAAAGGTGCTTTGAATTGGGATCCAAAAGGTTCACATAAGGATTTACGTCGGGATCGTAGTGAGTGACCATTGGATAAATATAGGCAAAAACAACAACAAATACCAAAACCAAAAGAATTATGATGTTTAGCTTGTTGCGGAAGAATACTCTAAAAACCGAGCGCCAATAGGAATAGCGGGGCGCTGTAATTTTCTCGGATTCCAGTTCATCGTGATTGACAGGAGCAAAAAGCTCTTCATCTGTCATGTTGTACTTTAAATTAAGTTCATTATCCATCATGCTCACCTCGCCTTATCTGAGAAGGAAATTCTTGGGTCTACCATTGACATAAACACATCACCTAATATAATGGATGCAACTGAAAGAATTGCATAGAAGAGCGTCACGCCGACGATAACACCGTTGTCGTATTTGTTAATTGCGACGGTTAGAAGACCGCCCGCACCAGGTACTGAATATACGCGCTCTGTGATGATAGCGCCGGTCATCGCAAAGATTACACTTCCAGGAATACCGTGAGCAATCGGGATTGCAGCGTTTTTCCAGATGTGCTTTGTGAATATTTCTGTCTCGCTAAGACCGCCGGATCGAGCAAATTTAACATAGTCGGAGTTCATCTGATCAATCATATACCGCCGCATCCACTTCATTAGATTTGCAACACTAGGAAGTGCGAGAGAAATAATCGGAAGCACATACATCAGTTTATCCTTGGAGTCGATATTAAACAGCGTCGGTAAACCAAACCAGCTTCCGCCGATGGCCTTGAACAGGAAGATATAGGCAAGGGAAGGCACCGCAATAATGAACATGATGTATACGGTACCGATTTTATCAAGTATGCCGTCTTTGAATCTTGCCATCAAAAGACCAATCGGAAGGCCTAATATATATGCCATAATTGTGGAAATAATACCGATAATAAAGGAATATCCGAGTCTGGATTTTCCCGTCTTATGGGTTGCCACGTTAGTATAGTCGTCAATAAAGCGCTCAGCGTAAACCTTGTTTAGCTCCCTTGAGCCCGCAGAGAAGGTGGCAGAATGAAGATCGTCGGCCGAGTCCTCGGTAAGTCCGGTCGGGAAAATCATGGGCTTTAGCACATATGAACCCTGCGACTCAGTCATGGTGGTGAAAACATCAATACCGCGGTTTACGGTATAGGATTCGCCTAAATGCAGAGTCGCGAACTGCTGATGAATAAAGGGGAAATGGCTGTCAAAGTACAGAAGATACTTGTGCATTGTTCCGTTGCCGATGATTGCCGGAGAGAATTTATGCTCTGTGCCGGTCGGATTATACACAGGGTCGTATAAAGTAAAGGTAAGTCCCCTCTTGCCAATATCAATGCCGTCGTCTACATAATGGATATTGTCGATAAACAGCATATTTGTGAAATATGTCACAACACGGTTGAAAAGAGGCTTGTCGCGGACTGCAAAGATTGTCGGCTGTCCGCCGTCCTTAATCTGTCCGTTAGATTTTGTATCAGCGTCAAGTCTGCGTATCTCATATCCCTTAGACAAATATGTATCCGAAAATTGCTTGACGTATTTCGCGGCCGCTTCATTGTCGTCATCAGAGGTTCTGCCAAGCCTCACAGCATCTTTTCGAGATTCGCTGTCAAGCTCTCCATCTAATACGAGGGCATTGATAAAATCGGAATACGGTATGTAATCCACATAGCCGAATGCCTCATAACGGCTGTATTCGTATGTTGTCCTTGCGTTTGAGGTCATTTTTGAGTAGTTTGGGTCGCCGGCAAATATAAGTTCTCTTTGCAGTAGGGAATAAACCAAAATCATAACAATGACAACAACGCAAACTACCGATAAAATGCCGTGAAGAATTCTCTTCACAAGATATTTTCCCATTTTTTTGCCTCACTCCGTTTCTTAATTGCCAAATATCGGCAATAGTTTAAAAACTTCCAAGGAAGTCTTGATAATACGGCTATTCGCGGCACATGTTTTCGTCACTTTGCACAAAAACATATGTCGCGATATGCGCAAAGGGGGTAGGAATATCCCACCCCCTTGCGGTTTATCCTAAACTGTTAAGTTTACGGAAATTAATAGATACCTAAGTTCTTGCACATGTAGCCATATGCCTGAATAGTATCAAGGAAGGTCTGAGGATCGCCGTAGTCAGGTCCCCAGCCGGAACCGGTTGAAATGTCGAAGTTAGCCTCATTGCCGTAAGAGTTGCGGTAGTAAGCATACTGCAGGTTCAAGCTGTCGTCAAATCCAATGAGATTGACTATGACCTTGCCCTCAAGAGAATTCTCGATAGACTGCTTGTAAGCGTTAGCAGTGTTGGTGTCGACTTCGTTGTAAGAGCCGTAAGGATAGTCGATGTAAATCGGATTGTCGGCGGAAATCTCTACGCCCTCGTTAGCAAGCTCGGCAATAGCGGTAGCAAGATAAGTTCTTGCGTTGTCAACGCTGTACCAGCCGTCGAAGCCGTCGCCTGAACCGGCGCCTGCATCAGCAGTAGGATCCCAAACCTTAATCGGATAACCGTCGGCATTGATCTGATCCTGAAGGATAACACCGTAGAATGTGCCGGCAGGATATGTCTTGCTCTCGCCGTTGACATCAATGGTGGTATCGTTAGCAAGCTGAGAGAATGAACCGGTTACATAGGAGTTCTTAAGACGAGCATACTTAAGATCCTCGCCGACCTGAACGCCATTGTAGGCTCCGCGGTCAAGCGCCATAGCAAGCGCTAAGCGGAAGTTTTGGTTGTTCATAGCCTCACGGGTTCTTGCTCTGTCTTCTTCAGACTGAGGAGATACTCCCAAAGTAGCATCATTAAAGTTTGCAAACGCCTTACGGTTCAAATTGAGCCAGCCGCAGTAAGTAGTGGCGGAGTTTTGGGTTGTGTAATGATAGAGATCAAAGTAGGACTCTGTTTCGCCATCAGGAATCTCAGTCTTAGCAAGCTCTAAAGCGTTGGTGTTAAAACCACAGGCGGCAACAGTGCCGGCCTTGCCCTCGTTGTAGGGGCGAAGAACATCGGTACCATCGTTGTAGTAGAAGTTGATTGCTTGTATGCCAAGAGCATCCGGATCATAATAGAGCGGGTTGGCGGAGTAAGAGGTTATGTTCTGAGCGGTGTAATTGGTAACGATGAACGGACCATTGTAAGCGATGTTGGCAGGAGTCTTGCCGTAATCGCCGGGAGTGTATTCAACACCATCGGCAGAGAATGTTCCGCCCTGTGACTTATAAAACTCACGGTTTAAGGGAGCGAAGCAGCCATAGCCGAGCATGGTTACGAATGCAGGGAACTTCTGCTCTAAGGTGTACTCAAGGGTGTAGTCATCTATAGCCTTGACACCGACCTCAGAGAAGTCGCACTCGCCGTTGATGAAAGCGTCGTAGTTCTTGATGCCGCAGCCGCCGTCGGAAGACATCAAATAACCCAAGGCGTCGTTGTTATCGGCAACGTGAGCCATAGAAGCTACCCAGTCGTCAGCGGTGACTTCACCGATCTCACGGCCCTGCTGGTCAACCCACTTTACACCCTGCTTGAGGTGGAAGGTGTAAACAGTACCATCATCGGAAACATCGTAGCTCTCTGCAATAGCCGGCTGCTGAACGTTCTTTGCGTCATATTCTAATAGACCGGTGTATGTAGGAGCAATGAAGAATGAGTCAGATGTGTAAGAAGTTGCAATTATATCCCAAGTCTCAAGGTCATAACCGTTGAGGGCGTTGTAAGTATCATTGAGGGTGTAACCATTGTCTGAAAGATACTTCTTGGCAGCCGCGAAGTAATCATCGGCTGTAGCAGACTCACTCCAAAGAGCGGTAAGTGCATCACGGTCGGTGGTCTTTAAGAGTTCGTTGGCAACGAGCATGGTGTAGTCCTTGTACTCGTCAAGACCCCAAGAGGTGGTGGTAGCAGAGCGCGGTACAACACGAGTCATAGCGTAGGTTCCGCCATCGCCGTAAATCGGGATGAACACTCCGGATTCAAGCATCTTAGCCTCGGCAACAGCCATAAGGGCCAAACGCTTGTCAACGTCATCAAGTTCTTCCTTAGCGGTCGCATAAGCAGCGGCAAATTCGCCAAGGTTAAAGTCATAAACAGCATCGGACTGTGCATCGTAGTCCATAGCATCGATTGACTCCCAGTCGGGACCTGTGTAGTTGGTATCAGCAACTACATTTTCCGCAGGGGGAGGATTGTTGCCAGAATCGCCGGATGAAACCGGATTGTTTCCGGCATTGTCACCGCACGCCACAAGGCTTAAAACCATTGCAGCAGCAAGCAACAAGCTTAAAAATTTTTTCATTATATTGCCTCCTTAAAGGATTAGCGGGTATTATCCGCAAAGTGTGCGCATACCACGATCTCATATGATAAATCATATGATAAATCTGTGATAAGCTTATATGCATAATACTACTTATAAAGTAGGATTGTCAATATTTTTATAAATATTTCGGTATTTTGCACTGTTTTTATTCTTATTTAACGTTTATAAATAGTAATGCTGATTATTTTCCCATAAAAAAGCCTCCGGATCTAAAGGCTCGTTTTGTTTCCAGCCACATTTGCAGTCGTTTCAATTCAGCAACTTGTGTTCATGGACAAAACTTAACGTTTTTCCGGAGGAAGTAATTTAGTCTGCAGAGTAAGGGAGAAGAGCACAAAATCTTGCTCTCTTGATAGCCTTAGTCAGCTCGCGCTGATGATAGGCACAGGTACCTGTCACGCGGCGGGGAAGGATTTTAGCACGCTCGGTCATGCACTTTCTGAGCTTAGCGGTATCCTTGTAGTCTATAGTCTGGGCTCTGTCAACACAGAACATACAGACCTTCTTGCGGGACTTTCTTACCGGTCTCTCGCTGGATCTCTCCATGATAAATCTC
>X5_European_Hare__coassemble_198_pt1 | contig 13439 bp, 14 predicted proteins | sample X5_European_Hare__metabat2_low_PE_001 | metagenome-assembled genome bin X5_European_Hare
GGTCAACACCGTTTTTCAGAAGTATGCGCTTTTCCCGCATCTCAACATCTTTGAAAATATCGCGTTTGGCTTAAGAATTCAAAAGCTCGCCGAAAGCGAAATAAAATCAAGAGTTGAGGAAATGCTTGAGCTTGTGAATATGCGGGGCTATGAAAAGCGCTCGATCAATTCGCTGTCGGGCGGACAGCAGCAGAGAATCGCCATTGCAAGAGCCTTGGTTAACCGCCCGAAAGTCCTTTTACTGGACGAGCCTTTGGGAGCTTTAGATCTAAAGCTTCGCAAGGATATGCAGATTGAGCTGAAACGCATGCAGCAGGATCTGGAAATTACTTTTATTTATGTCACTCACGATCAGGAGGAGGCTCTTACCATGTCTGACACCGTCGTTGTCATGCGTGACGGAATGATTCAGCAGATAGGCACCCCTCAGGATATCTACAACGAGCCGAAAAACGCCTTTGTTGCAGACTTTATCGGCGAATCAAACATCATAGACGGAATTATGCGCCGCGACCTTCTAGTTGAATTTGCCGGCAAAGAATTTGTATGCGTCGACAAGGGTTTTGAAAAGGATGAGCTTGTGGACGTTGTTATACGTCCTGAAGACATTAAGGTAGTTCCGCAGCAGGAGGGCGCTATAGTCGGTGTAGTTGAAAATGTTGTATTTAAGGGCGTTCACTATGAAATCACCGTAGATGCCCTTGGCTATAAGTGGATAATCCAGTCGACGAGGAGCGAGGACGTCGGCTCAATTATCGGCATGAACGTAACGCCGGAGGATATCCACATTATGCACAAGTCGGAGGATTTTTGATGAAGGCCCCCCGTGCTTTAGCTATTCCTTATGTTGTCTGGGTGGTGATTTTTACCGTTATCCCCCTCGCTTTGGTAATCGGCTTTGCCTTTACAAATTCAGACGGACAGATCACCTTAGAAAACATATTCGCAATGTCAGATTATATGGCGGTATTGTTCCGCTCAATACTCTTTGCCATCGTAGCAACCGTCATCTGCCTTATCATCGCCTTTCCTGCAGCTTATATCATCTCACGCGCGGGCAGAATAAACCAGTCGACCCTTATAGTTCTGCTAATGGTTCCCATGTGGATCAATTTCCTTTTAAGAACATATGCGTGGATGACGCTTTTAGAGCAAAACGGCGTTATTAACCGACTCTTAGGACTTATCGGGCTAGGGCCCTACCAGTTGATAAATAACTCTGGCGCTGTTATTTTAGGCATGGTTTATAACTATCTGCCGTTTATGATACTCCCGCTTTATTCGGTCATGGTCAAAATCGACCAGTCGGTCATAGAGGCCGCTCAGGATTTAGGTTCAAACAAAATCAGGCTTGTAAGAAAGATACTTCTTCCTCTTTCGGTGCCAGGAATCTCAACCGGAGTCATAGCGGTGTTTGTTCCATCAGTCTCGACCTTCATCATATCAAGGATGCTCGGCGGAGGAACCAACGACCTAATAGGTGATATCATAGAAATGCAGTTTTCCGGAAATTCCTATAATCCCCACCTCGGCTCGGCAATGGCGCTCGTCTTAATGATTATAGTTCTGTTTATGATGAGCTTGTTTAACCAATTCGGCACAGAGGAGGATGTTGCTCTATGAAAAGTATATCCTCTAAAATTTACATGTATCTTCTCTACATTTTCCTGTATCTGCCAATTATCGTTTTAATCGTCTTTTCTTTCAACCAGTCGAAATCCCGCGCAAACTGGACCGGCTTTACCCTTCACTGGTATGCCGACTTATTTAGAGACGAGAGAATACTCACATCTCTTCTCAATACCGTTATTGTCGCTTTAGCAGCGTCGGTTCTTGCGACCATTCTGGGCACTATGGCGGCACTCGGAATTCATTCTATGGGAAAATTTTCAAAGAGCGTTCTCATGGGAGCTACCTACATTCCGGTTATCAACCCAGAAATAATCATGGGCATCTCGCTTATGATTCTATTCAAGTTCTTTGTAACCCATTCAGGTTTCCAATTTGGCTTTGCAACGCTTATTTTGGCGCACATAAGCTTTGACGTGCCATATGTCATATATAACGTTCTGCCAAAGCTTCGGGCGATGAATCCAAACCTCGTTGAAGCCGCACAGGATCTAGGCTGCAGCCCACGTCAGGCATTCTTCAAGGCGGTAATTCCCGAAATCATGCCAGGCATATTTTCGGGATTTCTGATGGCGCTCACCTACTCGGTCGATGACTTTGTGGTCTCGTATTTTACCTCTGGAACAAATGTCGAAACGCTTTCCGTGACCATCGAGTCTATGACAAGGGTCAAGGTTTCACCGAAAATAAACGCCCTTTCTACGATAATATTTGTTGTCATCACATTGATCCTCGTTGTTAAAAACATCATTGAGAACCGCAAGCTTCGCTATGAAATGGCGCTCTCAAGAGCGGCTGTAAAGGAGGCGAGGGCAAGAAGATGAGAAAGATTTTGTCAATTTTCTTAGCGCTCTTGATGATACTTTTGCTTACCTCATGTGCCGATACGCAGGAAGAAGAGCTCAGCCTTGAAAGCCTAGGACTTGACCCTGAGCTTTTCTCGGACTATGACTATTCAAGATTCAAAGGGCAGGAAATCACCCTTAATGTTGCAAACTGGGGCGAGTATATGTCTATAAACGACGATGAATGTCTTGATGTCAATGATATCTTTGAGGAGTTGACAGGAATTGAGATCAACTACAAGACATTTGCCTCAAACGAAACTCTTTATTCAAAGCTTCTTTCCGGCGGAGCAACATACGATATAATCATCCCCTCAGATTACATGATATCAAAGATGATTGAGGAAGGAATGCTCGAAAAACTTAATTACGACAACATTCCCAACCTCAAAAACATAATGCCGAGCTTTTTAAACCCCCAGTATGACCCCGAAAACGAATATTCTGTTCCATATCTCTGGGGCATGGTATGCATTATCTACAACACTGCTATGATTGATGAAGAGATTGATTCATGGGGTGCTCTGTGGGATGAAAAATATGCGGGAAACATTCTTATGTTCAATAATCCGCGAGATGCCTTCGGAATTGCGCAGGCATATCTTGGATACAGCCTCAATACCGAGAACCATGCCGAGCTCGACCGCTGCTCGCAGCTATTAAAACAACAAAAGGAAATCGTTCAGGGATATGTCATGGACGAAATTTTCGACAAGCTTGAAGGCGGGTCTGCAGCAATTGGCCCTTATTACGTAGGCGATGCGGTAACAATGTGTGAAGACAACCCTGATCTTGACTATGTGATTCCTAAGGAGGGCACCAACTGGTTTGTCGATGCTGTATGCATTCCTAACACCGCCGAAAACAAAGAGGCCGCCGAGATGTATATCAACTTTCTCTGTGAGGCTGAAATTGCCCTTGCAAACTCAGATTATGTCGGATATTCAACCCCCAACTCAGCGGCATATGAGCTTTTGGATGATGAGGTCAAAAGTGATGAAAAAAGATATCCAAGCGACGATTTCTTATCGGAAAACACTGAAGTGTTTATCAATTTGAGTCCCGAAACAAACGCTTATATGCAGTCGCTCTGGAATCAGCTCAAAATTGACAACTCAAACGTCTGGTTCGTTCCTCTTTTCCTTATCTGCCTTATAGCAGCGACCGTCGCTGTAAACGTATGGCGTGCTGTCAAGAAAAAACGAGACAGCTACTGAGCATAAATGCAGCGTTTTCCCCTATGCATGAAAAAGTGAAGTCGTTTCCATTTTCCCAGCGGTTATCATTTAAGATGTCAAAATAGCATTCGCTCCTCTTTTGAGGATAAAAATAAAGACTATGGAGGCTTTTATGACAAAGCGAAGAAAGACAGCTCAGGTATTCAATCCCAATCTCAGTGTGGCGCCACTAGGCATTATTGCTATGGACAGCGCCACCGAGCTCGGAGCAAAAATCAACGACTATCTCGTAACATGGGCAAGACAGTCGGGGCAGGATGTCGATTCCTTCCTTATACCCTGCAAATGCCCAAGATTTCAAACTGGAGACGCAAAGGCGCTGATTGAAAACACCGTCCGCGGACTTGACCTCTTTATCATCTGCGACACCGGCAACTACAGCTGTACATATCCCCTCTTCGGTCACGAAAATCACATGTCGCCGGACGACCACTATCAGGATCTCAAGAGAATTATTCAGGCCGCCGGCGGCAAGGCTCACAGAATCAACGTGATCATGCCAATACTCTACGGCGGCAGGCAGCACCGCAGAAACTACCGCGAGTCATTAGACTGCGCTTGGATGCTTCAGGAGCTTCAGTCAATGGGCGTTGAAAACATTCTTACATTTGACGCACACGATCCAAGGGTTCAGAACGCGGTTCCTCTAATGGGATTTGACAATATCATTCCTTCCTATCAGGTATTAAAATCCCTCGTCCACTCGATAGAAGGCTTAAATGTAGGCAAAGAAAGCTTTATGGTTGTTTCTCCTGATGAGGGAGCGATGTCAAGAAATATGTACTATGCTTCTGTTCTTGGAGTTGATCTTGGAATGTTTTATAAAAGGCGTGACTATTCTGTAGTGGTAAACGGCAGAAATCCCATCGTCGCGCACGAATATCTGGGAAACGACGTCAAGGGGAAGGACATATTCATCGCCGACGATATAATATCTTCGGGGGATTCGGTTTTAGATATTGCAAGCGAACTTAAGGCAAGAAATGCCGGAAGAATCTTCGCATATGCCACATTTCCCATTTTCACAAACGGCTTAAAACCCTTTGACGATGCATATAAGGCGGGAACAATCTGCGGTGTGTTCGGAACAAATTTGAGCTATTTAAATCCCGAGCTCAGTCAGCGTCCATGGTTCCACAAAGTAGACTGCTCGAAGTATGTTTCATATTTTGTCGCGGCACTAAACCATGACATGTCGGTAAGTGATATATTAGACCCCCACGAAAAGATTAAGCAGCTCCTTGATGAGCACCGCCATATTCTGGGCGAAAAGTGAGTTCATCATTTTTCTAAGCGCATCCGGATGCAAATTTACAATATTATTTAAGAGGTGACAAAAATGCTCACACCGATTTCTCCTTTCTCGATAACCCTCAATCCTTTTGAACGTATCGGAGCAGATTGGTGCCTAATTTCTGCCGGTACAAAGGACAGCTTTAATACCATGACAGCTTCTTGGGGAGGCGTAGGCATATTATGGGGTGTGCCAACCGCCACCTGCTATATCCGTCCGCAACGCTATACAAAACAGTTTGTGGACAGGGAAAGTATGTTTACGCTTACTTTTTTCCCAGAAGGCTACAAAGATGCACTCAGCCTATGCGGAACCGTTTCCGGAAGGGATCACAACAAACCCGAGCAAGCTGGCATTACCCCAATATTTACCGACGGCACTGTAACCTTTGAAGAAGCAAACCTTGTTTTGGTATGCCGAAAACTCTATGCCCAAAAAATGCATGAGGATTGCTTTATTGATAAGGCACTGTTTAAAACACATTACCCAAGTAATGATCTCCATACAATTTATATCGGAGAAATAGTAAAGGCATATATGGCTTAAATCAAAAGCTACCCCCGTTACAAATTTACTGCACCATTATTCGGGAGCAGGCACAGCGATGGGCAAAGAGATATGACACTCCCGTTGTCGGCACCTACACAGTGCGAATGAACACCGACCTAAAAATACTTGAATTTAAAGAAATGACCGAGCAGTGGCTCGACTTTATCATAGACTGCCGCCACGGAAAGCAGCATGATTATGACATTGTAATAGGCGCAATGGCAAACGACCAGATCTACAATTTTATAGCAGATTATATGGACGGTATTATTACAAGAGATCAGTTCTGGGCGCTTGCAAGGTTTAAGTATCCAACGCACCAGATTAACTTTTGCACAGACGCCGCATTAAAATGCTTAGAGTTTGTTTCGAGTGAGGAGGTATCTTTATGAACGGGCGGGAAGATCGCAAGGAAAACGATCTGTTTTTCACCTGCAGTCTGATTGAATATATTGCAAGGCGTACAAAAAATAAAAGGTCTGCCATAGTGAACTTACTCGGCAGAACCATGATTAATAAAATATATGACCTTGCGGATGTCTATCACAGCGACAATATAGATACGGTGAGCGAGGATTTTATTAAAAAGGCCGATATCCGAGAGGGGAACTTTGACAATGTTTCCGCAGCCCGTTTCGCCGTTCCGAGCCATTGGGACATAGGAAAAGTGTATAAAAGGCTTGTCCTCGGCATTGCAATTGAGAAGGGCATCCCCAAATATGTAGCTATCTTCTTGGCCACTGCGGTACTAATAACGCTTATGCCTTCATCAACAAACTCGCTAATGAGATAATCCAAGAAACCCTCTGAGTCCATTGCATTTTGATAGTAAACTACCTGTTGAGCCGGAAGATAAACAGCCTTAGTAAATATTACATTAGAGAAAATGCTATAGTCTCCAGTACAATCCAAATAAAGAGTCACCCCCCGAAGAAGTATAAATCGAAGTCGCAGTGGTAATAGCAAGTAATGTGCCAGCAACAACATCATAGTATTCGCCCATCAGTTCATCGACTTCTCGCATGGTTTTCGCTACAGCAATTCTTTTGTTTATTTCTCCAAGCTTAGATACTTGTTCTTTTGAAAGACCAATCTCTTCCATTTCATCCATATACTCTTCATAGAAATCCGAGTTCTCAATATCATCTGCAGGTGAAAATGCAAAGGCAGTGGTTGAAAAAACACTAAAAGCCATAAGTGCTGATAAAACAATGGCTATTATCTTTTTGTATGTATACATACTCTTTTCCCCAAAACTATATTGATAATTTCATATAACCAAAAATTAACAATATGATCAAAATTATAAAGGCATCAAGGACGACAATGATAACACGTACTATCTTATTAGAAATACTTTCGTTTAGACTTGACCAATATTTTGAAATAACTGATACATTCAACGCAAAAAAGAACACATATGCTATACTCCTTCTGTATGTATGCATACAGCATAAGGGATGAAAGATGGCGAGAGCTGTGACCTTTTAAAGCGGCTCAGCCTTCATTCCGAATTAGGAATGACCGAGGAAGAAATGGCTGAAGTGTTAGAGCCTCGTCTTTATATTGGTCGCTGCCCCAGACAGGTCGATAAGCTTGTTAGCGAGATCAAAACGCAGTCTTTTAGATAGAGATAATGGACACCGCCGAAGTTGAAATCCTTTAAGTGCCACATCGCCAAGTTATTTCAAGCGGGTAATCAGAAATTATTAATCCTTATTTATTCGCCCTAATCACAAGTTTGTAAGAACTGGGATTTCTGATCTCTCCCCTTTCACTTTTATCAAACGACATAAAAAAGACCTCATCGCCAGGATAACCATAGCCCTGTTTGCGATGAGTCTTTTTTATGCCATCAATTTTATCCGACTAAAATCATATTCAGTATGACACATTATTCCTTCAAGCTTTTCTCGAATAAAACATTTTACAGATATGATGCATAGATATAAACAAATGTACTGTAAGCGTTAAATTTTAATTGTAGATGGCTGACTTAATCCTTTTTTCGCTGCAAATGCCAATGCTTCGCTTACCGCAAAGACAAGCACTAAAATTATAAGACTTACAAATATACTTTCTGCGTTAAATAATAGAGCATTGTACTCAAGAGCGAGAATATATAACCCTGCAAACGCAATCACTGCGGCCGCCGCGGCAACAGTGTCGGTTGCAATCTGAATAATTCTGCATTTCGATTCACTTGCTCCGCAGATGAAGAGAATTTGGTATTTTCTTTGAAATACGGTCATAGAAAGCACAGAATTAGACATTATTCCTGCAAGGCACAATGCGACCGAAATAATTTGGAGCATTATTGATCGCCCGCTAATCTCAAGTTCTAAAGCACAATAATCTTTATAGCCCTGAGTTGCAAATGCAGATTCCACTCTTTCTGTTTTGACTAGTGCATTGCAAAATTCTGCTATACTGCCGTTTGCCACTGCACCGTAAACGTCACGCTTTTTAAAAAGTGAATCGTTTTCATCTGATATTAAGAAAATATAATTACTTTGCTCAGAAACAACCGATGACGGTGTATCCTCTGCAGGAGTAAGGTATACAAAATCATCTTTAAGAACACCCACAACTGTAAAAGTTATTTCGGCGCCATCTCTTCCGGATAGCCTTTTTTGGTAGGTGTTACCAACAGAATAGTATTTTGCGAGGCTTGATACTATTATTGCTGGATAGGAATTATTTTTTCCAACTTCGTCATATATTGGCGGAATTTTAAACTTATATTGCAGATTAGTAAAATACCATTCTTCCACTGGCTGGAAATAATCAAGGGCGTCATGTGAATATCTTCCTCTGAAGCTTACTCCAAGGTATTTGCCATTACAATCGTCAACCGCAGCCTTTATATTTTTGCTTTCTTCGGCATTTGCAGTCAAAACAACGCTGTTTTGGAGTCCAAGTCTGTTATAAGTTTGGCTAATGTGCATCAGCGGAAGAAGATCGCCTAAAAGATATGACGTAATAAATATCATTGCGGTAAGCTTAATCACTAGGCGAAAATAGGATGAAAACCTGTCTTTAAGGTTTGATAATACTATCTGCTTCATATTCCGATTTCTCCCATGATATCTGCTTGGAACAATCTTTTATATTTTGGAATGGTGACAAAAAGCATGACAGTCAGCATTATTGCCAAGACAACAGCAGCAGAAGCAGCGTCGACACGTCCATACATATTAAGAAGTGTCTGCAAAGGATACAACAAGCAAAACAAACCATACCCAGCCGCAAGAGAAACTGCCATTATGATAAATAACGGCAAATATAAAAGCTCAAACAATCCGCAATTCGATATTCCCAACAGCTTATAAATGCTGTACTCATATAACATACTTCTTACTATGTAATCAAATAAGGAAGAAACGATACAAATTACACAAAAGATTATCCCGAGAATGATAATTACACAATCAAAGCTATTTGATAAGAATTCGCTAAGTTCCCGTTCGTATCTTGATACTATATTACAGTCGTAGTCGTCTGCAATTGATTCAAGGATTTTAATTTCTTCACTTGTAGGAATGTGTGAAAATCGTAAACCTGATAATCTTATTTCTAAAGCATCATTTAAAAAAGCGGTGTTAAGTGGCAGATATATGTCACTTTTACTTAACCCTATCACAGTGTAAGTCACGTCTTTGATGATAACGCTGTCGCCAAGTTCTTTTCGATCCCTTAATCCACTGTTTATATATATTTCATCATTGCACCAGATTATAACATTGCTGCCCGATTCAAGCTCGTCTAAAGTAAAGAACCTACCGGAAAGTATATCAGGCGTGCATTTGATCCTATCGTCCACACAGCACAGCACCGCTCGAATTGACTGACGGTTTCCGCCTTTTGGGTATGCAGTGAGTCCTACTATTTCGGAAATTTCCGGCAATGTATCGTCGTATAAAAGTTCACGGACAAAAGCACTATTGTCCGCGATATTGGAGGTGATACTATAATTTTTCTTGGACTCATTACGATGAAGCAGAAAGGTTGTTGAATAAAGAAGCTCATTTATTAAGATGAACAGAGAGAAAACGCATACCGTAAATGAGAATATGATTATAACAAGCGCTACACGATTTGCAGTCATTTGTCTATATAATCTTTTCAGATAAAAAATGTGCTTGTTCATAACTACTCATGCTTTTCCTTTAGTTTAAACCGAGTATCTATCGAAGGAAATGCCTTAAGAATCAGCATTGCTAAAATCCAGCCCACAGCATATCCGACAGCAATTAAAATCAATTCATTTGGATATATTCCTTTTATGGTGCCACGTGCAAAAGTATTAATAGTTATGTTGACTATTGCATAGGTCGTTGGAGCGCCTATCCATGAAAGTAGAAAGATAAAAGGTTTGCGCAAGCGGGTAAAAAGCACGGTGGAGAAAAAAGAACACAAAAACGGGGTAGTAATAAATCTTTCACGAGAAGCGATATAATCAAGCAGGTATGTCGTAAACGCTTTTTTATCAAAGGGACTAAACATGCTCATAAAGTCATAAGTATAACCTTCATCATAAACAATTGCGATCGGAAAAGGCAAAATTATAAAGGATACAAATCGACATATACTAAAAGTAGCTAAAAAAACAGGTATCAGTTTGAGAAACGACTTATGTCTGCGAAAGCTTACTATACAAACAATCAATGAAAATATCAGTTCAAGTATAAGCCAACCTAAACCATTATAAATTGTAGTTGTCAGCATCAATATTTCTCCTCAAAATTGACGTTAACGATATATGTGCTATAATACGCATCATCCGCGCCGGATGTCTCAACCGTAACATAGTAATCTCTGGTAACATCAATATCTGCACTTGCACTATTTGAGTAAACCAATGAAGTTTGCTTATAATTTGTATCATTGCCTAAACTGCCCGGATATAAATTAATTTATATAACTTCCTTATCCGAGAAGAGTTGCTTATAGCATAATTTAACAACAGATGTAATATAATGGGGCGGGGTTTGCGGGTCAATATCAAACCAGACATTACCCTCTAACTCGACTGTATTGCCCTTTGGAATGCCAAAATCCGCTCCAGTAGCTTTATTATTCGCTCTAAAGGCAAATTCGAATCCCTTGTATTCATCTAAGGAATACATATCATAAAACTCCGCAAAAATTGCCACCGTAGAAAGCATAACCGTAGTAGCTACTAAAATACAGGACAAAATAACTTTGATTGTTTTTTTCATAATCTTACCTCCAAAAATAACTATTTTAGTTTTGACAGCTGGCGTTTTAGAAAAAGCATATGTACATTTTGGCATTAAATTATGACCAAAGTATCCCATAATGGGTTCTTTATTTTTAGCATAACACTTCTTTTGTGATTTGTCAACTATTTTTTTGACAATTTCAAATAAAAAATGTAACATTGCAATAAGTATATGACTAATCGAACAGAAAAAGCAATTGATAGCAGCGCATTTTTATTATATAATATTACCATAGTCCTCCAATTTGGTCAGATTTGATTATACTCTTTTATACACAAAATCCCGTCCAAAAGAAAGACGGAGGATTATTTGACGATTACATATAAGAAATAAATGTATTTAAAACCCCCGCGGTAAGGGAAGTTACATTCCACTCCGCAGGGGTTTTATGTGGATAATTGCCTAAAATTAGGCTAAGACAGACTGACTAATCAAGAACTATCTCGTCGTCTTCCTTTGCAATTTTGCCTTCTGTAGGAATATCGACCAAAACGTTGTCTTCTGTTTCCGAAAGCGTTAGCTCATTGCCGCTGTAAGTAAGGGCTAGACTTATCTTTTCGCCGGACGCAGCAGTTATAGCGTTGTCTGTGATAATAAGTGTATTTCCGGAAATCAAATTGAAGGATTCAGAGGCAATGATTCTGCCAACGGAATCAAGAACATTTATGGTGTGTGTTCCAAACTCAACTCCGTTAAACGTCGCTTTTCCGTATGCGTCGGTGGTAGCATATCTAGGAATTGAACGCAGTTCGATAGATAGCCCTTCTACAGGCATATCATCCTCGTCCACAATCTCAATGGTTAGATCAACAGTTTGAGTCTCAAATGGCACAGGTTGCGCATAAGGGGCTGTGTAGCCACAGACTATGCAAGTATTTCCTCTAAACTGGTGAGGCATGCGAGAAAGTGTTGCACCACAGTCAAGGCACGCCTGCCAATGTGAGGATATGTCATATTGCATAACAAAACGATGTCTATGAGTGTTTGGCACATTTGTATTGCCTTCTTTGACCTCAATGATAAAGTGAGCGTTGACATTTTTATTGCTTCTGCTTCTTACCGTAACAGTGGCAATACCGGCACCAACTGCTGTAACTTTGCCTGTTGCGGGATCTACTACTACAACGCTTTCATCGCTAGATGTCCACACCAAATCTTCAGGCAGAGGTATCTCGTTGCCGTCCTCATCATATGCCTTGACAACAAGCTGCTGTTCAGCGTTTTCATCAAGAACAAGGCTGTATTTTACTCCGCTTATCCCCTCTTCGGTTATTTCGGGAACAAGTTGTACCGAGCTGTCTGTTGGATTAGAAACAATAACCATCCATGATACGCTTTCAGTTGCTGCTTTGTTAGTAGCAGTGACACGGTATACGCCTGGGGCATTCGGAGTGAATGTTATTGAATTCTTGTAGTCCTGGTTTTTGACTATTGTGCCATACGGTGTTTCAATTACACTGTCATCCTGTGTGTCATCAAGTGGCATAATGCTTCCTATGCCAAATAGAGCATTGGTATTGCCAAATACACCCATTGTGCTGATGCCACTAGTGGTTGAATCAGTGCCTACGGCAGTGACTGTCCAGTTAAACGGACCGTTTAAGCCATCAACTTCAAGCGGATCGTCTTCCGGATTTGGACGTGTTGGAGGAATATAGCCTTCAGGAGGATTTGTACCCGGTGCGCCCTCGCGCGGCACTCCATCCGCATGAATAGCTATCTCTGAGGTTTCATAATACGGAAGATGTCCTATGGTTATTCTTCCTGTTTCTTTGTCATAGGTAAACTCGCCATAGCTTTCTTGCTTAGGTGTATAGTGATCATCTGTGGTGTCATGTATACCCACGTAAATCAAATCCGGAAGGTCATAGCCTGGCGCTGCGACTAGATAGCCCTCATAGTAGGCGTTTTGACCAACACCAAAATCAGGAACAACGCTAAGACCTACAGAAGGATTATATTCAACAGTGCCGTCCCACTGCAGAAGGTCAAAGTTATATCCATCTTTAGAATATACTTTAACATCCATCACTATAGGCTTTTCAGGCTGTACATGTGCCTGCTCGTTGCTGTATTGCGCAGCAAGCTCAACGCCATCGCCATTGTTAATGTATTTTGTCATCTGGCGAGAATAGTCAGCCGCAATCAGGTAATCCTCATCAATGGCGGGAATTTCGTAGTTGATAGTGGTTGACTTTGTGCAGCCGTTTAAGGTTACTGTGAGAGTAGCCGTTCCCTTTGTGCCCGGAGCGTAATATTGCGCATATCCTGCATTGAAGGTGATATCGGCTTCTTTTTGGTAGTAATCTCTTCCCGGAACATCGTTTACAATAACGGTAAACGGATCGCCGCCTTCATCATAATGCTGCCAGTTTGGATCAAACACTGTCCATTCTGACTGTGTAATCTCAAGATCGCTTGCGCCGTTATAATCAATAGGAACTATGTCCTCGGCTCTAATGACTATACTGTCGCCGGGGCGCATTATACTGAAGTCTTCTACTGAGAAGTTAAAGTCAGTAATTTCGCCGGCCTTTTCCTTGACAGTTATGACAACAGTTGTGCTGGCATCTCCCTTTGTTAGGGTAATGATAACTGTGCCGGGTGCTACAGCGGTAATTACACCGTTTTCATCTAC
>X5_European_Hare__coassemble_210_pt1 | contig 12360 bp, 12 predicted proteins | sample X5_European_Hare__metabat2_low_PE_001 | metagenome-assembled genome bin X5_European_Hare
TGGTTGGCGTTTTAAAGCCCATGCTCTCCATAACAGTGATAATATAATCCGCTGCAAGCTCTGGCTTTGTTTTTTCATATTCAGCCTCAATTTTAGCCTCGCCCTTCATTCCGAAAAGCCCCTTCTTTGGCTCTTCCAAAACGGTAAAATTGATTTTTTCCACACTAACATTAAATTCCCTTGCCGCTTGCTCTTTGGCATCCTCAACTGTCTTTGCCGTAAACACCTTTTTCATAATTATACCTCCTTGGTATGCGATTTTGCGGGCTTTCCCGCATATATTTAACTCCTGAGCTGAGTTAATATCTTAATCATTTAGCTCTCATCGCCATACTTTTCGGCGATCCGTTTTCTTGCCTCTAAAACTCTTGGGTCAACATCCTCATCGTCGTCAACAAGCTTTTTTCTGGCGTCATTTATCTTTTGTCTTTCAAGCTCCTTGCGCTGTATTTTTGTAAGCTTAGCCTCGTCCTCTTCATCGTCATCTAAAGAATTCCCGTTTTGTGCGTTCATCGCTCTTTGCTGTTCAAGTGCCATTTGATATATCGAAGGACGCTTTGTTTTCTTTGCATCCTTTGCGAGAATTTTTTCAAGGCGCACAGGTGTAAAGTAAAGGTTTATGCCTATAGTTATCATCAACTGAACTATCGAGCTGAAAATCCAATAAATTCCGATACCCGCCGGGAATCCAAAGGCTATGGCGAATGAAATCAGCGGCATTATATAGAGGGCTGTCATCATACCCTTGCCAGAAGACACATCGGAGCCGTTCTTTTTCATAAAATACTGTGACAAAAACATTATAAGAAGCTGAAATACAAGCGATAATATCGGTATAATAAGATAGACTGATTTCCAGCTGGGGTATGCGCCAAGATACAGACCAAAGATAGTATAATCAAAATCCTTGCAGAAATCTGCTACTTCCTGGTCAAACAGCTCAGGATAATCTTCCGCAACAGAAAGAACCAACAGCTGCGCGCGGGTTCCAGATATATCAATAAGCCTTGGCGATACCTTTTTCGGATCGTTAAAATAAACGTCAAGATCTTTTATTGTCGCAAAATTTTCGGCAATAATATCAAATCTTTCTTTTGGAATATTTTCTATTTTGGCAATATGCGACGCTTCAGAAAGATTTTCATTGTAGCTATTGAGATTTAAAATAATCTCATCTTCATTCCACTGTCTGTCTGCTATTGTCGGCGCAGTCTCCATGCCTTCCGGAATATCGTTTTTAACTGCCTGTGCGACGTAGTAATAGTCTACAACTGCCTGCTGGGCATCTTTAATTTTTGCGGAAGGAATGCTTGAAATATAGCTCATCGGGGCATATACTACCTCGATAACCGCAAAAAGAACAATATATGTTACTATCATCGGCAGACAGGAACCCATCGGCGAAACACCGTTTTCGCTGTATAGCTCCATTTGGGCTTCGTTGAGCTTTTCACGGTTGTTTGCGTATTTTTTTTGAATCTGTTCAAGCTTTGGCCTTAAGTTCGCCATTTTTCCCGATTCCTTCTGCTGCTTGATTCGCGAAGGAAGCATAATAAGATTTATAACAACGGTGAATAAAAACAGCGCTACTCCGTAATTTTTCACCATCATATATGCAAGCTTTAATACATATCCAAACGGTATCGCAATTATTCTAAATAACCCCATTTATTGCGGCACTCCTTTTAGTGTTCTCTACAGTATTTTATCAGAATTTTTTGTTCTTCAAAGTATAAAGATGAAATTTTTCCGGAACATAGTCTATCCCGCCCATGCTCCACGGATTGCATCTGAAAATTCTCCAGACTGCAAGAATTGTTCCCTTTATTACCCCGTGCATTTTTATCGCATCTATAGCATATTGAGAGCATGTCGGATAATATTTGCAGCACGGCGGTTTAAGGGGAGACAAAATTTTTTGATAAAGCCTAATTATTGCGCTTAGGATGGTTTTCACTGTTTTTCATATCCTTTGCAAGCTTTAAAAACATAACATCAAGATCCTGCGACTTTTTACCGGCTATTTCCTGCCTTGCAACTATAACTATATCAAATCCAAGCGGAAAAAGCAGCTCATTTTTTCGGTATGCGGCCCTTATAATTCTCTTTGCGCGATTTCTTTCAACCGCTCCGCCGATTTTCTTTCCGGCGGTAATTCCAATCCTATTATATGGCAATCGGTTTCTCATAAAATATGCTACCGCAAAGATGTTTCCCGTTTTTCCGCCTTTTTTATAAATTTTTGAAAAAACCTTCGGATCTTTAAGGGTTTCGCTATAAAGCATACTGACTCCTAAGGACTTCCTTAATTAAGTTCAAAAATAAAGACCACCCTTCGTGATGGTCGCTAAACATGAAAGATATAGATGATAGAGGTTTGAGGATTCTGCGTCCTCTATCATCTTGAAAATACATCTTCCGAAATTAGTAGGTAAGCTTTGCTCTGCCTTTAGCACGTCTGCGGGCTAAAACCTTACGACCGTTTTTTGTAGACATTCTCTTGAAAAACCCATGCTCTTTCTTTCTGTGAATCTTTTTGGGTTGATAAGTTCTTTTAATCTGAGCCACTTCAATAGCCTCCTTATAAAAAATTTAAATCGGCAAAACCTGAGTTTAGAGAAACAAATTCATCACGGCATATTATATTCTCTGTTCGGTCATTCCCTTACAGTATAGTATTATATAACAAGTAAAGCTATGTTGTCAATAGCTTTATGCGGTTTTTTTCTGATTTTTGCTTTGAATTTTAAACATTCTTTTTAATTTTGTTGAAAGTTACAAAAAATCATACTTGATTGGGACACTATTATATATTATAGGGGGGTTGAAATTTTCTGAAAATATGTTATAATAAAAGATAGAGAAATAGCGGGTTTTCTTACTTTGCTAACATTTTACTTTTATATTTAAGCTGCTCTATTTAAATCCTTATTGCCTTGAATTTCCAGCTTTTTTTTATTTTTTTGATACATCCATGTTTTCTTAAAAAAGTCTGAAAGAGCTTGATTTTCTTAGCCTTTTGCAAATTGAAAACCCCATAAAAAAGCAACGCATTTTTCATTTTATTAGAAGTACACAGTTAACTATTATATTCATTTATTAAAAGGACGGTTTATTTAATGAATTCATTTTTTGATCTCTTTGAAAGCGTAAAGCGCGCCTGCCAGGCAGACCCTAAAGTTTCCGAGGTAGGATATAACAAATGGATAAAAAGTCTTGAAGCGGTAAAATTTGAAAACGGAGTCGCAGTTTTGGCGGCTGCCAACGATTTTATGCGCCGCACTACCGCCGAGGCCTACGGCGATACCTTAAAAAGAGCTTTTGAACATGTTTTAGGTTTTCCTGTTGAAATAGAATTTGTCGTTTCAGGAAAGCAGCCAGACGAGAACGATTCCTCAACAGATGGTTTTTCCGACATTGAGCAGAGAATGGCAGACCTTCTTTCTTCGCATCAGCGCTCAGATTATGAGCTGACATTTGAAAACTTTATCAAAGGAAAATCAAACGAGCTTGCCTATGCATACTGTATTGCTGTATCAGGAAAAAATAATATAGCAAAATCTTCCGGAAAAAACGTTTTTAATCCTCTTTTCATCTATGGCGATTCAGGTCTTGGGAAAACCCACCTTCTAAAGTCAATAGAACACGAGGTAAGAAAAAACCATCCCGAGCTAAACATTATTTATACCACCGGCGAAAGCTTTACAAACGAGCTTGTAAAATCTGTATCGGATAAAGATACATATTCCTTCCATGAAAAATACCGCAATGCGGATTATCTTCTTATGGACGACATCCAGTTTATCGCCGGAAAGGAAATGACACAGGAAGAATTTTTCCACACATTCAATGAGCTTTACAACTCAGGTAAACAAATAGTAATAACTTCAGATATTTCTCCTAATCGTATAAAAAAACTTGAGGAAAGAATCAAAACCAGGTTTGCCCTTGGTGTTCAGGCAGATGTTCAGCCGCCTGATTTTGAAACAAGAATGGCTATTGTTCAGCGCAAAGCCGAGCTTTTGGATTTAAATCTTCCCGAACCTGTTGCCAGAATTATTTCAGAAAAAATAAAGCTCAATATAAGACAGCTTGAGGGCGCTGTCAATAAAATCAAGGGTCTTACCATGTTTTCAAATGAAAGTCCTTCGATTTCGATGGCTCAAAGGGTTATCAAAGAAACTCTTATTGACGCTCAGCCCGCAGAAATTACAGTCGACAGAATTTTAAACGATGTTGCCGCTGCGTTTGGAGTTCAGGCAGAAGAAATAAGAAGCTCAACAAGAAGCGCGCATATTTCGATGGCAAGAAAGATTGCCATTTACATCATCCGCGAGCTAAAGGGAATGAGCTTTACAGCTATAGGCGAGGAATTTAAAAGAAACCATTCCACTATGACAATTTCCTACAGCGACATCAAGGAACAGATAAAGAAAAACGGAGACCTTAGAGAAACCGTTGACGAGCTGATAAACAACTTGAAAGCGATATAGAGATAAAGCCGGTAGTCTGCAAAATAAAGAAGCTTTCAACATTTGGATTTGCCGATGCTTTGCGCCTTTTATTTTGTTTTCAACTCTATTGACATAAGTTTTTCAACATCTATGTTTTTTTGAACATCTTTTTAACTTTTAACAGAAAATTTTTAACCCAATCAACCACAAAAATTTTTTTCAACTTTTATAAACATTTTTTCAAAATCCCGCATGAGTCGAAATTTTAAGAAATAGAAGGGCTTTATCCGCTCTTTTCAACAAGTTCACAGCCTCTACTACTTATACTAAGTATATAGATATTATTTTATTTTAAATCATAAAAAAACCAGTCGATGAAAAACTTTTTTTTAAACAGTATTTCCTATGGAGGAATTGTAATGAAAATAATTTGTAATAAGCTAAGTCTTTATGAAGCCCTGACAAATGTTTCAAAGGCCGCCGCGGATAAATCAACAATCCCGGCGCTTGAGGGCGTTAAACTAAAGCTGTCAGGCGGCGTTTTATCCTTGATTGGATATGATCTTGAAATAGGTATCAAAACGTCTATTAAAGTAGTTTCAGAGGATTTTGGCGAGGCTGTTATTAAAGATGTAAAGAACTTTACTTCGATGATAAGAAGTATGCCCACAGATGATGTAGTAATAGAATTTGATGACAGCCTTGGAATTCATATCAGCGGCGGCACAACAAACTACAGCATATCCGCGCTTTCTGCCGAGGAATATCCCGCAATACCGGAAATGGATGACGGCGAGGAAATCGTTATTTTACAGAGTGCTCTTAAGAGCCTTATAAACGAAACCGTTTTTGCTGTTGCAACTAACGATACAAAGCCGATTTTTAAAGGCGAGCTGTTTGAAATTGAAGACAACAAATTAAATGTTGTTGCCCTTGACAGCTTTCGCTTAGCTGTCAGAACAGAGACAATAAAATGTTCCGAAAGCTACAAGTTTGTAGTTCCGGCAAAGACTCTTAACGAAGTATCGCGCCTTTTAAAAGATGAGGACGATAAGACCGTCAGCATACGCGTCACAAAAAAGCAGGTCGTTTTTAATTTTTCAAACTATACTGTTTTTTCCAGGCTTCTTGAAGGAGAGTTTCATAACTACCGCGGCTCGATTCCAAAATCCTGCGTGACAGAAGTTGTTGTTAATAAAAAAGAGCTGATAGACTGCTTAGAACGCGCTTCCCTTCTTATTAACGATCGCATTAAAAGCCCTGTTAGATGTATATTTGATAACGGAGCGATAAAAATTTCATGTTCGACACCTATCGGAAAGTTTGAAGACGAAAACCCGGCGGAAGTTGTCGGACCAAAAATTGAAATCGGATTTAACTGCAAATATTTTCTTGACCCGCTTAAGGTTATCACCGATGACAAAATCAAGCTAATGATGAACGGCAGCAACCTGCCTATGAAGGTTGTTCCGTGTGACGGCGATGAATATACATATCTTGTTTTGCCGGTTAGATTAAAGTGATTTTAGGTGTAATATCATGAAGCTTAAAAAAGAGGAAATAGAGATTTCCGGCGATTATATTAAACTCGATTCACTTTTAAAATTTGCCGGCATAACAGATACCGGAGGAATTGCAAAAGAGATTATTTTGATTGGAAAAATCAAAGTAAATGGTGAAACTTGCCTGATGAGAGGAAAAAAACTTCGTCGGGGGGATACAGTTCAAATTGATGAGATTAACACGGAACTTATTATAAAATGATAATTACTGAGTTTTCCGCCGATGGCTTTAAAAATTTGAAGGAAGTAAGATTTCTGCCATCAGCGGGAGTAAATATTATTTATGGAAAAAATGCACAGGGTAAGACAAATCTTATAGAGGCTATATGGATACTTAGCGGCGCAAAGAGCTTTAGAGGGTCAAAAGAGCGGGATATGATAGATTTCGGCTCGGAATATGCTAAAATTGAATTGAAGCTTTCAGACTCACAGCGCGAACATATTATAAACTGTGTGTTATCAAAAAATCCGAAAGAGAAAAAAATAACCTTAAACGGGATAAAGCAGCGATATTTAACCTCTCTTTTTGGGGTATTAAAATGCGTGGTTTTCACTCCTGAGGATTTGGAGCTCTCAAAGGGATCTCCTGATATAAGACGGGATTTTGTCGATCTTTGCGTATCACAAATCAAGCCACAGTATTCAAAGACGGTTTTAAAATATGAAAACGTTCTTTTACAGCGCAATGCACTGTTAAAAAACATTTCTTTTGGCCTTTCTTCCCCTGATGACCTTGATGTCTGGGATGAACAGATGGCGAGACTTGGAGCATATATATCTGTTTTAAAAAATCAATATACAAAAAAGCTATGTATGTTTTCAAAAAAAATATACGATGAAATATCTAATGGTCAGGAATCGCTTGATATAAGATATATTTCCACCGTTTTTGATAATCTTGACACCAACGAAGATTGGAAGAATGAGCTTTTTAATAAGTATCTTAGTGTGTTAAAAGAAAAACGGCAGGATGACATTCGCTTTGGATATACTACCGCCGGAGTTCACCGAGACGATATAGCAGTTTATTTAAACGGCAGCGCCGCACGCGATTTTGGATCTCAAGGGCAGAACCGTTCAGCGGCTCTTTCAATGAAATTAGGGCAAGCATATATTTTGTTTGAAGAAACAAAGGATATGCCGGTTATACTTTTAGACGATGTTTTATCAGAGCTTGATAAATCCCGTCGGGAGTTTATAATATCAAAGCTTAAAGATATGCAGATATTTATAACCTCATGCGAACCCGTTTCAAAGTTAAAGGGAAAAAAATTTATAATGGAAACAGGAAGATTAAAAGAAAAATCTTCAACAGGAAAAAGAAAGCCTGTTGAAAAATAACAGCTAAAAATAAGTGACGGTGAAAAAATGGTTTTGCATCTTGGCGGAGGAGTAACAGTTCCACTCAAAAATATCATTGCGATAATGGATATTGAAAAAGCGTCTACGTCGCGCGACACCAAAGAATATTTAGCGCGCGCCGGCAAGCATAAGCATGTGATTGCTGTAACAGACGACCTTCCTAAGAGCTTTGTTGTTTCAATCGACAAAAATCTTACAGAAACAGTATACATCTGCGGGGTGGCTGCTGAAACTCTTAGGCTAAGAATGCGAAAAATCTATGATTTTAAGTAATATAATATTAAGATTATACAAATTGTAATACAGAAGAGGAGTATTAACTTGAACGAATTTGATGAAATCAGTCAGAACGCAACGGCTGTTGACAAATCAAACAACTATGATGCGAGCGAAATTCAGGTTTTAGAGGGGCTTGAAGCTGTAAGGAAACGTCCGGGCATGTATATTGGTTCGACCGGACCAAAGGGGCTTCATCATCTTGTCTACGAAATCGTAACAAATTCAATAGACGAGGCGCTTGCCGGCTACTGCGACAGAATTGACGTTGAGCTTTTGCCGGGAGATATTGTAAGAGTAACCGACAACGGGCGAGGAATACCGGTTGGAATCCACCCTAAAGAGGGAATTTCAGCGGCAACAGTTGTATTCACTGTTTTGCATGCCGGAGGAAAATTCGGCGGAGGAGGATATAAGGTTGCCGGAGGATTACACGGAGTCGGCGCATCGGTTGTAAACGCATTGTCTGAGTGGCTGGAGCTTACCATAAGAGACGGGCACCACATCTATTATCAAAGATTTGAGCGTGGAAAATACGAGCATGAGCTGGGAATGATTGGCGATACAGAAGAAACCGGCTCTACCATTGAATTCAAGGCCGATCCGCAAATTTTTGAGCAGACGACAGAATATGATTATGACACGCTTTTACAGATGCTAAGAGAACAGGCATTTTTAAATGCAGGAGTAAGAATTGTCTTTTCAGACAAAAGAAAGGGAGAGGACAACACTGTTGATTTAAAATATAACGGCGGCATCAGAGAGTTTGTCACACATATACACAACACTCGCGGCTTAGACGTTTTAAATCCGGATGTTATTTATATAAGTGGAACTAAGGACGACTACACCGCCGAGATTGCAATGCAGTATAACGACAGCTATAACGAGCTTGTATTATCCTTTGCCAACAATGTTCATACCCCAGACGGCGGAACGCACGAGACAGGGTTTAAAAACGCTCTTACAAAGGTAATCAACGATTACGGAAAGAAATTCAACCTTCTTAAAGACAACATCAAGCTTTTGGGCGAAGACGTTCGAGAAGGTCTTACTGCTATTGTTTCGGTTAAGCTCACAAACTGTGAGTTTGAGGGACAAACAAAGGGGCGGCTTGGCAACCCCGAGGTCAGACCTTTTATCGAGGCGCTTGTATATGAAAAGCTGATGAACTATCTTGAAGAAAACCCAGCGGTTGCAAAGCTGATTTTCGATAAGTCTGTTCAGGCGCAGAACGCAAGGGAAGCTGCAAAGCGCGCAAGAGAGCTTACAAGGCGAAAGACGGCTCTTGAATCGGGATCACTGCCGGGAAAACTCGCCGACTGCTCTGAGCGAGACCCTTCACAGACTGAAATATTCATTGTTGAGGGAGATTCTGCAGGCGGCTCGGCAAAAGAAGGACGCGAGAGAAAATACCAGGCGATACTTCCCCTTTGGGGCAAGATGTAAAATGTTGAAAAGGCAAGAATCGACCGCGTTTACGGAAACGACAAGCTAACTCCTGTTGTAACGGCTCTTGGAACCTCTATAGGAGAGGACTTTGACATTTCTAAGCTACGCTACGGCAAGGTTATAATAATGGCGGATGCTGATGTTGACGGCTGCCATATTCGTACGCTTTTGCTTACCTTCTTCTTTAGATTCATGCGTCCGCTTATTGAACAGGGACACATCTACATCGCTCAGCCGCCGCTTTTCAAGGTGATGAAGGGCAAGCAGGTGAGATATGCATTTTCAGATGAAGAGCGTGACAGCCAAATAGCCGAGCTTGGCGGAAAATGTGATGTACAGCGCTACAAGGGTCTTGGTGAAATGGATCCCGAACAGCTTTGGGAGACAACAATGGATCCCAATACGCGCTCAATTATAAAGATTTCGCTTGAAGACGCGGTTAAAGCAGACGAAACCTTTACCATTTTGATGGGCGACAAAGTTAATCCGCGCCGCGAATTCATTGAAAAGAACGCTCAGTTCGTTAAAAATCTTGATTTTTGATTTAAAGGAAATATTAAAATGGAACCCCTTAAGCTAAGCTATAAGATATCAAAAGAGGAATTTTTAGAGGGCTATGATATCTTTTATCAAAAGAAAAAGAAAAAATCCACCATTATTAAGGCAGTAATGTTTTTGGTGGTGCTGGTATTATTTATACAGCAGGTAATAATAGACCCATATTATACAATGGGGTGGATATGTATCATCATATGCGTGGGAGCCATAGCTTGTATTTTTGCCACTCCGAAAATGGAGAGAAATAGCTATGAGCGCGCGGTTAAAGCACTTATTGACGACACCTATGAGCTTACGCTTACAAAAGAAAAGCTGACGGTATCTACAGTATTAGCTGATAGCGACAATAAATATCTAGAGGTTGATAAAGACGGCAATACGATTTCGCATCCAAAGATTGTGCCGACCGAAATTGATCTTTTAGATAAGCACTTTAGGGCATATGAGACAGAAAACGTTTTTTCCGTCATGAATAAGGATATAAGCCTCACGATTCCGAAATCAAAGCTGACAAAATATGACATAGAGGCTATCAGAGACACCGTTAAGCCGGAAAAAATCACATTGAAATAAAGATTAAAATAGGAGTGAATAAATTTTGTTCGCCGAAGACAAAAAAGTAACAATAACTGAGATCAACGAGGAAATGCGGTCAAGCTTTTTAGCATATTCCATGTCGGTAATCATTCAGCGCGCACTTCCTGATGTAAGAGACGGGTTAAAGCCGGTTCATCGCCGTATTTTATATACAATGTATGAAGGCGGCTTAACGCCTGATAAAAAATATTTAAAATGTGCAACAACGGTTGGCGATACCTTGGGCAGATATCATCCGCACGGCGACGCATCTGTTTACGATGCAATGGTAAGGCTTGCTCAAAAGTTTTCGATGAGATATCCCCTTGTTGACGGGCACGGAAACTTCGGCTCAATCGACGGCGATCCTCCGGCGGCATACAGGTATACCGAATCAAAGATGGCGAAGATGGCAATGAATATGCTGACCGACATCGACAAGGATACGGTAGATTGGCAGCCAAACTACGACGACAGGCTTCAGGAGCCGGTAGTGCTTCCGTCAAGATATCCCAACATTTTGGTCAACGGCTCTGTTGGCATTGCTGTTGGAATGGCAACAAACATTCCTCCACACAATCTAGGAGAAGTTATTGACGGATTAAAGCTTATTGCCCGCAATCCCGACTGCACCTTAGACGAGCTGATGGAGCACATAAAAGGACCCGATTCTCCGACCGGCGGAATTATTATGGGTAGATCGGGAATCAGGGCAGCATATGCCACCGGCAGAGGAAAAATTATACTGCGCTCAAAGACCTGTTTAGAAGAGGTCAATGGCCGCACAGCTATTATTGTCACCGAAATTCCCTATATGGTCAACAAGGCAAGGCTGCTTGAATCAATCGCCCAGCTTGTCAAAGATAAAAGAGTCGATGGAATCCATACCCTAAGGGACGAATCTGACCGTTCGGGAATGAGGATTGTTATCGAGCTGAAAAAAGATGCCAACCCGCAGATTATTTTAAACAAGCTTTTCAGCTTTACCCAGCTTCAAGACACCGTTGGTGTTATCATGCTGGCGCTTGTAAACGGAGTTCCGAAGGTTTTAAGCTTAAAAGAGATTTTAGAGCAGTATTTAAAATTTCAGGAAGAGGTTGTTACAAGGCGCACAAAATTTGACCTTAAAAAAGCCAAAGAGCGGGAACACATTCTTCAGGGTCTTGTAATAGCGCTTGACTACATAGACGAAGTGATTAAAATAATCCGCGCATCCGCCTCCCCTGCTGATGCAAAGGCAGGATTGATTGAAAGGTTTGGCATAACTGAGATACAGGCTGAATATATTGCTAATATGCGTCTTATTCAGCTTTCCGGTCTTGAGCGCCAGAAAGTTTATGACGAGTTAGCACAGCTTGAGGAAAAAATAAAAGATCTTGAAGATATTTTAGCAAACGAGCAAAGGATTATCGACATAATTATTTCCGAGACCGAGGAAATAGCACGCAAGTTTTCTGATGAAAGAAGAACCGAAATCCAATCAATCTCAGGCGAGGTTGATATTGAGGATCTCATTCCTGAGGACACAAACGTCATCACCCTTACAAACAACGGCTATATCAAGCGTACGTCATCATCTGAATACAGCGTACAGAAGCGTGGCGGCAAGGGTGTATCTGGCATGAAGCAGCGTGAAGAAGATTTTGTCTGCTCTATGCACGTCTGTTCAACGCATGATAACGTTTTATTCATCACCGACCGGGGAATAATGTATAAGCTCAAGTGTTTTGAGATTCCCGAGGGCGGAAAGGCATCGCGCGGAACAAATGTAATAAACCTACTTCCTTTGGAGCAGGGCGAAAAGGTCGCAGAGATTTTATACTGCCGCGACTTTGAAGAGGAAAAATATGTAACAATAGTTACTAAAAACGGCAAAATTAAAAGGACTAAGCTTGAACAGTACAGAAATGTACGCAAGAACGGGCTTATTGCAATAGGGCTTGATTCCGGCGATGAAATACGCGGAGCATTGATGACTGACGGAACAAGCGAGCTTTTAGTTGCAACCCGAGGAGGAAGAATAATCAGGTTTAAGGAAACCGCCCTTAGGACGATGAGCCGCTTAGCACACGGTGTTCGCGCGGTTAGACTTCGCGACGACGACGAGGTTGTTTCAATGG
>X5_European_Hare__coassemble_218_pt1 | contig 11539 bp, 8 predicted proteins | sample X5_European_Hare__metabat2_low_PE_001 | metagenome-assembled genome bin X5_European_Hare
ATTTATATACTTTCAAAGCGCAAATAAACTACCCCTTAGTTAGCGGCTGCCGCTTTAGTCATCCTTTGGTACGCAGCTCTTGGCTCTCACGTCTGCTTTCTATAATCAGCCTTTAATGAGCTAGGTAGCATGTCCAAATCTCCTTTTTTCTCTTGACTTTGCGATTGCACTGCTCTATAATATAATAAAAGGTTAAAAATATCATAATAAAGTGATACAGGAGGGCAATATGGAAGAGTTTTTAAATGAAGTAAGAGACGAACTTACAAAGCGGATTATTCCGTTTTGGAAGAGCTTGAGAGATGATAAAAACGGCGGATACATCGAGCTTGTTGACTTTAATCTAAAACGATATCCTGACGCTGAGAGGGGCTGCATCCTTAACAGCAGGATTCTTTGGTTCTTCTCAGAGACATATATGTATCTGGGCGACCCGTCTCTTCTTCTTGAGGCGGAGCACGCCTATGAAATGCTAAAAAGAATGACAGACCGCGAGTACGGCGGAGTTTACTGGTCTATAGCACCGAACGGCTCCGTTTTGGATTCCACAAAACACACCTACAATCAGGCATTTGCAATATATGCACTGTCATCGTTTTACCGCGCGAGCAAAAATCCCAAGGCGCTTGCTCTTGCAAAGGACCTGTTTAGATTAATCGAGACAAGGTGCCGCGACAGCAAGGGATATCTTGAGGCGTTTACCGCTGATTTTAAACCGGCCGGAAACGATAAGCTATCGGAAAACGGGGTTGAGGCGGGAAGAACCATGAATACTCTTTTGCATGTCATGGAGGGCTATACCGGACTTTATGAGGCGTCAAAAAGCGAGGATGTCCGCAAGCGGCTTTATGAAATATGCGATATATTTGAACATAAGATTTATAACCGCGAGCGCCGCCGCCAGGAGGTTTTCTTTGATAAGGATTATAACACACTCATCGACCTTCACAGCTTCGGTCATGATATAGAAACATCGTGGCTTATGGACCACACACTTGACGTTTTAGGCGACGACCTTTTGACATCTAAAATCCGCCCGCTTTTAATCGAAATGGCTTATAACACATATGACCTTGCGTTTACAGACCACGGATTCCACAACGAATGCAGCGCGGAAAAACCGATACAACACGCATTTGGTGGGTTCAGGCGGAGGCTCTTTTGGGATTTTTAAACGCATATAAGCACACGGGTGATGATAAATTCCGCGAGGCATATCTATCGCAGTGGAGATATATAAGGGATGTTCTATCAGACAGAAGACCCGGCTCAGAGTGGTTTTGGTCTGTTTCAGAGGACGGAAAACCATATGAAAAGCCGATAGTAGAGCCGTGGAAGTGTCCCTATCACAACGGAAGAATGTGCCTTGAAATATTAAAGCGCTTTGAAAAATAAAAGCTATAAGACCCTTCTCTTGTGTTTGTGCCACTTTTTATATCCACTCTGGCTTTATAAATTTTATCCGGCTTTGCCGATTACAGCGGCCGAAAAAATTTATGTGCTCTGTGCAAAATATCAGCTTGAATAAAGGAGTAAATTTATGACCTACGATGAATTGAACAGCCGCTATGAGGCGCTTATTTCACAAAAAAACAGCGTTGACGAGTCGCATTGCAACGGTATTTACGAGCGCTATCTAAACCCCGTTTTGACACGAGACCATATTCCGCCGTTCTGGGTGTATGACCCTAATCCCAAAACAAATCCGCATATGATGACAAGACTTGGAGTCAATGCGGTTTTTAACAGCGGTGCTCTTATGTTAAACGGCAAATACACCCTCGTTGCAAGGGTCGAGGGATACGACCGAAAGAGCTTTTTTGCTGTCGCTCAGTCTGACAGCCCTACCGAAGGGTTCAGGTTTTGGGATGAGCCGATTGTTTTGCCCGACACATATCCCGATGAGACAAATGTATATGACATGCGCTTGACTCAACACGAAGACGGATGGATTTACGGAGTTTTCTGCTCTGAGAGCAAGGACAGTTCCGGTAAAGACCTTTCCTCGGCGACCGCCGCTGCGGGAATTGTTCGCACAAAGGATTTAAAGAGCTGGGAAAGACTTCCAAACCTTGTTACCCTGCACTCTGCACAACAGAGAAATGTGCTTTTGCATCCTGAATTTGTTAACGGAAAATACGCCTTTTATACACGCCCGATGGACGATTTTATTGACACCGGAAGCGGAGGGGGAATAGGCTTTGGGCTTTGCGATGACATCACGCACGCAGTTATTGATGAGGAAAAAATGACGTCTTTGAGAAAATACCATACCATAACCGAAGCAAAAAACGGCGCAGGTGCAGTTCCAATCAAGACAGAGCGCGGCTTTATTCACATAGCACACGGAGTAAGAAATACTGCCGCAGGGCTAAGATATGTAATATATGCCTTTGCAACAGCGCTTTCAGACCCTTCAAAGGTTATCGCCGAGCCGAGCGGATTTTTAATCGCCCCCTATGGCGGCGAACGGGTTGGGGATGTGTCAAACGTAGTGTTTACAAACGGCGCGATTTTATCGCCCGACGGCAAAGTATATATTTATTACGCTTCATCAGATACAAGGCTTCATGTCGCTGCGACTGATATTGACAGGCTCACCGATTATGTTTTCAACACTCCGCGCGATCCCGGCAGAAGTGCTGACTGCGTTAGGCAAAGAGTCGAATATATAAGGAAAAACCTCGACTTTTTGAGAAGATAAAACCATGCTCAATCACACGCTCCAAAACTATATCTTTGGGAATTCGAAATAACTTCGGGCAAAAGAAAAATCCGCGAAAGCGGATTTTTTTCATATGGTCGGAGTGAAGGGACTTGAACCCCCGACATCCTGCTCCCAAAGCAGGCGCGCTACCAACTGCGCTACACCCCGACACTCTCTATTATAACCTTTTATCGGGAAAATGTCAAGTGTTTTTATCATTTTGACCCTTTATTTTTTGTAGTGTTACAATAGATGTGAGACCAAAGGGCATCACAGCGCAAGGGCATCCCTAATGCATTCTTCAAGTCCTTTTCTGTCATCGTCGGTAAAATACGCCGGAGTAACGCTGTCCATGTCAAGAACGCCGAAAAACTCCCCGTCTTTATATAGAGGTATAACTATCTCAGAGTGAGTGTTGCAGTCGCAGGCGATATGCCCCTCAAAGCATTCCACCTCAGAAACAACAATCGCCTCTTTGCGTTTCCATGCTGTCCCGCATACTCCTTGACCGTAAGGCAGTCGCGTGACCGCAGGTCTGCCCTGAAATGGTCCGAGCTTTAACTCGTTGCCGTCTTTAAGATAAAATCCGACCCAGTTGGCCTCGGGAAAGGCTATTTTTATTACCGACGAAGCATTTGCAAGCACTGCAAAAAGATCGGTCTCACCGGCGGTATATGTCTTTATCTGCTCTTTCAAAAAAGGATAAAATTCCGCCCTGTCCTCGGGATATTTTACATCAATATACATTTAACCCTCCTGCTTTATTCCGATAACAATGTCAATCTCACATTTTGGAAGCGGCAAACGATATTTTTCCAGAAGCTCGGGACCGCAGGAATTTGAACCGACACCCGCCATTTTTGAATCTACGCATAAAACGGTCTCGCCGCACTTTTCAAGCTCCCATGAATGACGCTTTTTTGCAAGCTCTTCTTGGGTATACTCGGAAGCGTTGAAGCTAATGTCGTCATTCCCCTCAAATCTGAGCGACACCCCTCTGCCCGAAATCTTAACATACTTACAGCCAAAGTGTGATGAATTTTCCTGCGGTCTGATATAATTTTCAAACATATTTGCAACACTGTCTTCAAAAATTCCCATATATGACGCGCGGTGCTTGTCAGCGTAGCTTTCATAAGGACCGAAGCCGTAGTATTCCACCCGCTCAAAATCTTTGGGCAAAAACATCCTGATACCAAGCCTGGGAAGCATTTTTACCTTTTCTGAAAACTCAAAATTCCCGGATATTCTAACCTCGCCCCCTGGGAAGAAGGAATATTTTACCAAGCATTTGGCAAAAGGCTGATACATATTCCATCCAAACGACATATCCGACTTTACGGTTACCGCACCGCCCTCATATTCGTATGAAGTGCCGTAAACCTTGGTGTCATAGTCGTTTAGATGAAGCCGATACCAATCGCCGCGCTGGGTATCGTTATCTATTGGCGCGCGGAAAAAGTTAAATCTTAAAGGTTTTTCGGAAACAGTCTTTCCCCCACATTTTATGCCGGATATAACGCCGTGGCGGCGGTCAAAGCAATACTCGTTTTCCCCCGCGCATATGCGATATTCAAGTGGACGCTCATCGATTTTAACGGTTCCGATAGTTTCAATGGGAAGGGTTTTAAGCCTTTCATTAAATATTTCTATTTGATCAAATGCAACCTCATATCCCGCCTCTGCCCACTGAGTGTCGATTTTCTGGGTGAAAATAAAGCGGATATAGCGGCTTATATAGCGATCGCGGGTTTGTGGGATGAATACCTTTTGTGTGCCGCCTGCAGGAATGTTTAGCGAAATCTCGCCGCCGGTAATTGTCTTTCCGCATTCCGTTATCTCATAGCGGCAATTATAAAGCTCTCCCGCGTTTGCAAATGCAAGCATATTTTTCAGCTCAAAGCAGCCGCTCTCCAATGCCCTTGCCCTTATTGGTCTGTAAACCTGTTTGACCTCTAAAAGACCGGTATGAGGGGTTCTGTCGGGATAGCAAAGAGCATCGCAGCAAAAGTTTCCGTCGTTGTGGCGGCAATTCCAATCGCCGCCGTATCCGTATTTAATCTTTCCGTCTTGAGTGATTCCAAGCGGAAGGGAATGGTCTGCCCACTCCCAAACAAACGCTCCGAACACCTTGTCGTTTTCATATATCGCCTGCCAATAGTCTTCTAAATCTCCGGGGCCGTTTCCCATCGAGTGGCAGTATTCACACATCATAAACGGCCGGTCGCCCGCGCTGCCCTCGCTTGAAGGATAATTTTTGACATAATCAACCGGCGGATACATTCTTGAGACGATTGGAAGCTCGTGATCGTCTTTTTTGTCCAGTCGGTGAACGCTTTCGTAGTGCAGGATTCTTGACGGATCCTCATTTTTTATCCACTCGGCACTGCGCCTCATAGCGTCTGAGTAGCCCGCCTCGTTGCCCATAGACCAAAGGAGCACGCATGGACGGTTTTTATCCCTTGCCAAAAGCCTTTTATGGCGGTCTAAAATAGCCTCCTCAAATTCGGGGTTTGAAACCATCAGCGCAATACCGCCGTATCCTTCAGGCTTAGACCATGAGAAATCTTGATATACATCTATAGAGCCGTGCGATTCAAGGTCTGCCTCGTCAACTACATATATTCCAAGCTCGTCGCAAAGCTGATAAAGTATCGGAGAGTTGGGGTAGTGAGAGGTTCTGAGCGCGTTGACGTTATGCCTTTTCATCAAAAGGAGGTCCTTTAAAATTTGCTCGCGTGAGCTTGCGTATCCGCTCTCAGGATAGCTGTCGTGGCGGTTCACTCCTCTGAATTTGATTTTTGCGCCATTAAGATACACAAGTCCGTTTTCTATCTTTATTTCCCGAAAGCCCACCTTTTCTCCGATAATTTCCCCTTCGCTCTCAAGGGTCATTTTGTATAAAACCGGAATTTCGGCGTTCCAAAGCCTAACCTCGCTGAGCAAGCACTCAAACGCCTTTTCCGGGCTTGCGCAGCCCTTTGAGACGACTTTTCCGTCAGGGCTGTAAAGCGTAATGCTAGCAGGTGCGCCCTTGACCGAAACTCTTAAAAATGCCGAGCCGCCTAATAGATCAAGCGAGGTTTCAACCTTATAATCCTCCAGCCTTTTTTCGGGTCGAGCAAGCATATAAACATCCCGAAAAATTCCGGAAAGACGGATTTTGTCCTGATCTTCAAGATAAGTTCCGTCACACCACTTTAAAACGGCGATGCAAATTTTATTCTCGCCCAAAACCAATAGGTCTGTTATATCAAACTCGGATGTTGAATGAGCAACCAAAGAGTATCCTGCGAAAGTCCCGTTTATATAAAGATAAAAACAGCTGTCTACGCCTTCAAAGACCAAAATTCTGCGCATACCGTCAGGGGTATAGCGGTATTGGCGGTAATAAACTCCGACCGGGTCGTCGTCCGGAACATAGGGCGGATCAAACGGAATTGGATAGACCACATTTGTATACTGAGGCTTATCGAAACCGTGTAACTGCCAGTTTGACGGCACAGGGATGGTTGTTTCAGGATCCGCCTCGGTAAAATCGCTTGGAAGATCGATGACACTGTCGCGATATGTAAATCCCCATTCTCCGTTTAACAGCTCTAACCTAGAAGACTGCTCGCGATTTCCAAATGGGTCTTCCCCGGGTGCGAACGGAACATAATATGCCCTATTTTCGAGCGTTTTGACGTGAAGAGTGTGGGGGTCTTCGTGGTAGATCATTTTCGAGCGTGCCGAGCCCGGTGTAGAAATCTGCGATAAATTCATAGCTATACCCGCCTTTTGCTGATTTTAAAGGATAAATCCTCCTGCGACTTAACTATAACATATTCAGGGAAAATATTCAATAAGATTCTCCAAAAAAATTTGTGTGAATTATTCTTTAGACACAAATGCCGCAATAAAAAACTCGGCGATTTTTATAAAGGCTGATATTTTCTCTTTTTTCAGTTATACATTCGGCATTTGGGAATTTTGCAGATGTTTAATTCAATTTAAAATTTAAGGCTTATGCCGCCATTACATTTGTGGCACACTTAAAGCACATATCAGACTCGGGCTTATTATTCACACGCAAAAAATCCCCCGGCAGGAAAAAGTGCCGGGGGAATAAAGTATAATATTTTATTAGCTGATTTTATTAGCTGAGCGCCGCTATTTGAGTGTTGAGGTCCTCAACATAATACTCTATTGTATCCTTGTTGGCCTCTTTGCGCTGCGCCCAAGAATCCTCGCCGCCCATGCGGTTAAAGTTGATCATTGTGTCAACCCTTGTTGCAAGATCTGTTCCTAAGCCTTCGCCGTATTCCACAACTGCACGGTGAGAATGAGCAATGCTATACATTTCGTCCCACATATCAAGCATTTCCTTATTCCAGCCCTTCTTTTCCATCAGCTGTTTTTTGTCGAAGTTGATAACCGTTGGGTCAACGATCTTGAAGCGGTCGCAAGCCGCCAAAAGCGCAACTGCCTCTGGGTGAGGAGCGTTCATAATCAAGCAGTAGCCCTTAGGCTTTGAGTCGATATAATATTCGCCGTCGCCATTAGGATCTCTTGGAACCGGAACAATCATAACCTCTCCGGCGTCCATATCTCCAAACTTTTCGTTGAGCTCAGCCTTGTCACGGCGTTCTTCCATTATAAAGCTTCCCGCCATGCCAAAGAGCGTAGCGCCCTCTTTAAGGCCGCCTCCGTCAATCTCGTAATTGAGAACCCAGCCGTTGCTCCACATTGGAAATTCACAGCCGTTCTTTTGAAATTCAGAAAGAGCGTTTGCAGCGCGTTCTAGCCTGGGGTCGTCAATATTTGAAACAAACTTGCCCTGCTCGGGGTCAAATTCAACAAGGCTTACTCCAACAGAGGAAATAAGTGCGGCGTCGGTTCCCCAGCTGTTGAAGGCGTAGTGACCCGCATCGGAGTCGGTGAAATCAAGAGCCATATCAAGCATTTCGTCCCAAGTCCACTCTCCGTTGTAGAAGAGCTCTGCAGGGTCGTCAAAGCCCCATTCGTCAAAGACACGGCGATTGTATACGACCATAGAGTTAAATGAGACATCGGTTACAAACATGTAGTGCTTGTCGCCTAAAGAGAAGAAAGAGTCGGCATAATATTTCATTCCTTCCCACAGAGGATCATTATAGTCTATGTAATCGTCCACAGGGGCGAACATATTGTTTAAGGCTCTTGCCGGGAAGTCTGTAGCCCATGCATCATAAAAGTCGGGAACATCCCCCGATAGGATGAGGTTTGCCAGCTGAGTAAAGCGGTCAGCATAGGTTGTTTCAATATACTCAATATCGCTGTGATATTTTTCCTTAAAGGTCCAATAACCGGTCTGAACCATCTCGGTGTCAGAGTAATTCTGAAGCATATTCTGATAGCTGTAATATTTGATAACAGTGTTGGCGCCCGCCGCAGTAGCAGCGTCGGGAAGCATGATGCCCGCAGCCTTGAGTATTGCTTCGGCATCCTCGGTTGACAAAGTAAGGGTAATCGTCTCACGCCTTTTTGAACCGCAGCCTACCATTGCAACAATAACAAGAACCGCCAAAGCAAGCGCTGCAATCCTTTTTAACATATAAACAATCCTTTCGCAATAAAGTCGGCAGTAAAGCTGTGCTTACAAATATCCTGCCATAACTAACATTATAGCACAGTTTTGCTTAGAATTCCACTGTAATATTTCACAAAAACCCTCTAACCCATTTATCATTTTTTACAATCGTCAGTTTGTGATGAGCGCCATATCAAAATTCAAAGCGCCTGCTAAAATGACTAAGAAAACCTAATAGACAGTGCTCTGCTTAAAAAAGAGCAGTTCTGACCGAACATTTAAAACAGGCATGAGTGCAGCAGCTGCAATATCTTTAAAAAATTCCCGAAAAAGCATATATTTTGGATTGAAATTTATTTTATCGTATGGTATAATATATGGCGTATAAAACCTCATTCTTTAAAGGCGCCGCTACGGGATTACAGCTAACGCCTTTTTGGCGCGTCTGTGCCAAAATACCAAGCGGTGTTACCTAAACATCAAATGAGCGGAGGAATATTAAATGCTCGCAAAAACGTTCAGGGGAGGGGTTCACCCCAAGGATAAAAAAGAGCTCTCTCAAGACAGCGAAATTATCCGCCTTGAGGCAAAGGGCGAACTCGTTTTTCCGATGAACCAGCATATAGGAGCGCCGGCAAAGCCGATTGTAGCGCCCGGTGATCGCGTTCTTTTAGGACAGAAAATAGCCGAGGCCGGAGGCTTTGTTTCGGCAGCGATTTATTCGTCAGTGTCGGGAACGGTCAAAGCGGTAGCTCCGCATCTTAACCAGTCGGGCGATGAGGCGCCGGCGATAACAATTGAAAACGACTGCGAATACGAGGCGGTAGAGGGCTTTGGCGAGCCAAGAGATTTTGACAAAATGTCACGCGAGGAGATCATTAAAGCGATCTCAGATGCGGGAATAGTCGGAATGGGCGGCGCGGGATTTCCAACAGCTGTCAAGCTTTCGGTAAAAGACGGAGTCAAAATTGATTATATAATCTGCAACGCCGCCGAATGCGAGCCGTATATAACCTGTGACTATCGGCTGATGCTTGAGCGCCCGGACGATGCCGTTTTAGGCATGAAGATACTTTTAAAGGTCTTTCCGGAAGCTAAGGGTGTCTTTGGAATAGAGGACAACAAGCCGCTTGGCATAGAAGCGGTGGAAAAGGCGTGCTGCGGCTCGCAGAAAATTGATGTTTTGCCGCTGAAGAAAAAATATCCGCAGGGCGGCGAGAGAATGATTATCTATGCCGTTACAAAGCGCAAAATCAATTCTAAAATGCTCCCTGCCGATGCCGGATGCGTTGTCATCAACTTTTCCACCCTTATAGCGATTGCAGAGGCGGTTTCACAAAATATGCCTCTTGTTAGGCGCGTAGTTACCGTTACAGGCGAGGCAATCAAAAATCCATCAAACTTCGACGTGCCGATAGGAATTTCCTCTAAAGAGCTTGTAGATGCCGCAGGCGGATTTGTTAAAGACCCGGAAAAGATAATCTTTGGCGGACCGATGATGGGCTTTGCGGTATATACCTTAGACCTGCCGGTAACAAAAACTTCAAGCTGTATTCTCTGCCTCTTGATTGATGAAACTAAAAATATTGAGCCGACCGAATGCATACGCTGCGGCAAATGCCTGTATGCCTGCCCGGAACATTTGACGCCGATAGAGCTTAAAAATGCTTCCGACCGCTTAGATTACAAAACCTTTGAGGCGTTAGGCGGACTTGAATGTATAAGCTGCGGCTGCTGCACCTTTACCTGCCCGGCGAAAAGGCGCCTGTCACAGTCAATAACAATGACAAAGCGCTATGTTTTGGCGGAAAAGAAGAAAGGAGCCGCAAAGTAAATGAAGCTTAATGTATCTATCTCGCCTCATGTCCGTTCAAAGCAGACAACAACTACTATCATGCTTGATGTGATAATCGCGCTGCTGCCGTCGGTGATAGTAGGCGTATGGGTCTTTGGCGCAAGGGCGTTTGCAATAACGATGCTGTCGGTGACAAGCTGTGTGCTGTCGGAATATCTTTACGAAAAACTCCTTCACAAAAAGGTAACCGTGACCGACCTCAGCGCGGTTGTAACCGGCCTTATTCTCGCAGTCAACCTATATTCGACCGCGCCGTGGTGGCTGCCGGTTTTAGGCGGCGCGTTTGCAATAATCGTTGTAAAAATGCTCTATGGCGGAATCGGACAAAACTTTATGAACCCGGCGCTCGCCGCAAGATGCTTCCTGCTCTTGAGCTTTTCAAGAATCATGACCGACTATCCAAAAATCGATGGAGTATCGAGCGCTACGCCCTTAACGCTCATCAAGCATGATCCCACTGCCAATATACCCCTTTCGGACCTTCTTTTAGGCACCCACTCGGGGACAATCGGTGAAACCTCGGCCATAGCGGTAATAATCGGCGCCGTATACCTCTGCGCGCGCGGAATAATCAAACCACGCGAGCCGCTTTCGGTTATAATCTCAACAGGCGTGTTTGTGACATTTTTCAGCCTTATTCAAGGAAAGCCTGTCACTCTTGATTTTCTTTTGGTGCATATGCTTGGCGGCGGCATGCTTTTGGGCGCAGTTTTTATGGCATCGGATTACGCTACTACACCGGTAACTCCTTGGGGACAGGTAATATTCGGATGCTGTGTCGGCTTTATAACGGCGCTCATAAGATGTGTCGGAGGCGGAGTCGAAGGCATGAGCTATGCCATTATTATCTCAAACCTGCTTACGCCGTTTATCGAAAAGCTGACTCTTCCTAAGCCGTTCGGAGTAAAAACTCGAAAGGAGGAAGAAGCAAAATGATAAAAAAGATAATTCTTGACACCCTTTCACTTGTAGTCATAACAGTCGCAGCGGGGCTTCTTCTCAGTACAGTGCATGGGCTTACAGAGGATAAAATCGAGCTTGCCGAGAAGGAAGAGAGACTGAGCTCGTATCGCGTGGTTTTTGAGCAGGCGGCCGATTTTAAAGATGTTGAGAATTTTGAACAGACTGCTTCCAATGTGTCGAATAAATTTAACCCGGCAGTAACTGTGCAGGCAGCAACGTGTGCCCTTGATCCTCACGGAAAGATTATCGGTGCGGTTATCTCGGCAACCTCTGCCAACGGATACGGAGGAAATATAAACCTTTCCGTTGGGGTTGACCTTTCAAACACCATCACCGGCATGAGGGTCACATCGATGTCTGAAAGCCCGGGATATGGCGCACATTGCCAAGACGAAGACTTTCAGGAGCAGTTTAAAGGAATCTGTGGAGCTGTTTCGTTTGTTAAAGACGGAAGTTCAGGTCC
>X5_European_Hare__coassemble_221_pt1 | contig 11246 bp, 10 predicted proteins | sample X5_European_Hare__metabat2_low_PE_001 | metagenome-assembled genome bin X5_European_Hare
ATTCCCTTTGGTGCCTTGAAGCACAGCGGAAAGGAATGGTCATAAAAATGAAAAACATAAAAAAACTCATAGCTGTTTCCGTTTCCCTCATTATGATAGCGCTTATTTTCTGCTCCTGCGCCAGCGATTCAAAATACAACTCCGCCGAGGTCAAGGCGGTTGAGCCCGCAGAGGTCGACACCGCTATGGACGCTGGCGACTGGGGCTGGGATTCAGATGTTAATTATGAGAGCAGCGATAATATGGTTGAAGCGCCTGCGGCCGGCTCACAGACCGGAAATAATGAGCTTGATGACAATGCAACTTCCGATGATAAGATTATCAAAAACGGAAATCTCTCGATTGAAACGCTGGAGTTTGATAAATTTATAAGCGAGCTTGATGCCGCTGTTTCCGAATTCGGCGGATACATAGAGGAGTCTTCAACCTACGGTGCAAGAGACTACCGTTCGGCTGACTACACCATTCGCATACCTTATAAAAAATATGACAGCTTTATCAGCGTCATCGGCAATCTTGCAACAGTAACATCCTCAAGCGAATCGATAGAAAACGTCACCCTTCAATATATCGATATTGAGGCAAGGCTGGATGCTTTAAAGGCCGAGCGTGACAGCTTTATGGAGCTGATGGACCGCGCCGAAACGATTGATGATATCTTACAGATTCAAAGCCATCTCACAGATGTAAACTACCAGATAGAAAGCTATACCTCGCAGCTCAAGGCTCTTGAAAACAAGGTGTCATACTCAACAATAAGGCTTGATGTAGTTGAGGTCGCAAGAATAACTCCGGAGCAGCCGAAAACGGTATGGGAGAGGATTTCCACAGGCTTTAGCGAAAGTATATACAGCGTTAAGGAAGGATTTAAGAACCTGTTTGTAGGATTTGTTGTCGCAACGCCGTATCTTGCGGTTTACGCGGTGGTTATAATTATAATTGTCGTCGTTATCGTCATAATAGTCAAGCAAAGCAAGAAAAAGCAGCAAAAACGCATTGAGGAATTCAGGGCAAAACAGCAACAGCAGCAAAACCCCAATGACAACGGCAGAGCAAATCAGTAATTTATAAATCGGCAAAAACAAGCCCTCCCGAACTTGGGAGGGCTAAATTATTTTTGTTTATTTTATCATTGAAAATTGCCCGTCAACTCCGCAAATTATATGATTTATAAGCGATATATTCCGGGCTTCAAGTTCATTTTTAAGCGCCTGGGTTGATATTAGGTCAGACTGCGATGGAAAACAGCTTCCCGACGGATGGTTATGGGCGATAATGACGCTCAAAGAGCGGTATTTCTTAGCTTCAAAAATAATTTTGTCAGCCGATACCGAAACGCCGGTTCCGCTGCCGATTCCTAAAGTTAAGCAGCACAGCTGCATAAAAACGTCATCAAGACAGCAAAATTTAAATTGTTCTATTGGCGCATTTTCAAACTGGATCGCGAAGTATTTTTCGGCGTTTTCCGAAATGTCTATCCGCTCCCCGACAGTCATTGCGGCGTTAAGCGAGGAAAAAACAAATGCCAGCGAGCCTATTAGCTCGGCACCGCCTTCGTTTAATCCTTTTATTTTAAGAAGGTCCGGCGTTTTTGCGTTTAGTATTTTGTCAATCGTTTTGTATTTTAAAAAAAGCTCCCTGGAAACAGCTATTGGGTCTTGGGTGCCGGTAAGGCTAAGAATAAGCTCGATCGCGTCTTGCGGCATAATACCCGCTATTCCGGTCTCTAAATATCTTTGACAAAGCGCTCTTCTAAGCGATTCCAATTTTGTCACCTCCGCATACGCAAAATTATATGCTTTTATTTGACAAAGCGAAAGGATTTTGCAGTCGCATCTAAATTATTTGCGCAGAGCGACCTAGGCTTTTTTCCTGTAAAGCACAAACGTATAGCTAACGCCCCCGTCGCAACCGCCGCCCAGATAACTTCGTTCATATTTTTCTTTTTCAAATCCAGGACAAAACACATCTGCGGCGGGATAATCCATGTCGATTTCTGTAAGATATATTTCATCCGCGTATTCAAGCGCCAGAGAATATATCTGCGCTCCGCCGATTACAAATGCATCGCTGTTTGCAGCACAGAGCGCCTCTTGAAGTGTTGCGAAAACCTCAGCGCCCTCGGGGTGAAAATCTCGGTTTCGGGATATGACAATATTTCTCCGCTTCGGCAAAGGTCTGCCAATTGATTCAAAGGTTTTGCGCCCCATTATAACGGTGCTTCCGCGGGTTTTGTCGCGGAAATATTTCATGTCTTCTGGAAGATTCCACAAAAGCGCATTATCTGCTCCAAGCTCCATATTTCTTCCTACGGCTGCGATAAGCTTTACCGACATATTCCTTCCCCCTTACTGTGCTATGGGAAATGCGATTTTTCCCATGTGATGATAATCAATAAGCTTAACGTCGCGGCACTCGGCTGAGTTGTCAAATTTGTAAAAATCGGTTATTTCGGGGTTGAGCCATAGCTTAGGGGCATCAAATCCGCCGTTTTCACTGTATCTTCTAAGCTGCTCCAAAACGCCTGCTTTCTGGTTGACATATATATGAGCATCTTTAATAGACCAGTCGATTGTGCCGGGCTTAAGCCCACAGACCTGAGATAGCATACATAACAGCACGGCATACTGCGTCACGTTGAAGGGAAGACCCAGCGGCACATCACAGCTGCGCTGGTGTATCCACGCATTCAGCCTGTTTCCGGTCACATCCCACTCGCTAGACCATACGCATGACGGCAGAACGGCAGTTTTTAGGTAGTCATTCTGCCAGAGAGATACAACCATTCTTCTGTCCTCGCGGTTGTTTTTTAGCTTGTAGATGAGCTCATCCGTCAAATTGAATTTCCTTACAATCCAACCGTATGCGGTGCCGATGGTGTGGGCCCACTCTTTGCCGAAGTATTTGTGAACCTCGGTTTTTTGAAGCTTTCCGTCGTTTCCTGGAAGGTTTTGAACCGCATTCCAATAGCCCTCTGAATCTATTTCCCATTCGTCCCAAATGTGAACATTTCTATCTTGAAGCCATCTTACATCGTTTGACTGTGCCTGGTAAAACCAGAGCATTTCAAGGACAGCCTGTCTGATAAAAACCTGTTTTGTTGTTAAAATCGGAAACTCTTTCCCTATATCGAGCGTAAAGCTGTATGAGGGAATTTTTATTGTGTTGACGCCCGTGCGGTTCTCAGTTTCGGTTCCTTCGTCCATGATTTTTTTAAGAAGACCGCAATAAATATCGTCCCAGCGTGACATAATATCCTCCTGTTGTTCAATTATCATCGCATACAGTATAACATACCGCCAAAAAAAGTGCAAGAGTAAATCAAACGCAAAGAAGAGCGAATAGGCCGCTTTAATTTCGTAGCTAAAAGCGCAAATTCGTTAAAGTGCGAAAAATTAGCCGGTTAATTTTGTTGATAATAACCAAACAACTGTACCGTTTTGTTGTTAAATGCTCCAATCATTTTTTTATATTTGAAAAAAAGCTTTATTTTTGGCCTTTTATGTGTTATACTTAAAAAAAAGCTGTGTTTTAGATCAGCTTGGAAACTGAGGTATTTATGTTTGAAAGAGGAGAGTATGTAATTTACGGCAGCGAAGGAGTCTGCCGTGTTGAAAACATCGGAAATCCGCAGATTCAAGGCCTCGACAAATCAAAAATCTATTACACTTTGTCGCCGTTTTATCGCCGCGGCACCATCCACACCCCCATTGATACTAAAATACTTATGAGGCGCGTGGTCTCAAAGGAATATGCCAGCAGCCTAATAGAGAACATCAAAAATATAAGCTATCAGCTTGATGTTCCTAAGGATCAAAAGCTTGCCAACATCTTCTACCGCGACCTTGTGCGCAGCTATGACTGCGCTAAGCTTATTTCCGTTGTCAAATATGTGTTCAACAAGCAGCGTGAATTTGCACATGCAAAGAAAAATCTTCCCGCCGTTGACGTCAAGTTTTCAAAGATGGCAGAGGAGATGCTTTGCTCTGAGTTTGCTTTTGTGCTCAACGACGAGCCAAAGGGAATTAAGACAAAAATCATCGATGCAATTTCAAACGCTTTAGAAAGGAACATAGATCTTTGCCCGTGAATGCGGGCTGCCTATTCAGCAGGCGCCGCCTTATATATCAATAGACGGCGCTGCAGAAAATGAACAGCAACAATAAAGCGGTGGCAGTCAAAGGCTGCGAGCCGCTATAGTTGCCACGAACATCTATGCATATTTTTAAGTACTGACCAGCTCAAAACAGCTTAATATGAAGCTGATATAACCCCCCCAACGGGCGCCAAAAGCGCATATTCGGGGCGTGCAAGGCACTGCTACATAAAATAGCAGACAGTCAGCGGCAGTAACATACAGTAAGTGTGACAAATAAATGCTGAGGCGCCTAGCCCCGGCATTTTTTATATTTTCAGCCGGACTTGATTGGCGCTTACAGCTGATTGAAATGAGTCTGCCCTATAATATGCGTATCTTTAAAACTTGATGCGAAAGCTATAGGGCAGCTTAATAACAAACAGGCGGCATCTAACCTTGGTTTGATGCCGCCTGATACTTTTTCAATTCTTTTGAAGGCGCCGTTATTTGCAAATAGGTGTGATTACTTACTTGCGGGCGCTCCACTAAGCAGTGTCGGATTTTATGCCGACTATTTTAACTCCATTGTATATGTGATGCTATAGGTGTGTTTTGTGTCGCTTCCGTAATCGGAATATCTTGAGGCGCCCTTTCTCTTTGAGGTCGCAGGCGCAATAAAGGCCTTGTGGAACGCCTTTATGCCATACTTGTCATAGAATGCGTTGAAGGCATCTTCGTTTGAGAACTGCAGTCTAATGTAAGTATACTTGGTTGTAGTGTCCTTGGCGTTCTCTTCTGCCTGCTTCTTGGCGGCAGCCTCGCCCTGGGCTACAGTGTCGCAGTAGTAGCCGTTTAAGACATACCAGTTCAAATCGTTTGATGTTGCGGAAGGCATCGAGTAGTATTTGGTGAGATTGTATACCTCTACTCTTGTATTTCTAATATAATCATCAGTCACACAGAGGAAGTCATAGTTTAAGTAGCTTGGATTAATCTTAGTTGAGTTGCCGTTAGGATCTCCCCATGTCGTATCGACGTTGTACCATTTTCCGCCTATCTTAACCTTAACCCAAGCGTGCATTTCCTCGTCTTTACCTACGTCATAAACAACATCAAGACCGGCCTTGGAAAGCAGATAGAATGTGGCCTTAGCATATCCTAAGCAGGTTCCGGCGCCATCTACTATCGGACCGTAGGACGATCCGGCACGCGCACCGCCGTAGGAGGTGTTTTTGCAGAGATATTCGTAAATATACTTGACCTTATTGTAGTCTGAATAGCCAGAGCATTTATCAATAATCTTAGCGGCCTGGTTTTCAAGCTGCGCCTGCATATTTCTTGCCTGATCTAAGGTGTCGACATAGTAGAGCAGAGTAAATGTTGTTCCGTTTAACTTGGCGCGGTCAAAATAGCAATATCCCGCTCCAAGAATATGAATGATTTTTCCGGCAATGTCGTATGCTTCGTCAGAGGTGATGTAATCGCCGACATATACCGTTGGCTCATGGTTGACAATAGCGGATGCAATCCTTGTGAGTGCGTCTATGTATCTTTGCTCGGTGAAAAGACCTGCCATATATTCGCAGGCGTTGTCTTTGGTCCACTGGGACAGAGTTAGATTTGTAACGGGAAGAGAGGGAGTTGAAGGAACTGTGGCAGCCGCGCCGGGATCGTCAACATAATTCTCGGTTTCTTCGTCAGAATCGTCGAAATTCTCTTCATCCTCGCCGCTTGAGTTTGTAGACACGGTTGCCGCAGGCTTTGAGGCGCTTGAGGGCTTTGTGCTTGAAACATAAAGGTTTGAAACATATCCGACCGATCCCTTGAACTCGATTCTGTACCAGCCGGTCGATGCCCGTCCGGTTACTTTAATCTCGTCGCCCTCAGCTAATGCGCCAAGCTTGCCGAAATCTACCGACGGACCTTTTCTGACGTTTAATGACATGGTTGTATACATCGTTGCCGACATTTCCTCAACGGTAAAGTCGTTCTTAGATGACTTCTTGGTGGTCGCTTCGGTAGTTATTGAAGATGTTGTTGTTGTGGCAGCAGTGGTCGTTTCGGGCGGTGTGGTTATCGGCGGCTCGGTCACAGGCTCGGTCGTCGTAGCGGGAGCAGCGGTAGTTTCGGGAGCATCGGTGACAAGCGGCCCTACGGTTGCTTCGGGGCTGTCAATCGGTTCGTCCTCAACCTGTCCACATGCAGCAAGCATCGACATGCTCATCATCAGCGCCAAGAGAAGTGCTGCGAAACGTTTGATCTTCATAACTAATTCCTCCGTTGTTTTTAATATTGGAAGCCGGTATTACTAATTGTAAATAAGTGCGATAAACTACTCATTGTATTTTAATGTAATGATGAATGTCAAAGGACCCGCGCCGTCTTCATATCCTTTATAGACAGACCAGCTTTTATGGTTGAAGTTAACGCCGGTTTCATCTGCTGCGTTTTCGATGAGCTGCATTATCTCGCCATGGCCGCCGTCATCGCGGTTAGCCTTTAGGAGCTTATCTGCCACCTCATCAAATGCATCGATGTCGGACATTCTAAGATATATGAAGTGGGTGTTGTTTTCGGCACAAGTGCGAAGCTGTTTTTCAACAGCGGCAACCGCTTCGTCGTAAGTGGTGCAGTAATAGCCCTCCTGCACATGGAAATTATGATCCATCGATTCCGCCACGGGTTCTTCAAAGAAGGGATTTTCATGCTTTTCCTTATGGTCTTTAAGAAGCTCTTCGTCAGAAACAAGGAAGTAATCGTAGCTGATATATGTCGGGTCATCCTTGTTGGCGGGGTCTGCCCATGTTGGGTCAAGGATATACCACTTGCCGTCTGAGAGCTTTACATAATTCCACTTATGCGTCACCTGTATGTCGCCCTCTACTTCGGTGCCGACGCCCACGCACCAAACAGTTTCAAATCCTGCTCTTGAAAGCAAAAGGTGCATGGCATCCGCATATCCCTGGCAGGTTGCCTGACCATCTACTAAGGCGCCATAGGCGGTGTAGAAGGTAGGTATGCTGTCGGAATATTTGCAGTTAAAAACAAGGTAGTCGTGTAAATAGCGAAGCTTTTCATATTCGGAGCCGTCCGGCATGGCCGACACTATTTCATCAAGCTTTTGGTTAAGTCTTGCGGTCATGTTCCAAGCCTGCTCTTCGGTTTCTACGACCTCATAGTTAAAAATAGCAGTCAAGGCATCGATATTGCCGTCTTCGTCGTTATCGTGAATCACAAATTGGTTCCTAACATATGGGTAATCTACACAGCAGTTGAGAATAAGCTGCATAAAATCATAGTTTTCTTCTTCAGACATCGGATATTTATATGTAATAAACCCGGTGACATCGCGAATGGCGTTCATTGCGGATGCCAAATTGTCTTTCTTTTCGTTGTCAAGGCGCTCCCAGATATACTCTATGCCGTTCTCTTCAACAAAGCTGATGTCATATTCGTTCCATGTCTGACCGTTTGAGGGGTTCGGATTTTTAGATGGCTCAGTGGTTTGCTGATCGCTTTCGGCGGGAAGGGTCTCGCCTTGGGGCACTTCAGTGGTTGAAACGGGATTTTCAACACTCGGCTCAGTCACAACAGGAGTGTCGGAAATTTTGCTGCCGCAGGCCGTAAACAGGCTCATGGCAAGTGTCAGAGCAAGCAAAAATGCTAAAATTTTCTTCATTTTGTGTTTCCTTTCGAATTGATTTTGTAACAACCGCTCTTCTTGTGCTGAAAGCGTCTAATTATATAAACGCTTTTTTTGGGCAAATTATTGCATCGCATAAAAATAATCCACAACCCTGCCCATAATATCACTATCTAATAATAACCGCAAATTAACAGTTTGTCAAGAGCTTTCAAAAATAATCTGCCGCAAATTTCAGCCGCTCACTCAGAAAGCGAGGCGATGCAGCCATGAATCACATCAACAAGCCGAAGCGAGGGTCTCTCGACCCTTTCAAAGTCGATTTCAATGAGCTTTGAATGGGGAAAGGTCTTTCTGATGTCGTCCTCATCCAATCCCGCGGCATAAAAGACGATATCCGGACCTATCTCAAACAGCTCGTCCTCTGTGGCGTTAAACTTATCCTCCTGCCAGAGATTGGTTCCAAAGGCGGAAAACAGCGAATCGCTCAGCGTTCCCGGGGGTGACAGCATAAGACCGTCAGCAGCATATGCCTCAACGACAACAAAGGTCTTTTCGCCGCTTAGACTGCTTGCTTCTAAAAGTGCCGAATCAAGCTGACCATAAACTCCTGCCGCAGTCGTATATCCGTCAACCGAGCCGTAAAAAATCAATGCGAGCTTAATATATAAGTCGCAAAGATCGGCAAAGCTTTCGGGCGCTTTCAGCTCCAAAACCCTAATTCCGGCCTGTTTTAGGGTCAGCAGGTCGATTGCAGCTATCGGGGAAAGGGTTATTAAAAGTTCAGGGGCAAGCGCAGTTAGAACATCGGTATCCGGCTCGGCCGGAGAGCCAGCTTTTTTAAGCGATGCTAAAGATTCGGGATAGTCGCAATAATCGCTGATCGCAATAAGACGATCTGAAAGTCCAAGATCAAACATCATCTCGGTGAGCGCCGGAGAAAGCGAGGCGACAGTTGTCGGAGCACTTTCAAAAGTTTCGTTATCGACTGATACAGGATACGGATCAGGCATCGGCGCCTGATCGGGAATGGGCAAAGACGTTTCCTTCTCGCTTACAAGCGGCTCCGGTATTTTATCGGCACACCCGCAAAAAAGCGCAGCAAGCGCCAAAACCAACGCAAAAAGTTTAAACTTCTTCATTTTCATTCTCCTTTGATATGCTTATGTCATCAAGCGAAAGGGTTGCCATTGCGTTAAGCGATTCGTCTGCGCGCCTTCCGGCTAGAAAATCGTAATACCCCTGCGCGCCTATCATTGCGGCGTTGTCGCCGCAGTATTTCAGTTCGGGAAGAAAAAGATTTGCATTTAGCGCATCTGAAATGGATTTCATCTTCGCCCTGATTCCGGAATTTGCACAAACGCCACCTGCAACGGCCAGCTTTTTATAGCCTAAGCTCTTTGCCGCAGAGTAAAGCTTCTCTCCTAAAATGTCTGCAACCGTCTTTTGAAAAGATGCCGCAACGTCTTCTGTTTTTATCTCTTCGCCGCGCTGTAAGCAGTTGTGAACAAGATTTATCACCGCGGTCTTCAGCCCCGAAAAGCTGAAATCGTATTCGCTGTCCGACAGCTTTGGGTGTGGGAATTTATATGCGTTTTTGTCGCCAGATTTTGCCGCATCGTCTATATATTTTCCGCCCGGATAAGGAAAGCCCAGGGCGCGTGCGACCTTGTCAAAGCTCTCGCCGGCGGCGTCATCGCGGGTTCTGCCGATAACATGATATTCGCTATAGCTTTTAACCTCAACGATTTGGCTGTTTCCGCCGCTTATTACAAGACATAAATACGGCGGTTCAAGATCGGGATGTGTTAGGTAGTTCGCAGCAATGTGCCCGGCAATATGATGTACCGGGACAAGCGGAAGCTTGGTTGCAAGAGCAAGCCCTTTAGCATAGCTCACGCCGACCAGCAGCGCGCCAATAAGCCCAGGCGCGTAGGTTACTGCTATGGCATCGATTCCGTCAAATCCAAGGCCTGCGCTATAAAGCGCTTCGTTCACTACTCCGCAAATGCTCTCAACGTGCCTCCGCGAGGCTATCTCAGGTACAACTCCGCCATACAGCTTATGTTCCTCAACCTGCGAGGCGACAACGTTTGAAAGAACTACCCTTCCGTTTGATACTACCGCTGCCGCCGTTTCATCGCAGGAAGATTCTATTGCAAGAATTTTCACCCGCTCACTTCCTTTCAAAAATCTTTCTCATAAGCCTAGCGTCCTCTTGGGGATCCTGATAGTATGCCCGCCTGAGCCCATATTCGACAAATCCCAGGGAAGAATAAAGGCTTATCGCCGGAACGTTGGATTTTCTAACCTCTAAAAAAGCGATATCCGGATTTTTAAGTCGCTCAAGCTCTTCAATAAGTGCCCTTGCGATTCCTCTTCTTCTAAAATTTGAATCAACAGCAACCGAATGGATTTCAAGCTCGCCCAAAACGCATGACCCGCTGATATATCCCGAAACAGTTCCGTCCAGAATATAAACTAATGATGTCAGGATGTCGCTGTCTGAGCCGACCAGCTCTTCAAAATCTTTTCGCGACCAAGCCTCGTTTGTAAAGCAAGCGCTTTCTATTTCTAACACCCTGTCAATGTCACAGCTTGCCATTTTACGGATTTCATATGACATTATTTACCTCTTGCCTTCATACAATTCCAAAAGCGCCGAGTATATCTCGCTCTTTGAAAACCCCGTCAGCCTTGCCGCCTCGCGACAGGCATCAGTTTGTTTATTGCCGTCTTCTATCAGCTTCTTAGCGATGTTGACCGCATCCTCAAGAGATATTTCTTTTCGAGCGGGCTCTTTATATCCCTCTATCACCAAAACAAATTCTCCGCGGGGCTTATGAATTTCATCGTCATAGAGATTTTCCGCCTCTGAAAGAGTTGTTCTTATCACCTGCTCATGAACCTTTGTCAGCTCGCGGCAAATGCTTATCCTTCTGTCGCCAAAATATTTATACAGATCCTTTATGGTCGCCGAAAGCTTGTGCGGCGCTTCATAGAATATCACAGTTCTTGTTTCTTTAGAAGCTCTTTCAAGGGTTTCCTTACGGGAATTGGGAGCCGTTGACAAAAAGCCTTCAAACGCAAACTTTGAAGTGTCAAGCCCGCTTATTGCCAGCGCAGATATTACCGCGCTAGGACCCGGTACGACCTCAATTGGGATATTGCGCTCATAGCAAAGCCTTATAAGATCTTCTCCGGGATCCGATATACAGGGCATTCCGGCGTCTGTAACAACGGCGCAGGTCTGCCCCTGTTCTAGGCGGCGGATAATTTCGTCTCCTGAATATTTGCGGTTGTGCTCGTGATAGCTTACAAGCGGCTTTTTAATGTTAAAATGCAAAAGAAGCTTTCCGGTGACGCGTGTGTCCTCAGCAGCGATAAAATCAACTTCCGTCAGCGTTTTGACTGCGCGAAACGTCATATCTGAAAGATTTCCTATCGGCGTTCCAACAACATAAAGCTTTGACATTATTTCGCCCCCTGAATTTTGTAAATTCTCTTCATTTCCTTAGAGTATTC
>X5_European_Hare__coassemble_222_pt1 | contig 11243 bp, 15 predicted proteins | sample X5_European_Hare__metabat2_low_PE_001 | metagenome-assembled genome bin X5_European_Hare
GCTTATAACTGTATTAAAATCCCTTAATCGGCTTAACCGACTAAGGGATTTTTTTGTCATTACTGCTTGTACCTAATTTTCTTATCACGCTTTTTCTTCACCTTTGGCGGTTCGGGTATGTCAAACAGGTAGTCCATAAGCTCCTGCGATGGCACTTTGTGCCACTGTCCCGATGTATCAAACGACGGGTAGTTATACCGCCATCTATCGTATTCTTCCCTGGTTATCTGCCCAGTGCGTAGCTTTTCCCGCTCTGTCGCCCATGCCTGCACCGCTCGGCACACAAATGTCCCATGCTCGCCGTTCGGTCGGACAATCAGCCTAAACGCCCCCTCCTCGACGATCGGCACAAGTCCGCTTGTATCTTCGAGCGTGAACAGAGTGTGCATAATTCCTACGTCGCTGTCGATGTCAGGCACGTTTAATGCCCTAGGAGAAACATCTAATTCTTTCGCCAGTGCCGCAGTCAAGTCAGCCTTGGGAGTTCTGGTTCCCGTTTCATACTGCGCCAATCTCACATCAGCAGATTTTTCAGGAAACCCGACTGCCATGCCCAAAAACTTTTGGGTCATGCCCCTAAGATTTCTAAAAAAGTGTATTCTTTCGCCAATCGCCATAATAATGCCTCGCTTTCTTGCTTGCATTATAACATTTTTGTTTAGAATTGTCAATATATACGAAACAAATTTGTATAATATTTTTTCCAAAAGCCTCTTGATTTAAGCAAAAATGTTTGGTATAATAGAATTGAGCTAAGCTATTATGCTTAGAAATAAATAATAGAAAGGAAAGATTCTATGAACACTCAATTCATTCGCGCCGACGAGGTGGTAAAGGAGCTTGCGGTGTCCAAGCCGTTCGCGTATATGCTGATAAAGCGGCTTAACGACGAGCTGAAGGAGAAAGGCTATGTGACCATCTCTGGTTGCGTCAACCGTAAGTATTTTGAGGAACGGCTGTACGGCATGGGAAAGGGGAGTGAGTAAATGCCAGTTTTCAAAAACGAAGAGAGCGGAACGTGGTATGTCATGGCGAGATATACCGACTGGAAAGGCTGCCGAAAGCAGAAATGCAAGCGCGGGTTTCCGACCAAGAGGGAAGCGCAGGAGTGGGAAAGAAGGTTTCAGCTCCAGAACCACGCAGACCTTGACAAGACCTTTGAGGCGTTCACCGAGCTGTATATCAACGACCTCAGAGGACGACTCAAAGAAAACACTTGGCAGACGAAGCAGAACATCATCGCGACAAAACTTCTGCCGTATTTCGGTAGCAAGAAAATCAGCGATATTACGACCAAAGACGTGATGGCGTGGCAGAATGAAATGCTCGCCTACCGCGATGAAAAGCGCAAACCGTACTCGCAGACGTATTTAAAAACGATGCACAATCAGCTGTCCGCAATCTTCAATCACGCTGTTCGGCACTATGATTTGCGCTCGAATCCCGCGGCAAAAGCGGGAAATATGGGTTCGGAGGAGCATAAGGAAATGCTTTTCTGGACTAAAGACGAGTACAAAAAATTTGCCGATGTGATGATGGATAAACCGCTGTCCTTTTACGCTTTTGAGATGTTATACTGGTGCGGAATCCGTGAGGGAGAGCTGCTTGCACTGACCCCAGCGGACTTCGACTTCGAGCGCGGAACAGTGACGATCAACAAGTCATATCAGCGTCTAAAGGGGCAGGACGTTATCACATCTCCCAAGACCAAAAAGAGCAATCGCACCATAAAAATGCCGAATTTTTTGTGCGAAGAAATGCAGGAGTACATCGGAATGCTTTACGGAGTTAAGAAAAAAGACCGCATATTTACGGTCACAAAAAGCTATCTGCACCACGAAATGGAGCGCGGGTCTAAAGCTGCGGGAGTGAAGAAAATCCGAATTCACGACTTAAGGCATTGCCATATTTCGCTCTTGATTGATATGGGATCTTCAGCTGTGGCAATCGCCGACAGGGTAGGTCACGAAAGCATTGAAATCACCTACCGCTACGCCCACCTGTTCCCGTCGAAACAGATCGAGATGGCGGAAAAACTCAATATGGAAAGGGGGATTTAAATGTCGCAGAAAAGTTTAGACAGCCGTGGGCGCTGGCGCTGCAAGACGATTTCGTTTAGAATGTCGCCCGAGGAGGTTACGCAGCTTGAAACTTTCGCCCGCTTGTCGGGATTGACAAAGCAGGACTACATCATCAGCAAATTGCTTGACAGAGAGGTTATTGTTCAGGGCAATCCGAGAGTGTATAAAGCACTTAGAAATGAGCTTGCAAACGTTTTTGATGAACTGCAACGTATTGAGAACGGCGGCAATATCGAAAAAGATTTGCTGACCCTCATCGACCAAATGGCAAACATACTTAACAAAATGAAAGGAGAAATTTAATGACAGAAACAAAAATAACCGCCCCGAACTCGTCCGTTGGCGCGGACGCGGGGCAGTCAAACAAGTACAGTGACATTTTAGCAGATTTCAGCGGCGATGTCAAGCCTTTTTATGACCCTTTTGACGACTTCGACCCGAATTTTCTGCGCACCATGTCCATGCCGGAGCTTTATGACAGAGTTTTCGCGGAGAATCCTCCTATCATCGATGGTCTGCTTTATTCTGGCGTGTACCTTTTTGTCGGCGCGCCAAAGGTCGGAAAGAGCTTTCTCATGGCGCAGCTGGCATATCACGTCAGCACCGGCACGCCGATGTGGAATTTTGAAATCAAGCCCGCAACGGTTTTGTACCTCGCCCTTGAAGATGATTACGCCCGACTTCAAAGCCGCTTTTATCGAATGTTCGGCACCGACAGTGCGGACAATTTGCACTTCTCGACAGTTGCAAACAGCGTAAATGGGGGTCTGGAAAATCAGCTCCGAGGCTTTTTAGAAGCGCATAAGGATACCAAGTTAATTATAATTGATACCCTGCAAAAAGTCCGTGAGGTGAGCAAAGAAACGTATAGCTATGCGAGTGATTACCAAATAATAGCGAGGCTTAAGATGTTCGCGAGTGCGTACGGCATTTGCTTAATGCTCGTTCACCATACCCGAAAACAACAGGCAGATGACAAGTTTGACATGATTTCCGGCACCAACGGCTTGCTTGGAGCTGCTGACGGCGCGTTCGTGCTGCACAAAGAGAAGCGGACGGCTAACAGTGCAATACTCGAAATTTCGGGCAGAGATCAACAGGATCAGAAGCTCTACCTGACCCGAAATCAGGAGCGGCTAACGTGGGAACTTGAGAGAGCCGAGACCGATTTATGGAAAGAGCCGCCCGAGCCGCTGCTGGAAGAAATCGCTAAAATTGTGTCTATCGAGAGTCCGCTGTGGGAGGGTTCTCCGACCGACCTCGCCAAGCTCATCACGACCGAGATCCCGGTCAATTCCCTAACGAAAAAGCTCAACGTCAACGCCGGCAGACTGCTGAATGAGTATGGGGTGGAGTACCGAAGTAGTCGCGACCACGATGGCAGAAAATTGAAATTTCAACGCCGCACGTGACGGTTCGCGTCGGCTGTGACGGTTTATGTGGGGACGGCGGTGATGTGAAAAAACCGTCACAACCGTCACAGCCGTCACGGCAAAGGGAGTGCAGAGGGAACGGCTGCCGCAAGGGCGCTTTTGGCTTGCCGAAAGTGCTTTTGCGTTACTCTTGACAAGAGTAACAGAACCTAGGCAACTGAAAGGAGGACTATGAAAAGAACAATCAGCGCAATGGTCGGCAAGGGCTCGGTCAATCACAATTCACGGAAGTTTAAGGCTGCGAATGTTGACGGCGAGCGGTCGCATTTGAACATCGATTATTGCAACGAAAATATTAAGGAAGTTTATCATCAGCTTTTTGATGACGCTTTGGAGCGGTACAACGCTAAACAGACACGAGAGGACCGACGGATAGAAAATTATTATGAGAAGATACGCTCGGGTAAGCAGGAAAAGCCTTTCCATGAGCTTATTTTGCAGATTGGCGACAAGGATAATATGGGTGCGACCACCGAGAACGGCGAGCTTGCAAAGACTATACTTGATGAATATTTTCAGCATTTCCAAGAGCGAAATCCTACACTTCGTGTTTTCTCGGCTCATCTTCACATGGACGAAGCCACTCCGCATTTGCATATTGATTTTGTGCCGTTTACAACAGGGAGCAAGCGCGGACTTGATACGCGCGTATCGCTCAAACAGGCTTTGGCTACTCTTGGATTTAAGGGCGGCACAAGGGGCATGACGGAATGGAATCAGTGGGTGCAATCGGAAAAAGAAGCTCTCGCGGAGGTCATGGAGCGGCATGGGATTGAATGGGAGCAAAAGGGAACGCACGAGAAGCACCTCTCGGTTTTGGATTTTGAGAAAAAGCAACGCGCCGAGGAAGTCGAGCAGCTGAATGCGGAGAAATCTGCCATTGAAAAAGATGTTAAGAAAGCCGAGAAACAACTTAACGAAGCTTTGCCAAAGCTGAAAAACGCAGAGAAACTCGCGCAGGATTTTCCAGACGATGTGGACAAACTGCTACCCGAGGCGGGAGCACTGGAATCAGCAAAAACCTACCGTGAGAAGAAAGCAGCGCCGGTGCTCGAAAAGGCGGTCAAGCTCATCAAGTCGCTGTATCACAGCGTGCTTGATTTGCAAGCCGAGAATCACGAATTAAAGGCAAAATTCGACCGAAAAGAGAACAGTTACGCAAGGGTAAGCGAGCATAACAAAAAGCTGCTGAAAGAGAATGTTCAGCTAAGGGAGGAGAGCAAAAAGCTGCAAAAAATTAAGATGACGATAGGAGAACGCAAAGTCTCCGAAATTCTCTCCCGTCCGCAGAACCATCATATGTTATAACCAAAAGCCGAAAGGTATCCCGCCTTTCGGCTGTTTTAAAGATATTTCTAATTTTTTTCATTATTCTATTGACATTAGTATACATTTGTAGTACAATATTTCATGGAAACACATTATCGGAATTTTGTATCATGGCGATCATTGGGGTGATTACGATGCCAAACAAAAAATTCACTATATCTCCAAAGAAATATCACGGAGATACATCAGTGATATCTGCGCGCTTGCCTGTGGATATGATCAGGGACATTGACCGTGTCGCAGGAGAAACAGGTCGCAACCGCAACGAAATAATAATGCTCTGCCTTGAGTATGCTCTTGGTAATCTTGAGGTCGGCACAAATAATAAGGAGGAATGACGGTGAAACGGTGGGTATTTTTGATTTCGGTATTCTTGACAATAGCGGTTTATTCGGTCGTGGGAACGGTTGTCGCGCTCAATACCGTTGTGACTGTGTGGTTAGGAATGGCTTTGATAGTATCGGCTTTGCCGGCGGCGATAATCGCGGTTCAAACAGTTAAAAGTGATAAAATACCGTTTCCTATAAAGCTGTCGGTCATTTCCGCATCAGCGATATATGTATTTGTTGCGCTTATTCTTTCCGTATGCGGAATGACGATGATTCTTCCCATTGGACTGCTTTTTGCGTACCAAACCGCTTGCCTGACGGTATATGTATTTGTGCTGCTTGCGCTTTATTTGGCAGGCAGATATATATTCAGAACGGAAGGCGTAGTCATAGACAGAGTTCGGGAGGAAAAGGCACTTAGGTTTGAGTATGAAAGAGTGAAGTTAAACACCTCAAAGCTCAATTCCACCGTTTGTAAGGCTGCATATGACATTATTGACAAGGTAATAGAGGAAATCAGGTTTTCGGATTTTGATTCAAAGACGGATCTGACCGACGCAGACGATAAGCTGCATAAAATTGTTCAGATGATGTCTGCGGAAATTGATAATATGGCAGATATTGATTCTGTCGATTTAAGCGGATTGAAAAGCATGGCAGATGACGCGGTGATGACTATTAAAAACAGAAATATGCAAATCGGCATAGTGAGAGATAAGATTTAAGAGATAGGGAGGATATGGATATGGCGTTATTTGAAGTCGTAAAGTATGACGGAGAGCCCGGAGTTTTCGCATGGAAATACCCTAACGAGGAGCTTGGAACATGGACGCAGCTCATTGTGAACGAATCGCAGGAGGCGGTTTTGTTCAAAGAGGGCAGAGCTTTGGATACATTCCAGAGCGGTCGCCACAAGTTAGAAACCGCCAACATTCCTTTTCTTCGCAACATTATAAATATCCCGTTCGGCGGTCGTTCACCGTTTACCGCCGAGGTGTGGTTTATTAACAAGGTGGATACGCTTGATATAAAGTGGGGTACACCGTCGCGCATACAGCTCCAAGACCCGAAATACTCCGTGTTCGTACCCATAAGAGCGCGAGGGCAGTTCGGGATATGCATTGACAATGCGAAAAAGTTCCTTGTCAAGCTCGTCGGAAACCTTAAATCGTTTGATAAAAATACCCTTTCCGAGTTCTTCAAGGGCTTGTATCTTACCAAGGCAAAGGACGCTATATCGACTTTCCTCATTCACAATAATCTCAGCGTTCTTGAGGTCAATACATACCTTGATGAGATGTCAGAGTTTATTCAGCAGGGTTTGGAGCCGATTTTTGACGATTACGGCATTAAGCTCCTGAATTTCTCAGTGTATGATTTAAGTCTGCCCGAAGATGACAGCGCGGTAATTAAACTGAAAAGCGCACTGGCTCAAAAGGCTGAAATGGATATTATCGGATATGATTATCAGCAGGGCAGGACCTTTGAAGTTCTTGAGGGAGCAGCCAATAACAGCGGAGGAATGTCGGGACTGCTGGGTGCGGGATTAGGTATCAGAATGGGAGCTGCCATCGGGGATACGGTATCCAAGCAGTTCTCCGAAACGATGAAAGTTGACGAAAAGGATAATCAGGAAAGCAGGAAATGTCCCTATTGCGGCGCCGAGGTTTTGAGCAAGACAGCAAAGTTCTGCTCCGAATGCGGCAAGCCGTTTGAAAGGGTCTGCCCGAAGTGCGGAGCAAAGATAGAAAAGGAAACTGCAAAATTCTGCGTTGAATGTGGGCAGAAGCTCAATTAGCCGATTACGGAGGTAAAAATATGAACTGCCCTAAATGCGGCACAAAAATGTTTGGTAGGTTCTGTGTAAAATGCGGAACGGAAGTATTGACAAGCGAAAACAGTAATATGTCATCAGATGACGGTGATACCAAACAAATATCTTTGAAGTGCAAGAATTGCAATGGCGATATGGTTATGAATTCTGAAAAGACCATGCTCACTTGCCCTTATTGCGGGACAAAAGTTGCAATAGTAGACAGCGATAAAGTTGCAATTCAGAAAGCAAGAATTGAAGCTGAACATAGGAGCAAAATTGCGCGTTTGCAGGAACAAGCGCGGCAGGAAGAACTAAAGGCTCAAAGAAAGCAGCAGGAATATGAGCAAGAACAAAAGCGGAAGAATAAAAAGGCTTTTACAATTTTCATGGCGGTTATTCTAACTATTTTGTTTTTTGCAATTTTTGGAGGAGCAATTGACGGACTTTTCTGGAAAGGATTATTTAGAGTTTTGTTCTCATAAATATTATTAGTTTTGAGGTGAAAATGTATGTTCTGTCCAAACTGTGGAACTCAGACTAACGGCAAATTCTGTCCTGAGTGTGGAACGGAAATACCTGATATATCTGCTTATGAAACGGAAAATGAGAAACCGCAGCACGAACATAGACAGAGGGCTGAAAGAGCCGAAAGAGAACCGATAGCGTCCAATACATATAAATGCAGAGAATGCAATCAGACGTTTGATATACAGATAAATCATACAGTTGAAGAATGTCCATACTGCCGTTCTCAAAAAATATTTATGTATAAGCCGTTTTTGAACCGTACAGGCTCGTCGGGGACTGCTGTCGCTGCCGAAGCAAACAAGAGAAAGCATATTCTTTATGGGATTATTGCGGCGATTGTAGCTGTTTTGGCGTTATTCATAGCTTATAATATAATAAAGAACATAAAAATTCATCAGACTATGATTTTTCCGACTATTGTTCGTAAGCAAACTGACGGAGAAGTGTTTACTATTGAGGAGGGGACGGAATATGCGTATATGTCTGATGCTTTAAATGTTTATGTTGCAACTGCTGTGTCTGATTCTATTATTAAAATTGCTAATTACAATAAGGAATCCAAAGACGATTATAATATGAATTACGGCTATGATGTTGGTACTTATAAAATAAACGATGAAACAAACGGTTTTAACTGGGTAGACGACGAACAAACGGCGTTTATTTTGACTTTCCAAGATGCTGATAATATGGCTATGAGCAAGCCAAAGACAGTGATTTTTACTATAAATATTGCAGATGACAGTTGGTATGGAGATAGATGGAAGGGAACGAATTGCGTTGATAAGTTACGTTATTTTTCGTACCAATACGATGACAGACATGAGTATAGAGCTATCATGTTATCAGATAAGCTCATGAAAATAGAATGTTGGACTAAAGACGCAGATTCATATTCGCAATATAATTACAGTTATGATGTAGCGGTTATGAATATAAGCGATGGCAGCACTAATTTTTTGTGGGCTAACTTAACACATTCAGCCTTTACCATCAGTATGATGGATCCTATAAGTTTTGGACGTTGGAAAGAAGAAAGCCTCGCCAGTTTTACGTCAGAGGGCGAGGGTAATCTTTATGAGAATGTCGCCGATTATCTTTATCACACAAGACCGAGAGAATTAAATTCTGACGAAGCTGCTACTCCCATGGAACAATATGATTTAAAATATGACGATTACAAAGATGTTACAAGTAAACTTCGTGCAGCGGGATTTACGAATATTTCATATGAAATAAAGTATGACATCATCTTCGGAATTACTCCCGAGGGAGAGGTCGAATCGGTATCAATAAATGGCAGAACAGATTACATAAAAGGTGAAATCTTCAAGAAAAATGTACCGATTGTTATAACCTATCATATGAAATGGGATGATGACCCAAGCCGATAAATGGCGTTTAGATCTTATCACGAAAAAAACATACAGAAAAGGAGAAAAATCATGGATAAATGTCCAAAATGCGGTGCAAAGGTTTACGGCAAATTTTGTTCAAACTGCGGTGAGAAAATCCCAGAGGATACCGTTTCCGAGAGTTTAGGAACAAAGCGTATGCAGATGAGACGCAAAAACTGCAACGGTGAATTGCACTTTGATTCCGACAAATCTATTTTTTCCTGCCCGTTCTGCGGCTCGACGGAAATCATTGTCGAAAGCGATGAGGTCAAGCTCCAGAGAATGCAAAATGAAATTGAGACCGAGCGGCTGCTCGCGCAGGAAAGACAGCAAAAGCGGCAATATCAGCTTGAACTGGAAAAGGCGCAGAAAGAGCTTGATAAGAAGAAAGCGGAAAGTGAAGCAAGGAGCGATCGCGCTGAAAGTTGCTCTACGACTTTGATAACAATATTTGGGGTTATTTTTGCAATTGCTTTTCTCATCTATCTTTATTTTGATGATGCAAGAAATGACGCAAACAAAGCTGCGAATAATGTCGGAAACGCATCACCGACCAGTTATACATATGTCGCTGATGGTGAGCCTGACGCAAGGATTTGAGATAAGAATGTGCAATACAAAGAACTTATCTTTAGAGCTATATGTGCTTGTGACATTGCATTACTTGATGCCTAATTGTTTTTCAACTATGGAAAAGGGGGAGTCTTGACTTGCAGGACAGCGAAAGAGGCGTCGGCATAGAAATTGTTTCGGCTGTCGAGCAAAAAGAAATGAAGGAAAGATACATATTCTAGCGGCTTCGTCAGGAAAGCGATGAAAGCAAAAAATATGAGTATTTGAAACAAATTGAAGAGCTTGGTCGTGGGGTGAGTATGCTCCCGAATGGAAAGTTTTCCGATTACACTTTTGTCACGGCAAACGTTGAAAAGATGAATTTCATAAACGCCATTAAGAAAAAGATTGAAAATGCTCCAAGCTATAAAAAGAATTTTAACTCCTTGGGTCTTGCAGTTGCTCTGACGGAAATTCCAACTCGAGAAGCGGAAAGCAGCCTTATAAATTGGACAGATGAAGCGTTTTCAAACAGCGTTGAACTATTTGATTTTGTCTACATACTATCGCACCGATTTTGCATATATTACGATTTGAAAACGAAATGCACCCAAAAATGGAATATAAAAGATGTCTATTTGCAACTTCGTATGATTGGCAAAAAGTTAGCGACTGATGAGATTTCGATTGATGTTTTGAAAAAAGAAAGTATACGAGATTATATATCAAAAAAATAAATTATTGCTTTAAAGCAGAAAATTAAAAAGGTAGTGACAAATCAGAAAAAGTGCGATATATATAAACATCACCTCCCGAGGAGTTATTCCGAGTGGCTTGGTGATAGCAAAGTCTGATAGCAAAATGATAGTAAAAGACAGGCGATACAGCATTTTTCGTATAATCTGCATCAAATCAAATATTAAGAGTCAAATCACTTAAACAAAATTAGTTAAGTGAAAGACCCACTTTTCGAAAAGGCAATGCAAAATTGCAAGCCCCCAAACTAAACCCAAACTAAATACTTTATCAGGTGTGGTATTATGTTCAAAATCAAATTTTTTATTACTGGTGTAATCGTATTTGTTCTTTTAACCTTTTGCGGCATAACGGCTTTCGCTGAAGAGCCAATCGTCATAAACTCACACGCAAACTCTCTTCAAACAATGCCCCTAGCACAGCTTGCGGTTGAAAATGAGGAAAATATCGTATTAATTGATAATGGTTCTATGCTGTCAGATTTGCCGTCTTAAGAAAAGAATGGTGCTTTATGAATAAAAAAATAACATTAGTTATTTTAGCGGTTGTATTGGTTTTGGTTGTTTGCGTTTGCGCGGGGGTCTTTTTGGCAAAGGTGCAAAAGTCCAAAAATGCCACATGGGAAGAGGCCTATGCTTACCTGCTTGAGCAACTATCAGACTATCCCGATATAGACGAAATGGAGGTTTCTGACGGCAGTCATGAGCCTCAAGAAATTAACAATATTTAAGATAGCAGCGGCAGCACGCGCTCCGATACAGTTTATAGTTTCACGTTCCGATATAATGAAGAAATGCCAGGTTTAGAAGGAAGGCTGGCAGATGACTTTGTAGTGTCGGTGGATTTGTCACACATTTATCGGTATAATCCTGCAGATGATTGCTATGTTGAATTCAACGGCTAATGCAGGCAAAATCCGGTTTGCGAAAGCAGCAAGCCAGGTACTGTCAAGCTTTTTTCGCAAAATTGTATAGAATGAAATCACATTGTGATTTCTATCCCCTCGAATTTTGAAGGGATAG
>X5_European_Hare__coassemble_225_pt1 | contig 11056 bp, 10 predicted proteins | sample X5_European_Hare__metabat2_low_PE_001 | metagenome-assembled genome bin X5_European_Hare
CTTCTGGCGCAGCATTTTTATTAAAGCAGGCAAAATCTGCGGCAAAGAGTGTGATAGAAAGCTCTAAGGCCATAGGACTTAAGCTGACTGAATGCCTTTCCGACATTGGTGAAAGCGTTTTTGAGCTAATAATCCGTGGCACAAAGAGCGCCGCTGCCGGCTTAAAATACGCCGCCGTTGCGTCCATAAAGGCGGTAAAGCATATCGGCGGAAGAGTTCTATTAGGCACAGAGCGAATACTTTCATATGTCGGAAAATCCGCATGGGTTGAAATAAGCTATGTTTGCAGGCTTGTTTTTGGCGCTGTCTTTAGCTTTATACGCGCGGTTTTCGGCACAGTCTTTGGCTGGATTTCAAAAAAGTTACACCAGCCGCTCCTAGAATTATGGTGTTTTATTATAACACCGTTTGCCCATGCATGGGGCGGTGCCTGCGACGCTTTGATTCGCTTTAAAAACGCTTGCAAGCGGGGCTTTTTGCCTGCCGTCTGTTCAATCGGCGATTCATTATGGAGGCTTTTAGGAGCTATTGCAGAGCTTTTAAGATTTGGATTTAACTACATAGCGCCCGCTGTCTGCATTGTTTTTCTGATAGGTCTTATAAAATATTCTTCAACTCTTCAGTATGCGATTTCAGTCACATACAACGGAAACGACATAGGAACAATAGAAAACGAGGCAACTTATAACGAGGCTCAGTCGCTGGTTCAGGATAAGGTTACATTTACTGACAATCAGCCGCTTCTTGTTACGCCGAAATTTTCGGTGACCGTTTTAAATCTGGATGAATCCGAGAAGCAGCCGGTCAGCGATATTGACAAGCTATCTGAAACCATGATCGAATCGGGAGATGTTCAGATCGTATATGCATATGGGCTTTATATCAACGACGAGCTCTTCGGAATTTTTTCTGAGGATGATATGCAAAAAATACGCGAGGCCCTTGATGCTAGGCTTAATGAGTATTCAATTGTCAATGCCGTAAACGTTTCCTTTGAAGACAACATAGTAATATCAGAGGGGCGCTTTGTTCAAGACAGTCTTTCATCGCCAGAAGCGGCGCTTGATTATATCAACGGCGGAACCGAGGTTGAGGCGTATTACGTTGTGAAGCGCGGCGACACCATCACTAAGATTTGTGAAAATCTAGGTATAACCCGTGAAGAATTCGATGCTGATAATCCCGAGCTTTCAGAAGGCGTGCAGCGCGACGACATTGTTACATATCACTACATCGAGCCAAATCTAAACGTTCTTACGACCTATTACGATGTTTACGAGCAGGTAATTGAGCGAACAACGGAATACGTTGAAACATCGCGCCGTGAAAAATACTGCGAGATTCTTTTACAGCACGGCTCCGACGGCTATGAAAACGTAACGGCGCTTGTAACCCTTAAAAACGGTGTAGAGAGCGACAGAACGATTGTTTCAAGAACTGTCTTAGAGGAAATGGTGCCTAGAAAGTTCCGCGTTGGAACAAAGGAAAACACCTACCTTAACGGCGATACAACCATCATCGATAAGCTGGGCACATTCTGTTGGCCGCTTGGCGATGAGCACGGCTATATTTCAACATTGCCCGGCTGGAGAAGCTGGGATAGCTCTAACCACATGGCGCTTGACATTGCCGGAATTCCGCGCGGCACAGACATCTATGCTGCGTGCAGCGGAAGAGTTACGTTTTCAGGATGGTATGCCGCATACGGCGAGCTTGTAATCGTCAACTGCGGCAGCGGCTATGAATGCTACTATGGGCATTGCTCAAAGCTTTTGGTTGAAGAGGGCGACTATGTTGAAAAGGGAGATGTCATCGCCGAGGTCGGTATGACCGGCTCGGCTACAGGCAACCATCTCCACTTTGAAATGCGCTACCACGGCGACAGAATCAATCCTCTAAAGGCGCTTGGCGGCACTGGAGGTCACGAGATACGCCAGTAATATATAAATAGCAGCATTAAGCCCCGCATATATAAGGATACGCGGGGCTTTAGTCTGTCAAAATAGCTGGGCAATCCTTGCCGCAGTCGGATTTCAAATTCTACATATCGGCATTTAAGCGCTGTATGCTGCTAAAATCAAATCCGCCGGCAACGGCCGGATATGTTTTATGAGCTTAAGTATTTCGAACCGTCAAAGCTTTTATCATCATAAAGCTTTATTTCGTTGAAGCAAGGGTCTTCCAGAAGACTTAGAGTTTCGTTATACTGACTGTCATGATATTTTACACCCTCTGCCATTTCAAGCTCATAGCCGCGTCGGGCTATCTGCAAAAAGGCATAAGCGTATTTTATGCTGCTGTTCATAATCCCACCGGGCATATGCGCTTTTGCAACGCTTAAAAACAGCGATGGATAGTTTTCAGGCGACTCTGAGCCTGATGCGTTGATTGCTCTTATTGCCAGGGTATAATAATATACAGCAAGCTCGTTGTCAATTTCTATACCCTCTGATCCCTTTTCATAGATACTGCCCAGCTTATAAAGCGCATCAACATTGTTTTTCTGACCCGCCGATTTAAAATACGCCATCGCAAGAGCCATGTTTTTCTCTACGCTTCTAGCATACATATAGCAGTATCCCAGGTTGCAAACCGCCTGAACGGAACCCATGGCGGCTGCTAGACGATAGTATTCAACCGCCTGTGCAAAATCGCCGTCTTTATAGTATTTCACTCCTTTATCGTTGATGAAATAGCAGTCTTGGCGCTCAATCGCCAGATTATCTGCATTAGTAAGAGAAATTGCCATTAAAATTGTCTCCTTTTGATATTTTTGATGCATGAAAAAAGCGCAATCCTAAAATAAAGCAATGCTTTTTAAATGACAAAATTGCCGTCACGCATAACCTCGATATCGCGTCCGTCGTAGGTGTGGCCTACAATGCAAAGATCCGGTGAGCCGACCATAAAGTCAACGTGAATCATAGACTCGTTGACGCCAAGCTCTTTTAGCTCATCCCTTGTCATGTCACCGTAGCCTTCAATGCAGTCGCTGTAGCCGCGCCCCAATGCAACATGGCAGCTTGCGTTCTCGTCAAAGAGCGTTTCATAATAGAGTATGTTTTGATTTGAGATGGGGCTGTTTTGCGGAACCAGAGCAACCTCGCCTATCATGCAAGCACCCTCGTCGCTTTTTATCATCTCTTCTAAAATATCTTGCCCTTTCTCGGCCTCAACTTTGACCACCTTTCCTTCGTGGAAGGTGAAGGAAAAGTTTTCAATAAGCTGACCGCGGTAGGAAAGCGGCTTCGTTGAGACCAGCTTTCCCTCGGCCATTCCGCTCTTAGGTGTGGTGAATACCTCAATTGTGGGCATATTCGGATTGAAGAAATGTCCGTTTAAATCGGTTTCACCGCCGCCGCACCAAAGCGACTTCGGAGTAAGCCAAACTTTAAAATCGGTTCCGTTTGACGACTTATATGTTAGATATTCGAATCTGTCTTCGTTGAGCTTGCGGCAGCGCTCCTTGAAATCGGCATTGACCTTTTTCCAAACCTCGATCGGGTCGTTGTCGTCGGTGACGTAAACTGTTTCCAAAATAGCCTGCCAAAGCTTTTCAACAGCCAAAGATGTTCTCAGACCCGGGAACACCTTTTTCGCCCATGCCTCGCCGGGAACGGCCGCTATAGTCCATTGATGCCTTGATTCCATCGCCTCTGTATAGGGCTTTAGAACCTTATAGCGGCTGACTGATGATTTTTGAACCTTTATCGGGTCAACGCCTTTCATACCGTCGGGATCGTCTGAAATAATCGCAATGCGGCAGGGCAGCTCCTTTGATGCCCATTTGATCTTTTCCTCTTGCCACGGAAAAACAGTTGAAAGCATTTTTATTGACTGGTTGCGGTAATGAAGCTTTGACAGCTTGTCGTTATTCCAATCTACGGTTACATACTTAGCGCCTGCTTTATAGCACTCGTCTACTACTATCGCGCAGAAATCTGCCTGATCGGTTGAGCAGGAAACCATAACAGATTGCCCCTTTTGAACGTTAGCTCCTACACGCACGATGAGTTTTGCATATTTTTTTACGGTTGTTTTTTTCATTTCATTTCCTCCTAAACCTAAACCGAAAAATGTGTTAGCGCAGTTAAAAATCGACTGCGCTTTATTATATCACAAACTGCAATAAATATCAATACCCACGCTTGACAAACCGCCGCAGATATAGTATCATATAAGACACTTATTTACAAATTGTTTTCAACTTTGCTACAATTACAAAACAAAATGAGGTTATAATATGAAGGACTTGAATGGGATTAAAACAGCGATTCGTTTTTCCGAGCTTTTTCGGGGAGTAGATCCTGATAATATGGAAAAGTCGTTTGCTAAGAGCTTTAAGCGTGGGGAACGCGTCGAAGAGATGCAGGACGGAATTGACTGTGTAGGCATTGTCATTGAGGGAAGCCTTGAGGTAAGACCGGGCGACAAAAGCTCGGTTTCAATACTTAAAAAGGGCGGGGAATTTGGCATATGCAACATCTTTGTCAACGAAAAAATGCCGACAGTATTGACCGCAAAGGTATCAAGCAGGGTTCTTTTTCTCCCAAAGGAAGCTTTTGCAAGGCTGCTTTCTTCAGATGCCGGGCTTATGTATCGCTATATAAGGCTATGCAACGAAAAAATGCTCTACCTTGCCAAAAGGCTGAGGCTTATATCTATCACCGACTGCACCGAGAGGCTTTATTACTATCTTTTGACGTCACAAACAGATGGCATTGTAAAGCTAAGGGTGACAAAGGAAGAGCTAGCGCGTCAGCTTGGCATATCGCGTTCAAGTCTTTTCAGGGCGTTTTCCGCCCTATCGGAAGCGGGCAGAATTTTAGAAGCGGGAGGGCACATAATCCTTGCTGATAGGGTCTGTTCGAATTGATTAGAAGGAGAAAGAGTTTATGAAAATGAAAAGAATTTTAGCGCTAATGCTCGCACTTTGCATGATGGTGAGTATGTTTGTTGCCTGCGGCGATAACGCGGAGTCGGGCGAAGATGTTCCAAATAGCGATGCTGCGGAACAGAAAATAAGCCCGAAGGATACCACACCTACCGTTGTTGAGGATGACCCCGAGCCCGACACCACAGCGGAGGAGGTTCCCGAGTTGCCGGAATCCGTTGAAATCAACATCGTCTCTCTTAAGGGACCGACTACCATGGGAATGGTAAAGCTGATGAGCGATTATGAGGCCGGCTTAACAAACGACACCTATAATGTTGCTATTTACGGCACCGCTGACGAAATTGTCGGGCTTATAGTCGGTGGAGAGGCTGACATTGCAAACGTTCCATGCAACTTAGCATCGGTTTTATACAACAAGACAAACGGCGGAATCTCAGCGCTTGGCATCAACACCTTAGGCGTTTTATACATTCTTGACACACAAAGCCCCGACAGCGAAGAAAGCGGACTTAATTCAATCGCCGATTTAAAGGGCAGAACCATATATTCAACCGGCAAGGGAACCACCCCCGAATATGTGCTGAACTATATTCTAAGAGAAAACGGACTTGACCCTGAAAAGGATGTAACGGTTGAATATCTTTCTGAAGCAACAGAGGTTGCGGCGAAGATGGCAGATTCTGATGACGCTATTGCGGTTCTTCCGCAGCCATATGTTACGGTCGCGATGAGCCAAAACGAAAAGCTCGAAATCGCCTTTGACCTTACTGAAGAGTGGAAAAAAATCGATGGAACCCAGCTTGTCACCGGTGTGACCATTGCCCGCAAGGAGTTTATTGAAGCACACCCCGAGGCGGTTGCAAGGTTTATGGACAACTATGCGGCATCCGTAGATTATGTAAACGCAAACACCGATGAGGCGGCGGCACTCGTCGGAAACTATGATATTGTTGCGGAGCAGGTTGCAAAAAAGGCTCTTCCCAAATGCAACATTGTTTTTCAAACCGGCGATGAGCTTAAGACAAACGCTTCCGCATATTTAAATGTGCTTTATGAAAGCGACCCGACTTCTGTCGGCGGGCAGCTTCCCGGCGACGACTTCTACTATAATGCAGAGTAAACAAAAAAATATTCTCGTTAAAATATCCGCGGCAGCCTTCTGGATAATTGTCTGGGAGGCTATTGCCGTATCCATTGACAGCGAGCTGATAATATGCACCCCATTTCAAGCGCTTTCAAGGCTTATTCAGCTGTTAAAGACCCCCGACTTTTACAGCGCTGTCGCGTTTTCGTCGTTTCGGATTTTAGTGGGTTTTTTCTCCGCCCTGTTTTTTGGAACGCTTTTTGCAGCGCTTTCATCAAAAATCAGCGCAGTGAGGATTCTTTTGCGCCCAATAACATCGGTTATAAAGGCAACGCCTGTGGCATCCTTTATCATCCTTGCCATAATTTGGTTTGGAAGCCGAAATCTTAGTATGTTTATATCCTTTCTGATGGTTTTCCCGGTGATTTATTTGAATATATTAGAGGGCGCGGAAAATACAGACAAAGGGCTTTTAGAGATGGCAAGGGTATATCGCCTGGGGGCTTTTAAAACGCTTGTTTATATATATTTCCCGCAGCTTTTTCCCTATATCTCGTCTGCTTGTTCTGTAGCGCTAGGGCTATGCTGGAAGAGCGGCGTTGCGGCCGAGGTCATAGGAATTCCGACCGGCTCTTTGGGCGAAAGGCTTTACCGCGCGAAGCTTTACTTTGAAACAGGCGATCTTTTGGCCTGGACTGCGGTCATCATTTTAGTGAGCGTTTTATTTGAAAAGCTTTTTATGACGGCGCTTAATCTTATCAAAAGAAAAGTCGAGGGGGCGGGATTTTGATATCTCTTAAAGGCGTTTGCAAATCTTACGGCGGGCAAAGGGTGCTTGAAGGCTTTGACCTTGAGGTTTATGATGGCGGAAGACTTGCGATTATGGGGCGCTCGGGGTCGGGAAAGACTACTGTTTTAAATATAGTTCTTGGGTTGATAAAGCCTGATTCCGGGGAGATTATAAGACCATCCGGGAAAATCGGCGTCGTTTTCCAGGAGGACAGGCTGATTGAGGGGATGAGCGCCGAGGGAAACTTAAAAATTGTTTTAAAAAAGGGCGAAAACTTAAGCATTTCAAAACTCCTTTCATCTCTTGGAATATCCGGCGGGCTCGAGAAAAAGCCGACTTGCGAGCTATCCGGCGGAGAAAAAAGGCGCGTTGCTATTGCCAGAGCTTTAATAGGGCGTCCGGATGTTGTAATTCTAGATGAGCCGTTCAAGGGAATTGATGAAAAAACCCTGCCTTTAGTTTATAAGGAAATAAACCAAAGAACTGCCGGCAAAACGCTTATATTGGTTACCCATTCCCGCGATGAGGCTAAGGCGCTGGGCTGTGAAATTGTGAATATATAAATATGTCCCCGTAAATATACCTTACGGGGACTGGCTATATTATGCTGTATAGCTGTCGTGGTCGCAGCGAAATTCCGTGATGATGCCGGTTTTAGGGCTTCCTGAAACAGTGATTGCGGAAACGGTTGCTGAAAAGCTCATGACAGGAACGCTCAAGGAATCCAGAAGGTCAGCGCTTATATATCCTAAAACGCCGAATTTATCGCAGTTTAGCCCGCGCATCGAATAGTCGATTTTCATCTTAAGACCCAAATCCGGATCCATTATCCACTTGCGGTCAAACGGCAGCTCCTGATTTCTGACAATGCTCGTTCGCGGCGAAAGATGGTTCAAAAGGGAGTAGCCACCGCCCTCTCCGTCAATTGAGTGCATTGAGATTTTTGAGATAATTCTTGAATAGTCGGTCGCGCTTGAATGATAAATCAGGTTGCTGTCTGAGATTTCAACAGTCCGGGTTGGTTTTTGAGGGCTTATCCTTATTTGGTTGTATCCCGAAAGATATGGATATGTTCCGCCGGCGCGTATGCTGTAGCAAACGATTCCATCCCAAATGGATGTTCCGTCATAGTAGTTTACATAATTCACTGTTGGGGTATCAGCCTGAAAAACAGTGTTTGGAATCGTTATCCCCGATGCTTTGACAAGACCCTCAAGGTTTATGTCGGGAATAAGTCCATCGGGGCACTGGTTCAAAAGAAGCAGTGAGGAATAGCCCTTGCTGTCAAGCTTTAAAACGGTCTTTTCATCGCGTCTGATTATCTCAGAGCCACAGGGCATGCCGATGTGAACGGCATTTCCGTCAATATAAAACATAACGGTTAAAATCTCGCCAGGCTGGGTTTCTCTAGGGCAGTACCACTCTCCGCTAAGGCGGGTATAGGGGGTGAACCGGTCGCGTATAAGCTTAAAGCTTATACAGTCAGTTAAGTTCAGGGCTTGTCTTGCAAGCCTTACCATAAGCCTTGTTGAGGTCATATCTCATCCACCTTGCTAAATTCTACGACTATCTCATCAATGCCATCTAAGCGCCCTGTAAGCGTCAGGTCGCTCATCATCATGCCGGAAAAGTCATTTCCGCCGACACCAAGCGGAGATACAGCCGTGCCTATAAGCGGCTTTAAAGAGCTGTAAACTTTCGATGCGCCGTGTATTATCTCGCCCTTAACAGTAAGCCTATCGGGTCTTATGCCTATCTTTCTTGATCGAATCGCTCCGGAAAGAAGAGGCGTTTCGGCGGTTTTTACGGCGCTTTTGATCTCGTAGCTTTTCATACAGTAATAGCTTTTCCCGTCGATTGAAAATTCAACCGAGCTATAAGATCCAATGCCGCTCACATACGCTGAGAATATCAGCTCGGCTGAGACAATATATCCGCCATGCTCCTTTGAAAAACGGCATGGAAGCCTTCTTAGCGATTTAATTTTTGCGGCACATAATTTAAGAGCCGGCAAAACTTTAGAATCAAATATGTCGCAGAGCGCCTTAGCACTAACGCTCCGCTTTCCGTAAAGCGACACTAAATAGCTTGCCTCACAAAGAGTATAAAAGCCGCCAGAGCTTTCGGAAACGGTATCTTTATAAGATATTTCGTCAATTCCGCCAAAGAGCAAAAGCTCGTTTTGATGCTCAAATATTTCAACATTGTCATGCAAATCATACACCTTGCCAAAGCTTGAACAAAGCGACGATATAACGGGTGTGAGCTCGGCTTCAAACATCATGAGCTTACCCCCTCAAACATAAAGCAGCCGTCTCTTGCAAGGTCTTCAGGAAGGGAGGCAAGGGCGTTATGCCAGAGCTTTTCGGCGTTTTTGACTGTGTCGCTTAAAGCGGTTTTTGCAAAAATTCCGCCTGTTTGTGTAGAATAGGTTTTCTCGCTTGCAGCGCAGAGTGTCGCATAGTCAAAAAATGCCTTGCAGGCAGCGGCATATTCACATATCGGTATTTCCTCCTCGGTAGGCTCACGCTTTAAAAGCCGGTTGAAATATGCCTTTGCGGATAGTATCATGTAGCTGTAATTTTCGGCCTCCGATTCTGTAAGGTGCGTTATCTCGCAGAATCTGCTTTTTATATTTTCTGTTAGCATGGTTTAATCCTCCTTGCTTAATATAGAGCCCCGCAAATTAACGGGGCTCCTTTTGCGTGCTTATTCAGTTTTAAGCTTCATTACTGCAACTGCGCCGGCATAGATTTTTGCAAATCCAACCGAAATGCTAAAGGCAATATTGTCAATCTGATTTGAAATAAGCTTTTCGCTGTCAACAACAATGTCAGAGCCGAAAACGGCTTCAAGCGCTCCTGTCTGGTCAACGCCGATAATGGTGTTTTTATCAAGACCCGAGCATTTGACGAGCTTGACCCCAAAAGGCGTTGTAATAACGCCGCTTGCGTTTCCTGCGCAGTCGCTCATTTCAGGAAGAGCCAATATGTTTGCAAGCATATCGGGCGAAACCAGCATAGCGGTCATATTGCGGTCGGGAAGGCTTGCCCAGAAGGATGCAAGGTCGGAATACAAAATAGTGGTTTGGGAAGTTTCAGAGGCCTCAACGCCGGCTGACAATGCGGCTGCCGCAGCGTTATTGATGCTCACTGAAATCTTAGCGCCGACTGATTTTAATACAACTCCCAGCAAATCAAGGCGCTGCTTTCTTAATACCTCGTAAACGGTTTGAATCTGTCTGCCATACTTAGAGATTGCTACGGCAGAAGAATTGTTGTTGACTGTAGTGATGGGAAGTGCTGTTCCTTCGGCAACGGTTGTAACCCTAAGCGAGGCGTCAGAGTCGGTCAGCTTAATGCCGTGGTAGTCTATTCCGTCGGTATGGGTTTCTGCGGCGACGATATAAGGCAGAACCGAAGCCTGATCCATGCCCGCTTTAATGCATCTGCGAACAAATTCCGGGAAAAGAATCGCAGATTGGGTGGTTGCGAAAAACTTCTCTACTCGATCAGAGCCGGGACCCGTTACCCTAATGTTAAACCTTTTAAGCTGGCGCTCAAAGGCGTCAAGTCCTTCAAGCTCGGTGCCGATGTAGTTTTCGTCGCGATCAAGCTCAGAAAGAGCCTCGGTGAAGCTTTTGCCGGTGATGTTATAAAGTCCCTTTTCAAGTGTGATGTCGTTATACATTGTTAATGTCCTTTCTTTTTTTATAATATTTTTCAAACGCGAAAGCTTGTATTTGTCTGCTCTGCGTGCTCGGCTGATGTTTTTTCTATTGCTTTTTCAAGCTCCGAGGGGCGTAAGACGAGCTTTTTCGATAGCTCTTTTTTTATATTTAAAAGCTCCTCAGGCGCCATTTTTTCAATTGCGGATTTTGCTATTGAGGCGCAAACGCTGTCGCCCTCTAAAAATGAAAGCTTTAAAATGTCGCGTCTTAGCTCCTCGGTGAGTCGCTCCAAAATGCTATCTTTTGGAGAGGATTTTTCCTCACTGCCGGAAAATCGCTTTGTGACGCCGGCGCTTTTTTGTGCAGGAACCGCAACAAAGCTCCATTCATATGCATCAGTCGGCTCATCCAGAATCCGATAGCACAGTCTGCCATTATATGCTCTTCCTTTTTTGTGGGCACACTCTCCAACCCGGCAGTCCCTATGGCATATGGAGCAGATTTCTTTTGATACTGAGCACCCCACAGAAACCTCCTTTTTAATGCCGCCGTCGATTTCCTTGATCAAATCTGCGTTTGATGAGGTGCGGACCATATAGGCATACGCCTTTGAGA
>X5_European_Hare__coassemble_233_pt1 | contig 10653 bp, 10 predicted proteins | sample X5_European_Hare__metabat2_low_PE_001 | metagenome-assembled genome bin X5_European_Hare
GTGATATTCTATTCGATTGACCAAACCGCCGACCCTGTGTTTGGGCAGATGGTATCTGAGGCAATAGTGGGCTTTGCGGCATCAGAACCGGGAAGCGCAGCCGCATATGAAGAGGCGGGATATAAAATTTTAGAGCAAAGCGAGTTTAAAATCTACTACGTTAAAACGCTCGCAAACCCTGATATGCCGTTGCTTTTAACAATGGACGAAATAAAAGACAATTTCTATATTATTTCATAGGAGAGATTTATGAGGAAAATTATTGTATGCGAGGATGAGGCGTCTATCCGCGAGTTTATAGTTTTAAATTTAAAGCGCTCGGGATATGACGTCACCGACGTTTCCTGCGGCGAGGATGCAATCAAAGCCTTTGAAGATGGCGGGCGCAACTTCGACGCGGCTCTTTTGGATATTATGATGCCGGGAATTGACGGCTTTGAGGTCTGCAAGAGAATACGTGAAAAATCCGACAAAATCGGGATAATCATGCTTTCCGCTAAATCGCAGGAAATAGACAAGGTCAGCTCACTCATGATGGGCGCCGACGATTACATAACCAAGCCGTTTTCGGTAACAGAGCTTGTTGCAAGGGTAGATGCCGTATGCCGCAGAGTTTCTATGACAGTAGATCGCGCCCAAGATTCACAAAAGATAATTGTTTCCGGACCGTTTGAGTGCGACACAAAGTCACGAACAGTCAAAAAAAACGGCAAGCCTATCGATTTGACCCAGGTTGAATATCAAATAATCGAATATTTTTTAAAAAACCAGAACACCGCCCTTGATCGTATGTCAATACTTCGCTCGATTTGGGGCGACAGCTACTATGGCGTCGAAAAGATAGTCGATGTAAACATACGTCGCATAAGAATGAAGATAGAGGATGAGCCTTCAAACCCAAGGTATATAACCACCATCTGGGGCTACGGCTATAAATGGTGTATGCCGGAAGAGTGAACGGAGACTGAAAATGGCTAGTAAACGCGGCTTTAAGCGCTCTATAACCGTGCGATGGGCGGTAAACACGTTAGGACTTGTTGTGGTGATGCTTATTTTAGCGGAGCTTTTGGTTTTAAACATCGCACGAAACTATTACGAAAGCACCACCGAGCAATATCTTGCCTCCAGAATGGAGACAGTAAGCTCTGCGCTTTCCCGCTTTACATCCTCTTCGGCGTATCGCACTGAAGTAAGAAATATCTTTGAGCAGTTTTCCGAAAAAGACAAATTTGAGCTGATCTGCCTTTCAGACACCGGGCGGGTGACGTTGACAAGCTCAGGCTTTCAGCCCTCTGACTGGCTGCCGACCGAAGATTTATGGGCGGCTGAGCAATCTGATGACGGAACGGTTTTTTCAAATATGAAGCTTGAAAACGGCGAGCACATTTTAAGGTATACCTCGCTCCTTCCCGGGCTTGCAAGGGAATATTCCGCGATGATGATTATGACATCCTTAGATGGTATAGACCGGCAGATGGCAGCTATTGCGGTGCTTCTTACCGTTATCGCAGCGGTAATTGTTCTTTTGATGCTGACATCAGGGCTGTATTTTGTTAAGTCAATAGTTCTGCCGGTGCGTCAAATCAGCGATATAGCAAGGGGCTATGCCGACGGCGATTTCAGCGTTAGAATTCAAAAGCGTTCCGATGATGAGCTGGGCGATCTTTGCGATTCAATTAACTATATGGCGGGAGCGCTTGAAAACACCGAAAAGATGAAAAACGAGTTTATATCTTCAGTATCCCACGAATTAAGAACGCCGCTCACCGCAATAAAGGGCTGGAGCGAAACCCTAAGCGTTATAGACAATGACCCCGAAACCTTTAAGAAGGGAATGAGGGTTATCACCAAGGAGACTCAAAGGCTGTCTGAGATGGTTGAGGAGCTGCTTGATTTTTCACGCATACAGGACGGCAGGTTCAGCTTAAACAAAGCCCCGACCGATATTTTAGCAGAGCTTGGCGATGCGGTTTTAATATATACCGAGCGCGCAAAGGAGCTTGGCATAGAAATAAGATACTACGAGCCGGAAATGCTTCCCTTTGTTTTTGGTGATGCTGCAAGATTAAGACAGGTCTTTATCAATATTATTGATAATGCAATTAAATATTCAAATCCCGGAGGAGTTGTAAAGATTGAAGCGTTTTCCGAAAAGGGAAACGATGTCATATCTATTTCCGACACCGGAGTTGGAATTCCGGCTGAGGATTTGCCAAAGGTCAAGCAAAAATTCTACAAGGCAAATCAAACCCGCAGGGGCTCGGGAATAGGGCTTGCGGTTGCGGACGAGATTGTTTCAATGCACGGCGGAAGCTTGCTGATAGAGAGCGAGGAAAACAAGGGAACGACAGTTTTGATCACTCTTCCCGGGATAGAGAGCAAGGATTGATATGAAGGAGGACATTAAAAATGGGCAAAAATAAAGACTGCAAAAAGGGCTGCTTTAAGACCCAAATAGGCGGGCAGGCGCTTATTGAGGGTGTCATGATGAGAGGCCCCGAGGTAGAGGCTATGGCAGTAAGACTGCCATCGGGTGAAATAGACGTTGAGCAGTGGAATTTAAAGCCGGCAGGGTGGTATAGAAAGACGCCGTTCATCAGGGGCCCCATAAACTTTGTTATATCGATGGTAGACGGCTACAAGTGCCTGTCAAAATCCGCAGACAAGTCGATGCAGGGCATAGAAGAGGAGCCTTCAAAATTTGAAAAATGGCTCACTGAAAAGCTTGGCCACAAGCTGATGGGCGTTATTATGGTCATCGCATCTGTTTTGGGGGTGGCTTTGGCGCTAGGACTTTTCCTTTGGCTGCCGGCGGCAATAACAAAGGGGCTTGCGGCAATTATCCCCGGGGTCATGGCTAACGATTTTGTAAAAAATCTTATAGAGGGAGTTATTAAGATATCTATATTTATTTTATATATAGCGATGACAGCCCTGTTAAAAGATATCCGCCGCACATATGAATACCACGGTGCTGAGCATAAGACTATAGCGTGCTATGAGGCGGGCGAAGAGCTGACGGTTGAAAACGTTAAAAAGCACCGCCGATTCCACCCAAGATGCGGCACTTCATTTATGTTTTTGGTTCTTTTCATCAGTGTTTTGGTCAACACTTTGTTCAGAGTGCCTTGGGGAAGCCTTTGGGTAAGGGTGCCTATAAAGCTTGCTGTTTTGCCGGTTGTAGTTGCAATCGCATATGAAATAATAAAGCTTGCCGGAAGATATGACAATATTTTGACGAAAATTGTATCAGCCCCGGGTCTTTGGATACAGCGCCTTACCACCAGAGAGCCAGACGACGGGCAGATTGAGTGCGCAATCGCGGCGTTTGTGCCATGTATTCCAAAGGAAAAGGGCTCTGACAGGTGGTAAGAAACGCCTTAAGACAAGCAGCCGGGCGTTTAGCAGCTGTTAGCGATTCTCCGGGATTTGAGGCGCAAGTAATTTTCAGCGAGGTTTTAGGAAGAGATTTTTTAATTCGCGACATTAAATCGGGCGATGTGTCGATTGATGGCGCATCAGCCGAACGCCTTGAAAAAATGATTCTAAGGCGTCTTAAGGGCGAACCGCTTCAGTATATTGTCGGGTCATGGGAATTTTACGGCGTTGAGCTTTTAACAAAAAAAGGTGCGCTTATTCCCCGACAGGATACCGAAACGCTTGTTGAGACTGCGCTCAGCTTAATTAAAGACATCAAAAGCCCAAAGGTTTTGGATCTTTGCGCCGGAACCGGGTGTGTGGCGCTTGCGATTAAAAAAGAGCGCCCTGACGCTTTGGTCACAGCTTTGGAAAAATACCCTAAGGCCTATGAGATTCTTTTAGAGAATATTAAAATCCATCCCGGAGTTACAGCGTTTTTGGGCGATGCGTTAAGCGGCGCTTGTGCCGCTGGCTTTGAGGGCTACGACCTTATAACGGCAAATCCGCCATATCTTTCAAGCAAGGACATGGAAAATCTTCAGCGAGAGGTTTGCTTTGAACCGAAAACCTCGCTTTTCGGCGGCTCTGACGGGCTTGATTTTTACCGTGCCCTGCCTGGGGTTTGGTTTGATTCTTTAATCGGCGGCGGATGGATGGCGGTTGAATTCGGCATAAATCAGGGCGCTGAAGTATCGGCACAATTTGAAGCGGCGGGTTATAAAAGCATAAGGTTAATCAAAGACCTTTCGGGGAAGGATAGAGTTGCCGCGGCGCAAAAATGAGGGAAGATTTTTGGACAGATAACGTGATATGATAATAACGCGGACTTTTATAATATAAAAGCCCCGGCATAAATAATTAATCAACTGGCTTTTAATATCAGCACACAGGAGGAAGAAAAATGGCAATAAAAAAACCCGCCGAAAAAAAGGCCGTGCCGATTTCGCAGCAGACCAAGGAAGAAAAGAAAAAAGCGCTTGAAACGGCTATAGCCCAGCTTGAAAAGACCTATGGAGCGGGCGCCGTTATGCGCCTGGGGCAGACACAAACTCTAAACGTTGAGGCGATATCAACAGGTTCGTTAACGCTGGATTTAGCGCTTGGCATCGGAGGCGTGCCAAGGGGCAGAATTGTTGAAATATACGGTCCTGAGAGCTCCGGCAAAACTACCGTTGCGCTTCATATTATTGCCGAGGCGCAAAAGCTTGGCGGCGAGGTTGCCTTTATAGATGTTGAGCACGCCCTAGACCCGATATATGCCGCAAAGCTGGGCGTTGACATTGACGCTATGCTGGTTTCACAGCCCGATTCAGGCGAGCAGGCGCTTGAAATCGCAGAGGCGCTTGTCAGATCCGGAGCCATAGACGTTTTGGTTGTAGATTCTGTGGCGGCAATGGTTACAAGAGCCGAGATCGACGGCGAGATGGGCGACACACACGTAGGGCAGCTTGCAAGGCTTATGTCGCAGGCCATGAGAAAGCTTACAAGCGTTATTTCAAAATCAAACTGCGTTGCGGTGTTTATAAATCAGGTGCGCGAAAAGATTGGCGTCACCTACGGAAACCCCGAGGTTACTCCCGGCGGACGTGCGCTCAAATTCTATTCGTCTGTTAGAATCGAGGTCAGAAAAGGCGAGCTTTTAAAAAACGGCTCCGAGCCTATAGGAAACAGAACCCGCTGTAAGGTAGTCAAAAACAAGGTCGCGCCTCCATTTAAAGAAGCCGAGTTTGACATGATTTACGGCAAGGGAATTTCGCGCGTAGGCGAGGTTGTTGACATCGCTACAGACCTTGACATCATCCATAAATCAGGGGCATGGTTTAGCTATAACGACGCAAAAATAGGTCAGGGAAGGGAGAACGCCAAGAGCTATCTTCTTGAACATCCGGATGTGCTTTCTGAGATTGAGGAAAAGATTTATAAGAATAAAAACGAGGTTACATCCATCTCTAAAAACGCCAGGAAGGAAGCAGAGCTTTCCGCCGCTGCGTCTGCGGCTGCCTCTATGGCGCCAAATCCTGAGTCCTTAAAAGCGCCCGATGTAGTAGTTGACCCGGATGATGATTTTTTGGAGTTCACTCCTGTTGCTGAGGAGTGATTATGGAATATAAGGTTGAAGCTGTCTTGGCTTATAAGGGAGATACAGTTCAGATTGATTTTGACTGTCGTGAACCGGTTTTTATAAATTCCTCCGTAGCATATGATTTTGGAGTTCGCCCCGGAAAGATTATGAGCGATGAGCAAATCGAGACCATGGTATCAAAAAACTGTTACAGAAGGGCTAGAGAGAGGGCTTTATATCTCTTAGATGATCGCGATTACAGCTATGCGGAGATTTTTAAAAAGCTCGCCATAGGATATCCCGAGCAAATATGCTATGATGTTGTCAATAATCTATCTGAGCTTGGTCTTATTGATGATAGGCGATATGCAAAAAGGTGCGCAGAATATTATTTGGTGAAAAAGCTCTGCGGAAAATACCGTGCGCGCGAGGAAATGCGCCGCAGAGGAATTCCAAATGAGCTTATTGACGAGGCGATTTTAGAATATGAAGACGGCACCCAAAAAAGGCTTGAGGAGCTTATTTCGAAAAAATATTCCCGAAAGCTTAAGGAAGAAGGCGGCAGACAAAAGGTCAAGGCGGCTCTTGCAAGACAGGGCTATTCCTATGACGAGATAAACGCTGCGCTTCAAGACGAAGAATTTTAATATAAAGCATTGAGCGAATAATTGAATGGAGTAAAAAAATGCCAGTTAGAGTCGGGTTTGTATCGTTAGGTTGCCCTAAAAATCAGGTCGACTGCGAGCACATGATTTATAATCTTAGGGAGCAGGGGTTTGAAATAGTTGCCGATGCCGCGCTTGCGGATGTGGTCGTCATAAACACCTGCGGCTTTATTGAATCTGCCAAGCAGGAGGCAATTGACACCATTTTAGAGTTTTGCGCCTTAAAAACCGAGGGGAGAATTAAGGCAGTCATAGTTACCGGCTGCCTTGCCGAGCGATATTTTAAGGATATAAGAAAAGAGCTCCCGGAGGTCGATGCGGTTTTGGGGCTGGGCGCGAATGAAATGCTTAAAGATGCAATAGATTCGGCTCTTGGCAATATGCCGGCGGATTTAAAGGGCGACAAATACTCGCTTATTATAGACTCAAGAAGGGTTATATCTACAGAAACCTTTGCGTATTTAAAGATTGCAGAGGGATGTTCAAACTGCTGTACATACTGCGCAATACCCTCAATCCGCGGCAAGCTCAGAAGCCGGAAAATCGAGAGCATAGTCAAAGAGGCGGAATGGCTTGCAAAAATCGGATATAAAGAGATTATTCTTGTAGCACAGGACACCACTGTTTACGGCGAGGATATATACGGCAGACCTTATACGGCAGAGCTTTTAAGAGAGCTATGCCGAATAGACGGGCTAAAGTGGATAAGAACGCTTTACAGCTACCCCGAGACAATAACAGACGAGCTGATAGATCTTATTGCATCAGAGGATAAGCTGGTTAAATATCTTGACATTCCGATTCAGCACTCAGGCGACAGAATTTTGAAGAAGATGAACCGCCAATCGACCCATGACGAGATTGTTTCGCTGATTAAAAAGCTGCGCGAAAGGGTGCCGGGAATAATCCTTAGAACAACCCTTATTGCGGGCTTTCCGGGAGAAACCGAGGAAGAATTCGAGCAGCTTTGCGATTTTGTCAATGAGATGAAATTTGATCGCTTAGGGTGCTTTAAATATTCTTTGGAGGAAGGCACCGCAGCGGCCGGCTTTTCGGATCAGATTCCCGAGGATGAAAAGCAGCGCCGCGCCGACATAGTGATGGAGACGCAGATGGTTATCAGCGACAGGCTCAACGAGAAGCGGCTTGGCAAAATCGAGGAAGTGGTCGTTGAGGGCTGGGACAAATACGCTGAGTGCTACTATGGCAGAAGCTATGCTGAGGCGCCTGAAATTGACGGCAAAATATTTTTCACATCAAAAAGTCCGCTCAGGGTCGGCGACTACATAAAAGTGCATATAACCGAGCCGATGGACTACGATCTTTTAGGGGAGGCATTAGATGAATCTTGCGAATAAATTAACTCTTTTAAGAGTGGTGCTCATACCTTTTTATGTACTTTTTCTCCTCTGGCAGTTTACCAGATGGAACATACTGATTGCCCTTGCGATATTCGCCTTGGCGTCGTTTACAGACCTTTTAGACGGAAAAATCGCGAGAAAATATAACCTTGTGACCAATTTCGGTAAGTTTTTAGACCCTTTGGCTGACAAGGCCCTTGTGATGTCGGCGCTGGTAGCGTTTATAGAGCTTGGCTGGTGTGGCTCGGTTCCGGTCATGATTATATTGTTCCGCGAATTCATGGTATCTGCTCTTAGGCTTGTGGTCAAATCCGAGGAAGGGGTGGTTGTGCCTGCCGGATGGTTTGGAAAGGTCAAAACGGCCTTTACCATGACTTCTCTCGTTATAATAATGCTTTTAAGAGGGCTTGAGGCTGTTTCGGTAGCAGTTCCTCATATTTACGGCGTTTCTTCAGTGCTCATAAGGATTTCCGCCGTTTTGACCGCAGGCTCGGGACTTAGCTATTTATCGGCTTATTGGAAGGCTATTGACCCAAGCAAATAAGCTTACGGAAAAAATATCTCAATGTGCAAAAAAATCATTGACTTATCGTCATGAAATATTTATAATATCACAAAACGGAGGAATCAGCATGAAAAAAATACTGGCGCTTATTTTGGCAGTTTTGATGGCGTTGTCATTGGCGGCGTGTGGCAAAACAGATGGCAAAGATAACAATTCAAATCCACACAACGATCCTAATGCTGCGTCTGAGGAATATACAGTTGACACTCTTACCGAAGCGATGGGAATAGGCTGGAACCTTGGAAACACCCTTGATGCGCCCGATGGCGAGACGTCATGGGGACAGCCGGTCACCACAAAAGAGATGATTGACAAAATCCATGAGCTTGGTTTTAACACCTTAAGAGTGCCGACCTCCTGGGGTCTTCATACCTCAGGCGCTCCGGATTATGTTATAGACGAGGAATGGATGGACAGGGTTGAAGAGGTTGTCAATTACGGCCTTGAAAACGATACGTTTGTAATACTTAACTCACACCACGACAACGACTTCTATTACCCCACAAAGGAGCATGAGGATGAAAGCGTCAATTTCATCGAAAAAATCTGGACTCAGATTGCCGAGCGCTTTAAGGATTATGACCAACACCTTATCTTTCAGCCAATGAACGAGCCAAGGCTCACCGGCACCAACTACGAGTGGTGGATTGACTACAACAATCAGCAGTGCCTTGAGGCGCTTGAGGTTATCAATGCCTGCAACCAAAAATTTGTGGATGTTGTAAGAGCCTCCGGCGGCAAAAACGCCGACAGATTCCTTCTTGCGGCGGCATACTGCGGATCTCCCTACTATTCCCTTGAAGAACCATATCAGCTGCCAACAGATACAGTCGAAGGCAAAATGCTGATATCTGTTCACGCTTATACGCCATATAATATCGCGATGAACTCCGACGCAAGCTTTAGAACCTTTGGTGATTCGGAAAAGCGCGAGATTGACGATTTCATGCAAAAGCACTATGATAAATACCGCAAAAACGGCGTTGGCGTCATCATTGATGAGATGGGAATAATCAACAAGAATAACCCATATGATCGACAGGACTGGGCGGCATATTATATTGCAAAGGCAAAGAGCTTAGGAATGGTCTGCTGCTGGTGGGACAACGGCAACACCTCACCCGGAAACGAATCATACGGACTTTTTGACAGAAACACCCTTGAGATTTATGAAGACAGTTTGGCGCCCTACCGCGGGCTTATGGATGGATTGAAAACTCCTTTAGACGAGATTAAGACCTCAAAGCCTGAGGAGTGAATAAAGCTAATATAGCTTTTTCCAAGGAGGAAAGATATGGACAGAGATTTTTCAAGCGCATTATTTAAGGAAATGAGACTTGGCTGGAATCTAGGCAATACGCTTGACTGCCCTTTTGGGGAAATCGGCTGGGGTAACCCGCTGACTTCTTGCGAGATGATTTTAAAGATAAAGGAGCTTGGGTTTCATACCGTAAGAATTCCCGTTTCGTGGCATCAACATATGGATGACGATTTTAACATATCGCCGGAATTTATGGATCGTGTCGCAACGATTACAGAGTGGGTTCTTGATCAGGGAATGTACGCTATATTAAACATCCACCATGACAACCACGAATTTCAGCCGACCGTTGAAGGCGCTGAGCGCGGCAAAAAATATATATCCTCGGTTTGGGGGCAGATTGCAAAAAGATTTGAAAGCGCCCCCGACAGGCTGATTTTTGAAGGCATGAACGAGCCTAGAATGCTAAAGGATAAAAATGAATGGCATCTTGACATGATGGATGAAAGGTGCCGCAAGGCTGCGGAATATATTAACGTCTTTAATCAGGTCTTTGTAGACGCTGTTCGCAATTGCGGCGGCAAAAATAAAAACCGTGTGCTGATGGTGCCTTCCTATGCTGCGGGTCCTGCGCACGCCTTTATGCCGGAGTTTAAGGTTCCGTATGATCCTTCGGACCGACTTATAGTTTCGATTCATGTCTACGACCCGCAGGGCTTAGCGCTTCTTCCCGACCCCGACAAGACCGAGTTCAATGATAATGGCAAGAAGGTATTAGATTATATTTTAGACAACGCATATTCTAAATTTGTCGAAAGGGGTGTTCCCGTAATAATCGGCGAGATGGGAATTGTTGATAAGCAAAATCCCCTTGACAGATACCGCTGGTGCCGCTACTTTGTATCTCATGCCCTTAAAAGGAAAATTCTCTTAGTCTGGTGGGACAACGGCGGACGGGATTTTAGGCTTTTAGACCGACGGAATTTATCTGTTTACAAAGAAGCCGAGCCGGTTATGAAAGGCCTTTTAGAAGGCTTAGAAGGCTTGGAATAATCAATTATGACATAAAACAGCGCCCCCAAAATTGGACGGGCGCTGCTTTTTTGTGAAAAAGTATTATTTCATTTTTGCCTTTTTATTAATTCATAATATGGCAGAGCCTCAAACCCCGATTTTTCATACAGAGCGATGGCGGCCTTGTTTTCGCGCTCTGCCTCAAGCCGAATGACATGGTCATTAAACTCTTTGCCAAGATATTCAAAAAACGCACTTCCGATGCCTAACCTGCGGTATTTCGGAATAATGTATATGTCTTCAAC
>X5_European_Hare__coassemble_237_pt1 | contig 10251 bp, 5 predicted proteins | sample X5_European_Hare__metabat2_low_PE_001 | metagenome-assembled genome bin X5_European_Hare
CTGAATGGGGTGTAGATTTTATAAAGTGCGACGACATCTGCGACAGCTGGATGTGCCCAGTCGAGAGGTTTTCCGGGTGGGAGGAAACCCGCATGTTAAGGCGCGCTATAGACAAATGCGGCAGACCGATTGTCTTAAGTTTATCCCCCGGACCCGCGCACGTTGAGAACGCGTATCACTACACCGAAAACGCGAATATGTGGCGAATCACCGACGACTTCTGGGATAACTGGGAGCTTCTGAAAAATATGTTTTGGCGCTGCGAGCAATGGCAGGACCATACCTGCGAAGGCTGCTGGCCTGACTGTGATATGCTGCCAATCGGAAAGCTCGGCAAGGGTCACGGACACGAGTGGATGAGCAATTTCACCGAGGACGAGCTCAAGACAATGCTGACGCTCTGGTGCCTCTGCCGCTCGCCGCTGATGATAGGTACAGACCTGCCTCAGCTGAGTGAGCGTGACTTCGGATTATTAACGAATCCTCAGATTTTAGCGATGGAGTTTGATGGCAAGGCAAGACAGATAAGGAGAAACGATAAAGAGGCAGCATGGGTCTCAGAGGGCAAGGATTGCATAAGAGTGGCGCTGTTTAATCTCTCGGACGAGGGCGCAAAAATATCTGCGGAACTGCCTGAAAACGCCCATGGAGAGGGCGAGGAGCTTTGGGGCGCAGAGCCTTGCAAAATCTCGGAAAACAAAATCACCGCAAACGTGCCCATGCACGGGGTGAGGATATACAGGTTTGAAAAGCTGTGAAAGGGGCATTGATAATGAAACTGATCAAAAGAATCACCACCATCGCAGTCAGTTTGTCGCTGATGAATATCACGGCCTGCGGGTCGCAGGTTAGCGAAGGAAAGAAAGTAGCCGATCTGTCTCTTTCCGCAGATTCGGTCATTAAATCGAGCGACATTGCGGCAACGGTCACCGGCTATTCTCCGAAAGCCCTTTTTAAGGCAAAACAGGGTCTCGAAAGTCCGCTTTTAACAAACATTTTCTGCGCCGACCCGACCGCCGTCGAATATAACGGCAGGCTTTACGTCTACGGCACGAACGACAATCAGCAGTACCTCGAAAAGAGCGATTCGGACAACACCTATGAGTGCATAAAATCATTTGTCATTATCTCGACCGACGACATGGTAAACTGGCGGTTCGAGGGCATTATCGACACCCAATCTATTGCTCCGTGGATAATGGCGAGCTGGGCCCCGTCGGTGACTTCGAGGGTCGAGGAGGACGGCCTGACGCACTTCTATCTTTACTTTTCAAACAGCGGTGCGGGCGTTGGCGTTCTGACCGCTACCGACCCGGCGGGACCGTGGAGCGATCCCCTCGGAAAACCGCTTATCTACGCTGGAATGGAGGGACTTACCGACTGCCCGAACCCGTTTGACCCGGGCGTGTGTATTGATGACAACGGCGTAGGCTGGCTTGCTTTCGGCGGAGGTCGTGCGGATAACGGAACAGATTACCTCCCAGGCTCAATGAGAATATGCCGATTGGGGAGCGATATGATTTCCATAGACAGCGATTTTGTGAAGATAAATGCGCCCTACTCTTTCGAAGCAAGCGAGCTTAATTACATCGGCGAAACCTTTGTCTACACATATAATTCCTCGTGGGATTCGCGCGACAAGTGGGATATTGACGGCACAGAAGCTCCGTCCGCGTGTTCGATGTGCTATATGACGACCAAAACCCCGCTTGAATCCGATAGCTGGGAGTATAAGGGGCAGTATCTCAAAAACCCCGGCGATTTAGGACTCAGCTACAGCAACAATCACACGCATCTTCAAAAATACGGCGGCGATTTTTATCTGCTGTACCACACTCTGACCCTTGACAAAGAGAGAAACACAAACCACGGCTTCAGAAGCCTTTGCGTTGCACCGGCTGAAGTGAACGAGAAAAAAGCGGTCATATCCGAGTGCGAAGCAGACCTCAAGGGCGATATGCAGATAAAGCGGTTTGACCCCTATTCGGTATGCCGAGCCGAAACAGCGTATCTCACCGACTGCGAATACGTCGAGGACGCCGGAGAGATATATGTAAAATGTACTGATTACGGCGTTATTGCGCTTAAAAACGTTGATTTCAAGGGCGGGAGCGAGATTTTTGCCGCAAATGTCAGAGGCAGGGGCAGCATAGAGATCCGACTCGACAGTTTTGACAGCGAACCTGCCGCTGTAATATCCTTCGGCTGCGACGACTTCACTGCAGTTTACGAGGAAGTAGAGATCAAAAAGGTTCACGACGTTTACTTTGTCATGTCGGGTGATTTTGACTTCGATGAGTGGCAGTTTATCAAGGGTTAAGGTGAGCTGATTTGCATACCGGCGCAAAATGGATTTGGAAAAAGAGCGAGGACAAGGAAAATACATGGCTGAATTTCGTTAAAACATTCACCATGGAAGGCGCTCCCGAAAAAGCTTATGCCCGCATTGCCGCAGATTCAAAGTATCGGCTATATATAAACGGCGTGATTGCGGTATTAGAAGGCGGGTTAAAGCGAGGTCCGTCAAAAAACGGCACGTATTATGACGAGGTGGAAATAACGCAATATCTGCACGCGGGTGAAAACACCTTTGCTGTGCTTGTCGAATACTTCGGAAAGAGCGGATTTTCGCATATTTCATGTGGAATGGGCGGGCTTTGCTTTGAGGCCGATATAGCCGGAAAAAGTATATTCTCCGATTCAAGCTGGCGGGTAAGGAAAGACCCCGTGTATATCAATCCTGACGAATTCGACATTCCCCCGAATTTCCGGCTTTCGGAAACGAATATATATTATGATGCCGAAAAAGCCGATGAGGATTGGATCAATCCCGGCTTTGACCCAAAGGACTGGAATTTTGCCGATGAAATATGCGACGCGGGCGAGGGCGCATACGGTACTCTTGAAAAGCGCGATATCCCGATGTTTAGGGACTATGGGCTGAAAGATTATCTCAACAGCTCGGATTTTGAGGGATTTACTGCGAGCGAGGACACCGAAATTGAGCTACATCTGCCATATAACGCACAGCTCACGCCCTATCTCAGAATATCCGCTCCAAAGGGCAAAAGGATCGCGATTAGGTCGGAAAACAAGTTTGTGTCCCAAAGCGTGATGGCAGTCTATTACACCAAGAACGGCGAGCAAGAATATGAATCATTCGGCTGGATAAACGGAGAGAGGATATACTATACCGTCCCTGCGGGGGTGACTGTACACGCGCTTAAATACCGTGAAACGGGGTATGACACAGATTTTGCGGGCAGCTTTGAGTGCAGCGACGAGTTCTTAAACATCCTTTGGCAGAAAGCCCTGCGGACACTTTATGTCACTATGCACGACAATTTCATGGACTGCCCCGACAGAGAGCGTGCGCAGTGGTGGGGCGATGTAAATATCGATATGCAGATGCTTTTTTACAGCATGGACGAACGGTCGCTGCTCCTGTATAAAAAGGGCGCAAAGGAAATGGCTCGCTGGGCTGAGGATAAGGGGCATATGCTGACAGTCGTCCCGACCGGCACGGAGGAGTTTGAGCTGCCGCTACAGAATCTCGCGGGAATATGGGGCTTTTGGCAGTATTATCTGTATTCAGGCGATGAAACAGTTCCAAAATGCGTTTACGAAATGTCAAAGAACTATGTGATGAGCTTTGATTTTTCGGGCAGCGGCTTGATTATACACAAATCAGGCAGCTGGGATTGGGTAGATTGGGGAGACAATGCTGATAAAGCTCCGATGGAGAACGCATGGTATTACATGGCTGTAAGCTCTCTCAAAAATATGGCAGCGCTTCTTAGAAAGAACGACGATATTTTGCTCTATGACAGACTGCTAAAATCGGTGAGGGACAGCTTCATGCCCGCGTTTTCAAAGGGCAATTGCATTTATGACCACACCGAAAACGAAATTCCCGACGACCGTGCAAACGCCCTTGCCGTTTTATCGGGGCTTGCGAACAAAGCGAACTATAAGGGCATAACGAGGGTTTTATCCAACACGGAAAACGCAAGCCCCTATATGGAGAAGTATGTTCTGGACGCTCTCTGCGAGATGGGCGAGGTTGAAAAGGCGGTAGAGCGCATGATAAAGCGATACAGACAGATGGTTGAATACGACTGCTCCACGCTTTGGGAATACTGGAGCATGGAGGGTACGTTCAATCACGCTTGGTCGGGCGGACCGCTCATCACGATGTCAAAATATATTGCGGGCATACGTCCGACCGATACGGCATACAAGGAGTTTGAAATAAAGCCGAGGCTTTGCGGGCTATCCTACATTAAATGCCGCGTTCCGTCTGCAAGAGGAAAAATATCTTTAGACCTGCATAGATTTGACGGCAACGTTGAAATGACAGTCACGGTGCCCGAAAACTCCGTTGCGAACGTTTATCTTCCGCTTATAAACGAAAATCTCCCGAAAGAAAGGAAATATCGCTATACCGTTGAAAACGGCTATGCGCATTATGTACTTACACAGGGCGTTTATTATCTTAAATAGACAGGAGAATTGTAATGAAAGAATTTCTAAAATCGGCAAATCCTTATCTTCCACTCTGGGAGCATATTCCAGACGGTGAGCCGAGAGTTTTTGAGTATAACGATGAGAAGAGGGTCTATGTCTACGGCTCGCACGACACCGAACGCAGTTCGTTCTGCGGAAGGGATTACGTTGTCTGGAGCGCGCCTGTCGACGATCTGACCGACTGGACGTATCACGGCGTTTGCTATACCGCGACCGACGGCTCTATCCTTTACGCCCCCGACGTTATTCAAAAAGGCAGAAAGTTTTATCTCTATGCCGCAGAGCAGTACGGCGGCAGGATATTCGTTGCGTCCTCCGATAATCCCGCAGGACCTTTTGAAAACCCTGTTTTAACAAAACTCGGATTTGATCCGGGTGTTTTGGTAGACGACGACGGGAGAGTTTATGCCTACTGGGGATTCTGCGGATGTTACTGCGCCGAGCTTGAGGACGATATGGCGACAATTAAAGAAGAAACCTTCAGGGCTCATCCGATGGGGCATGTCCCCGACCCATGGAACAAAGACGCGGACACCGAGCATATCGATTTGCGCGACGCTTTCTTCGAGGCTTCAAGTCCGCGTAAGATAAACGGCAAGTATGTATATGTTTATTCAAAGAGATATGTCACGCCCTTGCCGGAATCGGGGGTCTATGAGCCCTGCAACGGTTTCTTGTCGTATAAGTGGTCGGACAGCCCGCTTGAGGGCTATCAGGACGGCGGAGACATATCTTTCAACGGCGGAGAGATTTTGAGACTTCCCGACGGGACCGGTCAGCAGACTTATCGGTGGGGCAACAACCACGGCGGGCTTGTCGAGATAAACGGCCAGTGGTACATCTTTTACCACCGCCATACCGGCACCGATGAATTTGCCCGTCAGGGAATGATCGAGCCGGTCGATATAGCCGTCGCAAAGGACGGAAAGATCTACATCGGCGACATAACCTATGTCGGCGGAGAGCCGGTTTCATCTAAGCCCGTCGAGATGACTTCTTCGGGCGCGAGCGTCAACGGCATTGACGCTTATGAGATAATCTCCGCAGGCTATGCCTGCCACATCAGCCCGCTTCATCAGGCATTTGTCAAGCCTGTGTACGAACAGGTAGACGGCGTTTCGTCGCCGGTAGTGAATATCAAGGACGGCACGACGGTCGGGTTCAGGTATCTTCAGTTCGGCACGAATTCACCTAAGAGCGTTACGGTTTCTGGCACGGTCAAGGGGAAGATGGGTGTTAGAGTTCGCGTTGACAGCCGGCGCGGAAAAATCATCGCCGAGTTTGATGTGAATTCGGGCGAGAATACAGCTCCCCTCACATCGGGCATCATCGGCAAGCGCGCCGTTTACTTCGAGTTTATAGGTGACGGAGAAGCGGAGTTCGACTGGTTCACATTTGACAGATAAAACTGCGCGTCTGCTTTTGTTGAATACATTATCAAATTGGAGGAAATATTATGAGATCCGAAAAGCTGCTTGATAATTGGCAATTTATGCAAAACCGTTTCGACGGGCAGAAATTTGAAGGCGAGTCAGTAACCCTGCCGCACGACTTTATGATCAAGACCCCGCGCACTCCCGATTCGCTGACGGGTGCGGACTACGGGTATTTTCAGCCTTGCAAGGGTACCTATGTCCGAAAGATAGTGAAGCCCGACGCGGAAAATGTTCTGCTGCAATTCGACGGTGTGATGGGGCTTTGCGAGGTATTTGTCAACGGCGAGCGAGCGGGATTTCACCCATATGGCTACACCGCTTTTACGGTAAATATAGCCAATTTTTTGCATGGCAGCGAGAACGAAATTCGCGTTGAAGTTGACGCGACCTGCCAGACCGCTTCACGCTGGTACACCGGCGCAGGGATCTATCGCGAGGTCGAGCTTCTGACCTCGGATAAAGATTATTTCGAGCCTTGGGCGACAACGGTTAAAACTCTCGGAATTTTCGGAGATTCGGCGCAGATCGAAATATCAACAGAGATACTGTCTTCCCGTAAGCAGATCGCAAAAATCGACTTTTCCGTCCCCGAGCTTGGCTTTTCTATGACCCGCTCAATTCAGCTTGAAACCGGAAAAAACAGCTTTTCCGTGAAGACTATGCTTCACGATGTTAAGCTTTGGTCGCTAGATTCGCCGACGGTTTACTCCTGTAATCTTACGCTTCATACCGATAATTGCGAAGACTGTGAAGCCGTTATTTTCGGAATTCGTACCGTGGCATGCGACCCCGAACGCGGGCTTTTGCTGAACGGTCAACCAATTAAGCTATACGGCACCTGCAACCACCACGATAACGGGATTGTCGGAGCTGCGTCGTTTCGAAGCGCAGAGGAACGGCGTGTAAGAATACTCAAAGAAAATGGATTCAACGCCATTCGCACATCTCACAACCCGCCGTCAAGTGTGTTCCTTGATGTCTGCGACAAAATGGGTGTACTCGTTATAGACGAAATTTTCGACTGCTGGTCGACCGGCAAAAGGCAATATGATTATCACCTTTGGTTCGATAAATACGCTCGCGATGACATCGCCGCGATGGTTCTGCGTGACAGAAATCACCCTTCAGTCATCATGTGGTCAACAGGAAATGAGATTTTCGAGAGGGCGGGTAAGTGTGACGGCTACGCGGTCGGGAAGATGATTGCCGACGCTATAAAAGAGCATGACAGTAGCCGCCCGCTGACTCACGCTTTTTGCGGCCTCTGGGACGACCCAGAATTCAATGAGCCAGATTTCTGGAGCAAAAAAATTGCCCCGCAGGCGGGAAATTTGGACGTTTTGGGCTATAACTATCTCACGGACCGAATCCAAGCCGATGAGCAGGCGTTTCCATCTCACCTCTTTGTTATTACCGAGAGCTATCCGATGGATGCGCTGATGGTAAAGGAAACGATAGACAGTCACCCCAAGCTTATCGGCGAATTTGTTTGGACAGGCTGGGATTATTTCGGCGAGACGGGTATCGGGCGCGTGATTTACGACAGCCCCGACCTGCCCAGCTGGGGACTAGAACCTTATCCGAACCACATCTCAAACTGTGGCGATTACAGCATCTGCGGGTTCAAAAAATCGCAGTCATACTACCGCGATATTGCGTGGAGTCGGGAAACGGTAAAGATTTTGTCGGTCGATCCAGATAACTCTTGCCGTGTGAAATCATACTCGGGCTGGGGATTTTATGACGCAGAGCGTACTTGGACATATCCCAAACAAGAGGGCAGAATTTCGGAGGTTTATGTGTTCACGACTGCCGATGATTGCGAGCTTAGCCTGAACGGAAAATCACTCGGCAGGAAGCCGCCAAATGAAAAAGGCTTTGCGATTTTCGAGGCGCCATATTCCGCGGGTGTGCTAGAATCGGTCGCATATAATGACGGCAAAATTGTCGGTAAAGATGAGCTTGCGACGGCTGGCGATGCATCCTCAATAAAAATTGTTCCAGACACAACAGGCAGAACAGGCGCGGCAGACCTAATTTTCGTGGAGATTTATCTTTGCGACGAGGACGGCAATACAGCGTGGACTGCGAGCGATGAAGTGACCGTTACTGTGGAGGGCGGCAAGGTCATAGGAACCGGCTCCGGCAAGGTCGACGACGAGCACGACTACACAAAAAACGTCTGCAAAGCTTATCACGGCAAGCTTTTGGCGGCGATTTTACCGGAAAGTACAGAAATCACATTGACGGCAAAAACCGTGGAGTTTGAAGCAAAAGCGATTATAAAATGACTGAAAGCCCTGCCAAAGCTCGGCAGGGCTTAAAATTAGCAAAGTAGGTATATCTTCGAGCAAAATTTCTATAAAGGGCAAGGGAATTTTATTTGAGACCCGCGACGAACTTTTGTATGTCGAGCCTTACGGGGAAAACTGCGCTAGAGTTCGTTCGACGCGCAACTCCAAACTTTCCGACAAGAAATGGACGCTTGTGGAATCGGAAAATGGCAATTCCTCAGTGGAGAGCGAAAACGATGGCGCGATCCTAAGAAACGGCAAGCTGACTGTAAAGGTCAGCTAAGATGCTTTGTGGGAAAAAGCTGTATACACAAAGGGCAGGTTACTGATCTGTAGGGGAAGCGAAGCCCAGCTCGCTTCGCGAGCCGCCGCGTAAGCGGCGCGCCGACAAAAGTCGGCGGGGGCTTCCCCCTGCGGAAGGCAGAAGATGGCGCAAACCGATTGAAGAGCAGAATGTTCTGCTCCGCCCCCTAGTTTAGAAGCAGATGCCGAAACTATATTTTTTGAGAAAGTTCCCGAAGCTTTGCACCCAAAACAGAGGCACAGGCAATTTTTACTGAGTCTCCGGGAAGAAAAGGAATGACGCACATCGAAAGCGCCGGCAAAATTTTAGAGCCGCTCATTATGCAGTACCATGTGGTGCCAAACAAATATAAAACGACAGTTCCTAAGATCATTCCAATAGGAATGGCATGGAATTTTTTTATTTTTTCCGCAAAGAGTCCCGTTATGACAGCACAGGGAATGTATCCAACAAGATATCCGCCCGTAGGGCCTGCAAGTCTTTGTATTCCCCCAGAAAAACCTGAAAAAACAGGCAGCCCTATAAGCCCTAGCATAAGATATGCCGCAACCGCCACTCCGCCGTTTTTCCATCCAAGGACAGCGCCCGCAAGATATACTCCAAAAGTTGCAAGGGTTATTCCGACCGGACCGATGGGAATCGTAAACGGCGAAATCACACATAAAAGCGCTGCAAAAACGCCCGCCTTCGCCAAGTCTTTAGTCTTTGTTTTTTCAGTGTAGTTTGACATTTTTACCCTCCGGCTCTATGCTTCGGAATAATTTCCCAAAAATTTAAAACTTTCGCACGTCTGCTCAAGCGCCTCCAGCATGGCGGCAACCCTATCATCGCGGACAGTGCCCTGCATTTCAAAGAAGAACATGAACTCAAAGTCGTGCCCGACAATCGGACAGCTTTCAAGCTTGATAAGGTTAATTTCAAGCGCCGTCAGCTTCGCCAATACTTCATACAGCGCTCCAGGGCGGTGTTTAAGCGCTAGAATCAAGCTTATTCTGTCTGCTCCGGGATAGATCTCATGTTCCTTTGAAATGCAGACAAATCGTGTGTAGTTGTTGTCGCTGTTTTGAATGTTTTTTGCGATAGGAACCAGCCCGTAAAGCTCGCATGCAGGATGAGAAGCTATGGCAGCTATGTCTTTAAATTCGGAACGCGAAGCAAGCTCGGCCGCCATTGCGGTGTTTGCGCACGCAACTATTGAAACCTTTCCGCCAAGAGATTTTAAAAATTCGGAGCACTGCCCGATTGCCTGCTCGTGGGAGCGGATCTCGCGAATATTTTCAAGCTTAGCACCCGGTCTTGCCAAAAGCTCATGGCGAATGCAAAGGCGTGTTGAGCGGACAATAGATACGTTTTTGCGGTTTAGCAAATCATATGTAGCACGAACAGAACCGTTTGATGAATTTTCGATCGGAACCACTCCAAACCGGCATAGACCTCTCTCAACAGCATCAAAAACAGCCTCAAAGCTTTTGAAAAACATCAGATTTCCTCTCGGAAAAAGGCTGTCTGCAGCCATCTGTGCATATGCTCCCTCAACGCCTTGAACGGCAATCATGCCATTCTGCGGAAATTCGCCGGTTTCCTTTGAAAGGGTTTCTTTAAGCATGCTATGTATTTTAGTCCCAACGGGGTTTTTACATTCGCGATATGCCCTTCCAAGCTCGAAAAGTGCGCTGTAGAAGCGGTGGAT
>X5_European_Hare__coassemble_238_pt1 | contig 10204 bp, 9 predicted proteins | sample X5_European_Hare__metabat2_low_PE_001 | metagenome-assembled genome bin X5_European_Hare
CCGTTCAAAAATCAAAGCAGCAGAAAAAGCAGCAATTTTCCTCAAAGCGCGAAACCGTGGCTGAAAAGCTAAGACGCTTAGAGCTTGAGCGCGCAAGAAAGCAACAGCTTCGGGTTATGATTCCCGAGGAAATTGTTGTATCCGAGCTGGCGTCGCGCCTTAAAGTTACCGCCTCCGAGGTCGTTAAAAAGCTGATGGGTCTTGGGGTGTTTGCAAACCTTAATCAGACAATTGACTTTGACACCGCATCACTTGTGGCGGAAGAGCTTGGCGCAAAGGTTGAAAAGGAAGTTGTTGTGACGATTGAAGAGCGGCTTATTGTAGACGAGCAGGACAAAGACGAGGACTTGGTTGAAAGATGCCCTGTAGTTGTTGTCATGGGTCACGTAGACCACGGCAAGACCTCGCTTTTGGATAAGATCCGCCATGCAAATGTCACCGCTACCGAAGCCGGAGGAATCACTCAGCACATCGGCGCCTACCGTGTCACGGTTGGCGGACGCGAGATAACATTCCTTGACACCCCGGGGCATGAGGCGTTTACCGCAATGCGCTTAAGAGGCGCTATGGTAACGGATATCGCAATTTTAGTCGTTGCGGCAGACGACGGAATCATGCCGCAGACCATAGAGGCGATAAACCACGCAAAGGCAGCTGGAGTTTCGATAATCGTTGCGATAAATAAGATGGATAAAGAAGGCGCCAACCCAGACAGGATAATGCAGCAGCTAACCGAGCACGACCTGGTCGCTGAGGCTTGGGGCGGCGATGTCATCTGCGTTCCGGTATCGGCCAAAACCGGAGAGGGAATCGACGAGCTTTTGGAAAATGTGCTGCTGGTGGCAGATGTTTTAGAGCTCAAGGCAAATCCGAACCGCTTGGCAAAGGGCTCGGTAATTGAAGCAAGATTAGACCGCGGGCGTGGGCCTGTCGCCACCGTTTTGGTACAAAACGGCACCCTCCACATGGGCGACATTATCATTGCAGGAACATCGGTCGGTCGCGTTAGAACAATGACCGACGACAAAGGCAGATCGGTCAACGAAGCGGGACCTTCGGTTCCGGTTGAGATAACGGGTCTTGACGAAGCGCCATCTGCGGGAGATATTTTCAACGCCGTTGCAGATGAAAAGCTTGCTAGAGAGCTTGTTGAGCAAAGAAAGCAGGAAGCAAAGGAAGAGGTCTTTAAGCAGTATCAGAAGGTCACGCTTGAAAACCTGTTCAGCCAGATATCCGAGGGCGAGATGAAAGAGCTTCCAATTGTTGTCAAGGCGGATGTTCAGGGTTCTGTAGAGGCAATAAAGCAGTCTCTTGAAAAGATTTCAAACGATGAGGTTAGGGTAAAGGTTATTCACGGCGGAGTCGGAGCGATTTCCGAAAGCGACGTCATGCTTGCCTCAGCTTCAAATGCGATTATTGTCGGATTTAACGTCAGACCCGACCCCGTTGCGAAGGCAAACGCTGAGCGCGAAGGAGTTGACATGCGCTTGTACCGCGTCATATACGACGCAATTGAGGAAATTCAGACCGCTATGAAGGGCATGCTCGCCCCGAAATACAAAGAAGTCGATACAGCAAGAGTTGAAGTCCGCCAGGTTTACAAAATCACCGGTGTCGGGGCTGTTGCGGGATGCTATGTATTGGACGGCAAGATTTCAAGAAACGATCAGGTTCGGGTTGTCAGAGACGGAATTATTATCGCCGACGACAAAATGTCGAGCCTTAAGAGATTTAAGGATAACGTCAAAGATGTTGCGGCGGGATTTGAGTGCGGCATAACGCTTGAGAAATTCAGCGACTACAAAGAGGGCGATATCTTTGAGGGCTATGTTTTGCAGGAAGAAGTAAACAACCCTTAAACGGAAAGGAGCTTTTATGGCTGATTACAAGTCTGCACGGTTAGCATCTGATATACAAAGAATTGTTGTCGGAAAGCTTCGCGATTTAAAAGATCCCCGAATAAACTCAGAGCGCTTAACGGTAGTCAGAGCGGATGTATCACGCGATCGTTCTGTTGCTAGGGTATATGTTTCAAGCATAGACGGCATTTTGGATGCTAAAGAGGCGGTAAAGGGCTTAGAGAGCGCTTCGGGGCTGTTAAGACACGAGATAGTCGCGGTTTTAGGAATTAAAAAAGCCCCTGAGCTTCGCTTTGTAGCAGACGATTCCGCGGAATATTCTGCCCATATATCTAAAATGCTTCGGGATTTGAATGTTTCGGGCGGTGATGAAATGGAAGGAAAAAAAGATGAAAATTGAAACGCTAAAGGAGCTTGCAAAAAAGCTCAGCGAGGTAAAAAGCGCTGTAATTTTAACGCATAAAAATCCCGACGGAGATACAACCGGCGCTGGGCTTGGGCTTTGCTATTTTCTTCGCGAAATCGGGGTTAAAGCAAATGTTAAGAATTCAGACGGATTCCCTTCGCTGTATCGTTATATTGCCGGGGAATATAAAGATCTGGATTTTGAACCCGAAACGGTTATTTCGGTTGATGTGGCAGACACAAAGCTTTTGGGCACACCGCTTGAAGGCGAGTATAAAGACAAAATCGACCTCTGCATTGACCACCACTTCTCCAACAAAATGTTTGCTAGATATAGCTATGTCGATGGCGACTGCTGCGCTACCTGCCTGATTATTTTTGAGGTGATAAAGCTTTTGAAAGGCAGAATAACTCCTCTTATCGCCGACTGCCTCTATACTGGAATTGCAACGGATACCGGATGCTTTATGTATGAGGGCACAAGCCCTATGGCACATCGTGCCGCGGCAGAGCTGATAGAGGCCGGGGCGCATGCCGCCTCAATAAACAGGGAAATGTTCCAGATAAAATCTCGAGGGAGAATTTTAGGCGAGCAAAGACTGATTTCGACCATGCGCTTTGCAAAAGACGATAAAATCGCTCTTATTACTATAACGAACGATATAATCGACGAGTTTAAAATTGACCGCGCCGAGCTTGACGGTTTTGCGGGGATTCCCCTTACCGTTGAGGGAGTAAAAATCGGAATAACCTTAAAGCAGCAGGCGGAAGACCCCGGTGTTTTTAAGGCTTCGATTAGAACCGTTGAGGCTGATGCTGCGCAAATCGCCGCAAAATTCGGCGGAGGAGGGCATATTCGTGCGGCGGGATGCTCTTTGCGTGGGAGCGCCGATGAGGTCGCGGCTGCAGTAATTAAAGCGGCGTCGGCTTTTGTATGATTGGCGTTCTTCCTATAGACAAGCCGGAGGGCTTTACATCCTTTGATGTTATAGCTAAGCTTCGCGGGATATTAAAAATCCGCCGCATAGGCCATTCCGGCACGCTTGACCCGATGGCAACCGGGGTTTTGCCTGTTTTTATCGGAAGAGCGACAAGGGCAATTGACCTTTTGCCCGACAATCGCAAGAGCTATATTGCGGGCTTTAAGCTCGGATTTTCAACCGATACTCAGGACATTTCCGGAAAGACTGTTAAAACGGGCGGTAAAGAGGCATCACTTCAAGAGCTTCAAAAAATTTTGCCGGAATTTTGCGGCGAGATTATTCAGATTCCTCCGATGTATTCCGCTGTTAAAATCAACGGCTCACGGCTTTATGATTTGGCGCGTGAGGGAAAAACAATCGAGCGAAGTCCGAGAAAAATCAGTATTTTTTCGCTTGAGCTTGTAGAATTTGACCCGGACGCGCAATCGGGGATTATGAATATAAGCTGCTCAAAGGGCACATATATTCGTACGCTTATTAACGACATCGCCGAGCGGCTTGGCTCATACGGCACTATGACGTCTTTAAGAAGAACATATTCTCAGGGCTTTGACATATCCTCATGTCTTACGCTTTCCGAGGCTCAAAAAGCGGCTGACGAGGCAAGGCTTGGGAGCTTGATTTTGCCGATAGATCGCTGCTTTGAATTTTATGAGCGGCTTGATTTGAATGAGCAGGACGCCGCGCGGTATAAAAACGGCGTGAGGATTTTGGTATCAAAGCCTAAAGGGCGGTATAGAATATATTCTCAGGATGGATTTATCGGGATAGGCGATGTTTTGGAACATGAACTTAAAACGGTAAAAAACTTTTTCGGGGATGATTTAAATTAGCGACAAAACTGTTTTGATAGGGCTTTTTGACGGTCTTCATTTAGGGCATATGAGCGCGGTTAATGAGCTGCTAAGGTGTGAAGGCAAAAAAATTGTATATACCTTCAACTCGGCGACAGTTTTCACAAAGGGCGCAAGAAAGCTCCTTATGACTGATTGTGAAAAGCGTGAAATGCTTTTATCTCTTGGCGTTGACGAGGTTATTTCAGAAGACTTTAACGACATAAAGGATATGTCTGGCTGGGAATTTTTAAAGAGCGTTATTCTTGCTAGGCTCAAAGCCTCTAAAATAATCTGCGGCGAGGATTTTCGCTTTGGAAAAAATGCGCACGCAGGGGCGGCGGAGCTTAAGAAATACTGCAAAGAGCTGGGAATAAAGCTTTCTTTGGTGCCTTATATGTGCTTAGACGGCGAGCCGATTTCAAGACAAGAATCAGGGCACTTTTGGAGAGCGGAAATATTTTTGAGGCAAACAGACTGCTAGGGCGAGATTACTCGGTGCCTAGCATCGCACCACAGGCGGAAAAATGTGAAAAAGGGCATAGCCTTAATTCGCTCAGCTTATCCGTCAATCCGACGCTGCTCCTTCCTCCGCCGGGAAAATATTTTGCAAAAGTGATGCTTAGAAAGCGTGCCGTTCCCGCAACAGTTTATATAACTACAGATAACCCGAATCGGGCGGAGGCGGTTTTTTCTGGCAGCGATTCGGCGTGTTTGCAGGAATCTCTTGAGGAAATAGCAGGGCTTGAAATTCAGCTAAGATTTGCCGAGCGATTAAGCTAGATTTCCGGCAATATTTGTCGGAATCAGCGCATAGCTGAGCAAAAAATCTGTGAAAATTAAAATACAAGTTGTATATTAAGATACATATTATACTGGAGGTTGATTTTATGGGTGAAGTCAGAACGAGATTTGCACCTTCCCCGACAGGATATTTACATGTCGGCGGATTGCGAACGGCGCTCTTTACCTACGCTATTGCAAAAAAAGCGGGCGGAAAATTTATTTTAAGGATTGAGGATACCGACCAAGAGCGTTATGTTGAGGGTGCAAGCGAGGTAATCTACCGCACTCTTAGGGCGGTCGGCCTGAATTGGGATGAGGGACCTGACGTTGGCGGCGACTATGGTCCGTATATACAGACCGAGCGGCGCGCAATATATAAGGAATATGCCGAAAAGCTTGTTGATTTGGGCGGCGCATACTACTGTTTCTGCGACAAAGAGCGCCTTACAGAACTCAAGGCTGTTCAAGAGGCGTCAGGTGTAAACCCGATGTATGACCGACACTGCCGGAACCTTTCCCCTGATGAAATTAAGGAAAAGCTGAGCGCAGGAGTTCCCTATGTTATTCGCCAAAAGATTCCATTAGAGGGAACAACCACCTTCCATGATGTTTTATACGGCGACATAACTGTTGAAAATTCAACTCTTGACGATCAGATTCTATTGAAAACCGACGGACTTCCTACCTATAACTTTGCCAATGTTGTCGACGACCATCTGATGAAGATATCGCACGTTGTAAGGGGCAACGAATATCTTGCCTCAGCGCCTAAGTATACATTATTATATCAGGCGTTTGGCTGGGAGGAGCCGATATATATTCATGTTGAGCATATAATGCGTGACAAGCAGCACAAGCTTTCAAAGCGGGACGGCGATGCTTCTTATGATGATCTTATTGCAAAGGGCTATCTAAGCGAGGCGATAGTCAATTACATTGCGCTTTTAGGCTGGAGTCCAAAGGGTGAAAGAGAGATCTTCACACTTCCTGAAATCGTTTCCGAGTTTGACATTTCGGGAATATCGAAGTCTCCGGCAATTTTTGATCCGCAAAAGCTAAGAGCGATAAACGGAGAATACATCCGCGCGATGACGCCGGAAAAATTTGCTGAGATTGCCGAGCCATATATACGAAAAACGTGCAAGGGGGATTTTGACATATTAAAGATTTCCACGCTGCTGCAGCCAAGGACTGAAGTTTTAACAGAGATTCCCGATCAGGTCGATTTCTTTGACGAAATGCCGGATTACAGTCTGGAGCTATACTCCAACAAGAAGATGAAGACCAGCCCCGAGACTGCGCTTACTGCGTTTGAGCGCGCGCTGCCGGTCTTAGAAGGAGTGACTGAGTGGAATTTTGAAAATCTGCACGATGCGCTGTTTGCCCTTATTGCCGATATGGGGGTCAAAAACGGCTATGTTCTCTGGCCGGTAAGGGTTGCGATAAGCGGAAAGCAGTTTACTCCGGGCGGAGCGATTGAAATAGCAGAGATAATCGGCAGGGACGAAACCCTTAAGAGAATGAAAAAATCCCTTGAAATGTTAACAAGGGGGCGTGAAAATTGATTGAAGTCAAAAACCTGGTCAAATCATATGGTGACAAGCATGCCGTTGCCGGAATAAGCTTTAAGGCAAACGACGGAGAAATCTTAGGCTTTTTAGGACCTAACGGCGCCGGAAAGTCTACAACGATGAATATTTTGACCGGATATCTTTCATCAACCTCTGGCGAGGCTTATATAAACGGTCACGATATTTTGGAAGATCCAATCGCCGCTAAAAGGGAAATCGGGTATCTTCCGGAATTTCCGCCGCTGTATCTTGATATGACGGTAAGGGAATACCTCTACTTTGTGTATGAGCTCAGAGGATGCAGGCTTCCAAGAAACACCCATTTAAAGGAAATATGTGAGCTTGTCAAGATTGACAATGTTTTCAACCGCCGCATCGGCAACCTCTCTAAAGGATATAAGCAGCGCGTGGGGCTCGCACAGGCTCTTGTCGGAAACCCAAACGTTCTTATTTTAGACGAGCCGACCGTCGGGCTTGACCCTAAACAGATAATCGAAATCCGAACACTAATCAAAAAGCTCGGCAAAAACCACACGGTCATACTAAGCTCTCATATCCTCTCAGAGGTTCAGGCAGTATGCGATAGGATAGTTGTTATAAACCAGGGAAAGATTGTAGCGGACGACACCACAGACAACCTATCGCGCGAGTTGACCGCCGACCACAAGCTAATTGCAAGGATTGACGGGCCGAAGGACGAGGTAATAAAGCTCGTTCAGACGATACCCGGCGTTGTGTCGGTTGTTGCAGACCTTCAGAGAGAAAAGGGCGTATGGGAATATAACATCGAGGCGGTTGAGGGAACCGATATAAGAAGAGAGCTCAACCGCAGGCTTATGTCCCGCAACTGGTATATTTTAGGGCTGCGCTCGAGTGAGCTTTCTTTAGAGGATATTTTCTTAAAACTCACCATGGGCGAGAGCGTAACTGAATTTTTGGCAGACAAGGCCGACGACCTTGCCGAACAGTATGAGGAGGCATAAAAAGTGAGCGCAATATTCAAGCGGGAGACGCGGGCATATTTCGACTCCCTTATAGGCTACATTTTCCTGACAGCGTTCTTCGCGTCGTCTGGAATACTCTTTAGCGTATCGTCCTTACAATTCGGCTCGACCGATATGTCGGGAATGTATTCTGGACTGTTTTATATTCTTTTAGTATTGATTCCGATTTTAACGATGAGAACTCTTTCTGAGGAAAAGAGGCAGAAGACCGACCAGCTGCTTCTTACCGCACCGCTCAATCTTTCATCCTTAGTTTTGGGAAAGTTTTTAGCTGCGCTTGTCATTTATTCAATCGGAGTCTGCATGACACTTGTATATGCCGTTGTCGTTTCGTTTTTCGGCACAGTTTCGTGGCTTACTGTTTTGGGAAACATTGTAGGGCTGGAGCTTTTGGGCGCAGCGTTTATTTCGGTCGGAGTTTTGATTTCAAGCTTAACAGAAAATCAGGTTATCGCGGCAATCGGCGGGTTTGCGGCTATGCTTGCGCTGTTTTTAATAGGCCCGATTTCTTCCATTATACCGGTTCAGTGGGTATCGAATATTTTAAATAACCTCGCATTTTCGTCGCGCTACAGTCCCTTCACCTATGGAGTGTTTGACTTTTCAAACGTTTTGTTCTTTATCAGCGCTACAGTGATATTCCTGTTTCTGACGGTGCGTGTATTAGAGCGCCGCAGATGGTCGTAAGGAGGGCGAAAATATGGCATTAAAGGAACACTTTAACAAGCGCCGTTTAAAATACGGCTCCTTTGCTACCGCTCTTACGATATTTGTTATAGCGGCGATAGTTTTGGTAAACGTTGTTGCAACCATGCTTTTTGACCGTTTTCCGATAACGCTTGATTTGACCTCTGGAAGCATTTACACCATAACAGAGGAAACGGCGGAATTTATTGAGAGCATAGATACTCCGGTTGAGATAACGGTTTTAGACACCGAAGAGGAATACCGCGCAATTTCAAGCTATACTGCCCAAACGGTCGAGCTTTTAAAGAATTACACCCAGCACAACGCCGGCATTACAGTCAAATATATTGACATGCTCTCAAACCCGGATTTTGTTGCAAACTATACGCAGACGCTTTCGGCGGGCGATATAATTGTCGAGCCTTCAGGCGGGGCGCATGAGAGGGTCAAGGTTGTGTCGCTAACGGATCTTTTGAACGTTCCTGACGATTACAGCTATCTTTTGCAGTATGCCCAAAACTACGGCGAGGAATATGTTCATATGGCGCTTGTTGCAGGAGAGAGCTCGCGTCAGATAACTCTTACCTCTAACGCTGAACAGGCGATAACATCCGCCATAATGACGGTCACCGACCAGAACCCGATTACCGTTGCGGTTTTGACATATCCCGGAGCGAACGAGGCCGACATATCCGGTCTTACCGATCTTTTGGATGTAAACGGATATTTAATAACAAGCATAGACATCCAATCGGGAGAGCTGACAGACGACATTGATCTTGCCATTATTCCCGCGCCGAAGGTTGATTACACAACCTCTGAAATAACTAAGATTGAAAACTGGCTCCAGGGCGGGGGAATGCTCGAAAAGGATTTGATTTATGTCGCCTCTGCCAGTCAGCCCGAAACTCCCAATCTTGACGGGCTTTTATATAAATATGGCGTAACTGTTGAGCCTAAAATTATTTACGAGACAGACACTGCAAGGTGGATGGGGCAGGACACCCCAAGCTATACCCTTCAGGATATAGCGACGGAAAACTATCTCAAGGACGTTACAAATCTAGACCGCTCATTCTTTGTTCCAGATGCGCGAGCGATTTCCACCAGATTTGAAAACGTCGATTCGACATATTCCTGCGAGCCGGTCACTGTTTCAAGTCCTTCTTCAGAGCTTAGGGATATGTATCAAACCGACAGCGGCACGCAGGAGCGCGGAAGCTTTAACTCGGTAGTAGTTGCCAAGCAGAAAAAGGTAAACCAGGATACGCATATTTCAACCTATACCTACGTTGTTGTTTTCGGATCCGAGCTTATTTTAGAGCCGTCTGTTATAAGAAACCCCGGCTTTAACAACGGCGACTTCACAATTTCAATGCTCAACGAAATAACCGGAAAATCAGAGGGCATAACGATAACCCCGAAGTCGGTCGCGTCTGAAACGTTTGAAATAACGACGTCGCAGACAAGAGCTCTTACGCTTGTGTTTGCGCTTATAATTCCTGTTGCAGTTTTGGCAGTCGGAACCGTTGTTTGGATAAGAAGGAGGCATAGATGATGCAGAAAAAGACAAGAACCCTTCTTATCATCGGGCTCTTTATCCTAAGCATGGTGATTGTTCTTTTGCTGCTTATTCTGACACAGCCCAAGGAGGAATCCGAGGAGAGCACAGATGACAATCCAATGCAGATATTAAGCTATCATCGCGACGACGTTTTGACGCTTACTGTCAGCAATGAAACAGGCAAGTTTACGGTGCGTAACGGCGCACAAGGCTTTGTGATAGATGACTTATCGGAATTTCGGCAGAATTCAACCGTTATGGGGGCGATGGCTAGGTGCGCTTCAGAGCTGACTGTTCAGGCGCTTGCCGAGGAAAATGCTCAAAACCTTGAAAAATACGGCCTTTCCGAGGATTCCTATGTTTCGCGCGCCGACGTCACCTTAAAAGACGGCACGTCATATTCGCTGTTTTTCGGAATCAACGCTCCTGACGGCAGCACCCGCTATGTAAGACTTGCCGATTCAAGCGACGTCTACACCGTTCTTTTAAACAGCTCGGGATACTTTATGTAT
>X5_European_Hare__coassemble_243_pt1 | contig 9777 bp, 10 predicted proteins | sample X5_European_Hare__metabat2_low_PE_001 | metagenome-assembled genome bin X5_European_Hare
AATATTGATGATTTTCAAGGGCGGGAATTTGTAAAAATGTGCTTGAGCGAAGGAAAATTCAACATTGCCATGCCGGGCGATGGGGTAATAATAGGGATGAAATCTTATAGCTTGGTGATGGCGGATGGATAAGAATAGGGATCAGAAACTCAGAATAGCCATGATCGGAGTAACACAAGTAATAGGGACAATAATTTGTATGTAAATTACTTGCAATATGAGATTGAAAAAAATTCATAATGCACGAGAAAATGGGTCAAGAAGAGTTGTCCCCTACTGCATCATCAGGGGTGCTTTAGCTATATTAACGCCAAGATATCAGAAGTCATAACCAGAAGATAGCAGGTACGGCAAATAGATGCGAAGAGTAAGTGATATTGTTTCCATTATAACAATGCTCTGAATGCGATAGATGTAAATAAGATGATGACCTAAGACTCAAAGATCCTGATATGAGGGGGAGTATGTGTTGAAAATTTGTTTAGTAGGCTCGTCTGGGGGGCATTTGACACATTTATATATGCTGAAACCTTTTTGGGGCAATAAGGAAAGATTTTGGGTTACCTTTGACAAGGAAGATGCAAGAAGCCTCTTAGAAGGCGAAAAAATGTATCCCTGCCATTATCCCAGTAATCGAAGTATAAAATCCCTGATTATCAATACAGTGAAAGCTTTAAAAATACTTCCCAGAGAAAAACCGGATTTAATTATATCAACCGGTGCCGGGCCTGCTGTTCCGTTTTTCTGGCTGGGGAAACTAATGGGTGCAAAGACAATCTACATTGAGGTTTTTGACCGGATTGACAGACCGACTGTTTCAGGAAAACTTTGTTATCCTGTTACAGACAGGTTTATTGTGGAATGGGATGAAATGAAAAGAGTATACCCAAAATCAATCAATTTAGGAAGCATTTTTTAAGATGGTGAGAAAATGATTTTTGTTACGGTGGGAACGCATGAACAGCCATTTGACCGTTTAATCAGATGTGTAGACGGCTTGAAGAAGGATGGACAGATCAAAGAGGAAGTTATCATACAGACAGGGTACAGTACATATGAACCAACGTACTGCATCTGGCAGAAACTATACCCCTATCGACAGATGCAGGAATTTGTGGCTGAAGCAAGGATAATCATCACACATGGTGGGCCATCCAGTTTTATCATGCCGCTTCAAATTGGAAAAATCCCAATTGTTGTTCCGCGCAGGCATGAATTTAACGAGCACGTCAACGACCACCAGGTCATGTTTTCCAGAACGGTTGCAGAACGGATCGGATCAATTATCGTTGTGGAGGAAATGGACATGCTGTTTGAAACGATCAGGGATTACGATGAGATTATCAAAGGCATAGGCAATGGCCTGAAGAGCCATAATGCGGAATTTAATGCAAAATTAAGTGAGATTGTAGATGAACTGATGAAAGAAAAAAACAGAAAATGACAGTCGGAATCATGACCATGCAGAGAATCGCCAATTATGGATCATTCTTACATCTACGCTGAAAGGAGACAATTTGATGAGTGCAGTGAGGTTGGCACGGACAGCACATAAGTTTTTTGCCTCCGGTAAAATGTTGTGGGGTATAGCCCAACTGATAAAGAATATCAACAGGTTTGTTTATAGCTGCGATATAGCTTATCAAGTTGACATTCCTGCAAGTACGAAGCTGCCGCATCAAGGGCTTGGTATGGTCATGCATCCAAGAACTATAATCGGCGAAAATTGCACGATATACCAACATTCGATATTCGCTGCAGCCCATGGTGAGACAACTGAAGATGGAGCACCGAAGCTGGGAAAGAATGTAATGGTCGGAACGGGAGCGATCTTGCTCGGGGCGATAAGAATAGGCGATAATGTCACAATAGGTGCGAATGCTGTTGTTTTGTGCGATGTTCCGGACAATGCGGTTGTGGCTGGAGTACCGGCAGAAATAAAAAAGTACAAGAAAAAAAGTTAGATACAAGGGACTAATAGAAGAATATTTTAGCAGTATGCGGCGCATAGGTTATAGATTTCAATTTAATTGTCAGTTTGATAGTAGAGAGGTATCAGGTCATTTATGCCTCCAGAAACGACATAGCAACATAAAATACGATTTGAGAAGGCTTCAAAGCGAACCTTTGTTTCGGATCATTTTGAAATAATAATTGGAGGCATAATAGAATGTTGCGTAATGTGAAATTGAAAAAATTTTTAGTACAAAACGTTTTTCCTGTTTTTTCATTTATAAATAAATATTTGCCAAAAAAAGAAAACTGCATATTGATATATTGCGCAAACGACAATCTAAGTGATAATTCAGAGACACTGTACAAATATCTTGTTGATAATAACTATTATGAAAAGTATAGGATATATTGTATCTTAAAGAATTATAAAAATTACACTTCGCCAAATAAAGCACGCATTAAATTCGTATCTCAAACCTTTGGTACCATCAAATATCTTTTCAGCAAGTATATGTTTTATTCTATGGGAAAGATTCCCATAAAGCCTTCAAAAGAACAAGTAATAATAAATATGTGGCACGGAATACCGTTGAAATCCATAGGACATTTATCTCAAATTGATAACGGAGAAGAATTTTTTTTCACGTATGTATGTGCAAGCTCAGAGTTGTTTAGACCCATCATGGCCGCCGCCTTTGGTTGCCCAGAGAAAAATGTTTGTATATGTGGCGAACCAAAGGCAGACAGATTGTTTGCACAACGCAAAAAAGACAGCACAAATAAATTGATATTATGGACACCAACGTTCAGGCAATCAAAGTATCTTGGATATTCAGATTCAACAGAGACGAATTTTCTTCCTTTATTTGAAAACAACGAGTGGATCAAATTAAACGATATGCTCAAAAAGAAGGGTCTAAAACTCGTTGCGAAGTTACACCCCGGGCAAGACTTAAATGGATTTGAAGAGGAAATCCTGTCCAATCTCGAAGTGTATTCATCAATGGCTTTTGAAAAAGAAAAGGGTGATTTGTACGAAATGCTGAGCTTGTCTGATGCTTTGATTACAGATTATTCTTCAGTATATTTTAATTATCTTTTGCTAAACCGACCGATAGGATTTGACTTGAGCGACATTAAAGAATATAGTGATTCGCGTGGTTTTGTTTTTGAAAATCCACTGGATTATATGCCGGGAGAAAAACTCTATAGCAAGGAAGATTTGTTTAAGTTTTTAGATGATATTGCCGTAGGAAAAAATAATTATGTCGAAGAAAGAAAACGAGTATGTAATCTTGTCCATCAATATCAGGATGGGAAAAATTGTGAACGGCTATTAAAAATTGCCGGTATTACCAAAGAATAAAATAGAGATGTTAAGATGAAAACAAACAATATAGGAAGTTTTTAAGATGAATAATTTGAAATTACAATATATTCCGAAAAAAGCATTAGTGGTTGGAGGAAGCAACGGAATCGGTTTGGCCGTGGCGAAAAGTTTAATTAAACGGGGATATTATGTATATATAGCGGATATTTGTACGCCGGACAATTCGGTGTTGAGAGATGATTCGAAGTACGAGTACATATTTTGCAATTTGCTTGATTTTGATGAAGATTTCTTTCGAAAAATAAGTGTAGATGAAACAATTAATCTATTGATGATAACAGCGGGAATCGGCAGGGTGACTGATTTTGAAAATATTCATATAAAAGAGGTCGAAAAGATAATTAACATAAATACAATTGCGGCAATTAAAATTATCCACATATTCTATAGTCGAATAAGAAGCAAAAAGGCGTTTTACAGTGGCATCATGGGATCAATTGCTGGATTTGTAAGTTCTCCTATGTTTTCGGTATATGCAGCCTCAAAAGCCGCAATTTGCAGATTTGTAGAAAGCATAAATGTCGAACTTGAGGAAAACGGATATACAAATAGAATTTTAAATGTGTCTCCCGGTTCAATATTGGGAACCCGATTTAGTGGCGGGAATAACGATATAACCAAAACAAAAAATTTAGCCGATAAAATTGTAGAGAATTTGCTTGTCTCAAAAACATTGTTTATACCGGATTATGATGCGATATACAAGGATGTTATTAATAAATACATAACAAATCCGCATGATTTTGGAATAAGCAGTTATGAATACAAAAAAAAATCCGGACGCGCTGCGAATAACAAGGGAATAGTTATAGGATATTTATCAGGCACATTTGATTTGTTTCATGTTGGACATTTAAATTTGTTAAAAAAAGCTAAAAGTGAATGTGATTATTTGATTGTAGGCGTTCATCCTGATGCTTCGCATAAAGGTAAGTCGGTATTTATATCGTTTGAGGACAGAAAAGCCATTGTGGAATCATGTAAATACGTTGATAGGGTAGTGGATGCCGAGGCAGAAGATTGTGATGCATGGATAAGATTGCACTATGATAAGCTGTTTGTAGGAAGCGACTATATTGGCACCGATAGATTTAAAAGATATGAAAAATATTTTGCGGATAAAGGTGTAAAAATAGTATATTTTCCGTACACGCAAAGTATAAGCAGTACAGAAATCCGACAGAAAATATTAAATGCGAAAGATATAGTGTGAAAGAATCAAAAATAAGAGGTTAACCAATAATGAGCGCAAAAAGGCAACTCCGGAAATTAGGAAAATTTCGAGGATAAGCGAAGATAAATACTAAGAAGCGCAGTAGCTAACTCACTTTAAACCCTTGTGTCTCAAGGAAACGAACGGCCTGTTTTACTGCCTTTTTAATAAGAATATTAAATTGGTGATCAAGTTGCATGTAGCTTAGGATTTGAATGGTTTTACAGAAAAGATCTTTACGAATCTCGAAATATATGGCGATGCGACATTTAGAAGCCACGGGTAGGATCTTTATGAATTTATGGCACAGTCGGATGCTTTAATAGCAGATTACTCATCTGTTTATCTTCATTATCTTTTGCTGAATCGACCGATAGGGTTTGCTTTGAGTGACATTAAAGAATATGGTGATACCCGTGGCTTCGTGTTTGAAAATCCACTGGATTATATACCGGGAAAAAAACTTTATAGCAAAGAGGATTTGCTTAAGTTTTTAGACGATATTGCTTGTGGAAAAGATCGTTATGCTGAAGAAAGAGAACGGGTATGTAATCTTGTGCATCAATATCAGGACGGCAAAAATTGTGAAAGGCTATTGAAAATAGCCGGTATTATAAAATGAAATGAGCTGTGTTTAGACATATGAAAATTTTTGGACGAACTGTATCTGGCAAGGAGGTTTGAAAGGGATATGTTCGAAAAATTAAAAAAATCATTTCAGGGTGGTACATGGAGTGTTTTATACAGACAAGGAGGTGACGATGTATGGAGAATGCTTGAGAGTACGTCGGATTTCTGGTATGCCGATCCGTTCTTGTTATATTATGATGATAAATATTACTTGTTTACTGAAGCATTTGATGAAAAGAAAGCGATTGGCAAAATTGCTGTTTCGGTTATGAGAGATGGCATGTTTACCCATCCCAAAATCATCATTGAGAATGCTTACCATATGTCTTATCCATGTGTATTTCGTTATGGGGACAAAGTGTATATGCTGCCCGAGACATCAGAGGCAAAAACATTGGAGTTATATGAAGCTGTGGAGTTCCCTTGTGTGTGGAATAAAATAGTTCTGAAATATGGGGTCATCCGAGTTGATACCACTGTTTATAATGACAAAGGTGAAATCTATCTTATTTCCTTTGATGAGACAAAAAATGTATCGGAACTTTATCGCCTAAATATGGGGAACTATAGTTTGGAACACCTTCAGTACAGACAGCACCAAGAAAAACTTTTTCGCCCGGGTGGTGGTCTGTTTAAGTCTAATGGAATCTTATACAGGCCGACCCAAAATTGCAGTCAACAGTATGGTGGAAGTTTGATAATCCACCGAATCAGAGACTTGAAAAATTTGGATGAAGAACGCATTGGCGAATACTCTCCTCTTGAAATTGGAGAAGGATATGATGGTTTGCACACGTATAATCGATGTGGCGAATACGAGACAGTTGATGTATTTATAAGTGCAACCGGGTTTAAATGCTTTATGGCAAAATTTAAAAGAAAAATGCATAGAAATTCAATAAGAAATACTCAACTTTATGGCAAGGGTTGCGAGGTTTAGCGTATGCACATAATAGAGGTAAATGTTCTATCAGTGCGAGGAATGGTCTTGAAAGGCCAATGGCCACAGCATTTGAAAATAAGTGGAATTTTATGGGTGGATATTTCCGCTTTGTAAATGGACGTTTAGCAAGGGGGAGTATGAGTGGGCAAGAAAGTTCTAATTATTATAACAACCGCATTTGTCCCATATGGCGGATTGACTACTGTGATGATGAATTACTACCGAGCTATGGACAAAACGGATTTACAGATTGATTTCGCCTCGACAAACGAACCGTCTGTGGAACTGTTGGATGAGCTTCAGGCGAACGGCTCGCAATATTTCAATCTTGGAAGCAGGAAAAAGCAACTGCCAAAGTATCTTAAGAAGTTGAATGCATTGCTAAAAAACGTTCATTATGATGTGATCCACGTAAATGGAAATAGTGCGACCATGGTGTTTGAACTCAAGGCTGCAAGAAAATATGGTATTTCAAATAGAATAGCGCATGGACACACAACGAAATCGGATCACTTGATATTGAATAAATTACTGAAAAGAGATTTTGAAAAATCTTACACCCATGCAGTTGCAGTATCCTCAAAAGCAGGAAACTGGCTATTTAATGGCGGCCAATATACAATATTAAGAAATGCAATAAATGTCGAAAAGTATAAATATAACGAAACCGTCAGAAATAGAATCCGATCTGAATTAAATATAAATGACAAATTTGTGATTGGTCATTTAGGTAAAATTTACAAGCCGAAAAACCATGACTTCTTAATCGATGTCTTTTACGAAATAAAAAGAATCAATGACAACGTATGTCTTATGCTTGTCGGAGACGGTGAGTTAAAAGATGAAATCAAGTCGAAATGTAAACGCCTGAACTTGGAACATGATGTGATTTTCACCGGAATGGTAAGAAATACATACGATTATCTTCAGGCAATGGACGTATTTGTATTTCCCTCTCTTTGGGAAGGACTCCCATTGGCGCTCATTGAGGCCCAGGCCTCCGGGCTGCAGTGTATCGTTTCTTCTAATGTAGCAAAAGATGCAAAGTGCATCGAAACAACAGCTTTCGTTGATCTTTCAGAAGGTGTTTCCGCATGGGCAGAAAAAGTAATAGAAATCTGCAAAAATCATATAGACAGAACAGACATTCTCGATGAAATCAGGTCCAGCGGATATGATATACAGGAAGAAGCAAAAAGGCTGAGAATGATTTATCTGGACGAAAGGAAATGAAGAACGAATATGGATCTAATCTCTGTTATCGTTCCAATCTATAAAGTAGAAAACTATCTGAGGCAGTGTTTGGACAGTTTGGTTGCGCAGACATATAAAAATATTGAAGTAATTATGGTGGATGATGGTTCTCCTGATAAATGTGGCGAAATTTGCGACGTATACGCAGCTAAATACAGTAATTTTAAAGCCGTGCATAAGGAAAATGCCGGCCTTGGTATGGCAAGAAATACCGGCTTGGAATATGCCAATGGGGAATATGTGATGTTCCTGGATTCGGATGATTACATCAATTCCGATTTAATTCAAGTACTATATGAGACCGTTCAAAAATACAGGGTTGATATATGTAAAAGTGGGTTTCAGTATGTCAAAAATGACGGAACGATTCAATCAAAAAGATGTTATAAAAATGAATTGTTTGAAGGGGAAAAAGCTGCGACGGATTTCCTGCCAAGGCTGGTTGGGTCAGCGCCGGACAAAAAGGATAGTTTTGAAATGTCTGTGTGTGCATCATTGTATAGGCTGTCACATATCAAGGAACATAACTTAATTTTCCCATCCGAGCGGGAACTCATTTATGAGGATTTAATTTTCAATATAGAGTATGCCCAATACGCAAATGGTGCCTGTGTTGTAGGCGCGATAGGTTATAACTACAGAAGGAACGAAAAGTCTCTCACAAAAAGTTATCAATCAGGCAGATTTGACGCTTGTATAAATTGGTACATCTACGTGAAGAAAAGGTTGTTGGAGTTAAATTATGGTGTGGAAGTTATATATAGACTTGATCGAATTCTCTTTGTATATGCAAGGTCGTGCATTCGTCAGGAGAGAAAGGATATATCCGGGAAAAGTTCGAAGGAAATTACAGAAAAATTAAAAAGTATCTGCAACGATCCTACACTGAGAAATGCAATCCAAGAATATCCCGTTCATAAACTTGGGGTCAGACAAGCATTTTTCTTGCATCTTATAAAGTGGAGAGCGGCTGAAGTACTGAGGATCTTCGCTGAATTGGGAGCTCTTTGAGCACAGTTTTATTATAAATTTGGAGGATTATAAAAATGCAAAATATCATTTTTTTACTGACGAAGGACTGTATGCCATGCGAAAGTCTTCCAATTTACGGCAATAAATACTGGCAGACTCCCAATATTGATGAACTTGCCGCAAACGGCACAGTGTTCAAACGCCACTACACCGCCGGAGGTTCAACATCTATGCCAATGAGCGCAATGCTGACCGGTCACTATCTATACGAATTTGATAGCAGAAAAATATATGTCAATGTTAAGCCCTCTGAATTCCCGAGCGTTTTTGACTGGTTTCAAAGCAATGAGTATGAGTGCCACTTGATATGGGATGTCACGTGGATAAATGGAGCATGGCGTTTTGTGCGTGAGTTCGGTGATGAAAACAAAACTCTAATACATAACCTTGACATTGCTCAAGTCACGGGCGAACATTCTGTTGATGACCCGTTGAAAAGAGATGATTCTTTACTTGAAAAGACGTATAGTCAAATATATGAGACTTTGTCGAGCATTAATATAAATAAAAAGCAGTTTATTTGGCTGCATCTTCCACACATACTTAAAGGGCGCAGGTCATATATGGATGACATGGATGCTTTTGACAATATTGTCGGATTTGTTCGGCGGCGTTTTGGAGATGACAGTATTTTCCTGTCAAGCGATCATGGGCATATGAATTTGCACAAGGGACAAATAGGGTATGGATTTGATTTATATGAACCAATTGTTCATATTCCGCTGATTACACCAAGGATAGACGGCTTGAAGGAAATTTCATATCTCACATGCAATGTAGACCTACCCACCCTTTTGATTGAAAAAAAAGCTGTACGGCGAGATTATGTAATAGCTGAAACTGCGTACTACGCACAGCCGCAAAGAAAGGTTGCGATTATAACCGACCGTTTTAAGTATATATACAACAAACATGGGAGAACGGAAGAATATTATGATTTAACATGGGATCCCAATGAGAATCACAATATTTTGAAATACGATTACTACGACAAAGAACGAAAACAAAGAACTATAATTGACGAGAAGTATTTTTATCCATACAAGGAAGAAGCCATGGAGGCCTTGCCCCAATTGCGCAAAATTAGGAATGATATGTGGAGAGACGCACCGCTGTGGTATGAGTGGTATGGAATCATCAGGAAAAAATTGGCTCCGATAAAGAAATTATTAAGAGTTTCACAATCAAACATAAGGGGATGATATGTAGATGCAGCAGTACGTAGCCTTGCCATGCTGGAATGAAGTTTCTTGAGGACGCGACAGGTCTGGGAGCTGGTGCAAATAGTGGGAAAGAAACTTATACAACTTGCAGGGAGCTGAATTTGCAATTTTATAAGTACAGCCAACAGGTTAATAA
>X5_European_Hare__coassemble_249_pt1 | contig 9574 bp, 5 predicted proteins | sample X5_European_Hare__metabat2_low_PE_001 | metagenome-assembled genome bin X5_European_Hare
GGTATATTGAGTGGTTGAGCTTTCCTCGCCGGTCTCGGGGTCGGTGACCTTGACGCGGCTTGTTTTCCACGCCTCGGAAATAACAGCATCCGCTCCCAAATTATAGCGTATACGATCCTCGGTATTTCTGTTTATTGCCCTGGCTGTGTTTGCTGAGAATATTCCAAGGGCAACAGTTAAAATCAGGAAAATCATTATGAACTTTTCCCGCCCGGTTGATGAGCGCCCAATGTTGTTAAGCGAAATATACGCCGCCGGCGACCAATGCTTTCTGCCTATAGCGTAAACAAGGCGGATAAAATATGGGTAAATCCTTACGCATAAAAGCGCTGCGCCCAAGATAAAAACAGTTGAGGCTGCAAACATAAGCGGGTTCATGGTCGAAGATGTGTCTACGATGCCCTGGCTTACCAGGTTGTCGTTTAATCTGTTATACCACCAAAGCCATGCTATAGGTAAAACCACGCATATGACATCTAAGAAGGATCTCTGCCAGAAGGGCTTTTTCTGGGCATGTGCCTTTGACTGCTTATGCATGACTATTGACACTCTTGATGCGGGAATGATAGGTATAAGAGTTGTCACAAAGAACACTCCGACTGCCGCTAAAGCATAGCCAAAGGCGGTAAGTGAAAGCTTGGCGTGGAGCGCCGGGCGGTTTACAAATTCGAGGAAGCCGTTTGAAACGCCAAGAATATTGCAGAGCCCAAGGCCTACAAACGGTCCGATAATAGCCGAAATAGCGCCCAAAATCAGGGTTTCATAGGCATATATTCTCAAAATCTGCCATGATGATGCGCCACGCGACTTAAGCATTGCTATTTCGTTGCGCTCGCTTTCGATATTGAGCTGAGATACCATGAACAGATAGAATATTAGCATTAAAATGACCGGTATATCCAGCATTAGAAGTATGTATTTTAGCGACGCTGCTTTTGAGGCATATTCCTCAAGCACATCTTTAGCCGGAACGGTAAACGTTGCGTTGTCGTCCTTATACTGCTCGGTCTGAACGGCAAAGCGGTTTCGAACGTGTTCAATGACATTCATGTCAAGGTGCTGATAGTCAATAATAATGCGGCAGTCAACCTGGTTTAAATTGACTATTCCGGTCATGATAACATCGTCAAGAAGGGTGTTAAAGTCGCAGAAAACGGTGTTGTCATATTCAGAAAGTCCTTCTGACCAATAGGTATCGTTTTGATCTAAAAGCTCAAACACTCCAACAACCTTTATCTTAACCGTATCGCCGGGGGAAAGAATGTTTGTGACTTCATATACTGTATCGGGAACCATCTGAGCGATTTGCAGAGCGCGCTCAGAGCAAATGACCTCATAGACGTCTCCGGCCTGCCTGCCGGGCTCAAACATCCTTCCCGAAACAAGGCTGATGTGGTCGCCTATGTCGGTCATCCCGCCTAATTTTACAAGCGAACGGTCGCCGCCCTCGTTTTGAATGTTGGTTATATAAAGATACGCATCCGAGGTATAGCATTTGTGAGTAAGATACGGCACAAACAAATCGTTGAAGCGGCTAACCGCCTTAGAGTAGACGTCGCGGACTATATCCCTTTGCCTTACGGCATTGGAGCCGCTGACTATTGTCTTTGAAACGGCATAAACTCCCGGATATTCCCCGGTTTCCTCCTGATACGCCTGCATGTCTTTAATAAGCATTCTCTGCAAGGAGGCGTGCATATATATGGGAATGGTACTTGTCATCGCCGTAGCCATTATAAAGCCGACAAGCAGACATATAACCATCCATTTTGTGTTCCGCATTTTGCGGATAAGAAGAGTTAACATATTGCGTTCCTCCGTTGCGCTTTTACCTGATGATTACCTCATCGCCCTCTTCAAGACCCGAGGTTATTTCAACAAGCGATCCGCTTTGAAGCCCCAAAGTAACGTTAACCTGAACCTTTTCGTTGTTCTTGAAAACGTAAACACACTTGACGCCGTTGACAGTCTTCACAAGGTTTGCAGATATTACAATAACATTTTCTCGCTTATCCAAAATCAAAATCGTGTCCGCAATATTTCCGACCGCTGAGCTTTCGGGAATAACGTCGTTAAACTTGACAACGATTGAATCGGAGATTTCTCCTAAAACATCCTCGCCGTTTTCGTCAACTAAAGCGCCATGCGCCGTCTCGTCCCACTGCCTTCCGGTCATATTCTTAATTATTGTGCCGTCGTAATATTCACCATCATACCGAATGGTGATGGGTCGACCGATGAGAAATTCCCCAACGTCGTTGTTTGGGTCGATTTTAATATAAAGATCTGTTACGTCAATGACGGTAACTACATCCACTCCCGGATTTACCCAGTCGCCGGGAGAGCATGTCATAACATATGATACGGTTCCGGAAACGCCTGAATAGAGCTTTGCAGCCTCTTTTTCGGCGTATAGCTTGTCAAGGTCGTTTTGCATAAGCTCAACATCCAAAAGCTCCTTTGCCTTGACATTTTCTGATTCTTTTTTCTCAACAGCAATATCATATTCCAGCTGCTCGCGGTAAAGCTCTTTTTCGGTTCTTGCAATTGTGTTGTCAAGATCATATGTCTCAAATTCCGCCAAAAGCTGTCCTTCGGTAACGGTATCTCCCGCAGAGACATAAATTGCCTTGATATTTCCGCCAACATCTGAAAAGCGCGCTTTAAACTCTGTTCCGGAGGCAATTGTGCCGGGGGTCAAAACCTGCTTGGTGATGTCCTTTTTGGTTGCTGTTGTGGTTGTATAAGAAACCTCGTTTTCCTTAACAACAGGCGCCTCCAAGAGCTCCTCCTCTTCCGGAAGAAAATAGCAGCCGCTTATTCCGACAAGAAGCATTGCGGCGGCGACCGCGGTTAGTAAAATACGTTTTAGCATCATTGAATCCTCCTAAAGCGCAAAAACATCTAATTGTTATTATTCTATCAGATTTCAACAAAAAAATCAAGGCTTATTCTTATCTTTATTGCATCTTTTCCAACTGATTATGAACACAGATAATATGAGAAGTCAAAATCTTGCTTTTGGGATATGTTAGAAGATAATGCACCAACTTATTCTCTTCTTATTTACACCATCACAGTTAAAATCAAACAACAAATAGTATAAAAATATTTATATATTACCGTTCGTAATCGATTTCATCTCTTGTGATGACATTGTCGGCAGAATAAAAAATGTTCCAATCGGTAAGAGTCATGTATTTTTCCGAAAGCGCCCCGTCAATATCAGCATATTCGCCGGAAAAAGCTCCGCAGAAAAGCCACGCGCAATTGTCTTTTTTCATTTCATCGGGTCTTGGCAAAACAGCGCACTCGCTTATTGCAGCAGGCTTTGATGAAATATCCTGCGCCTTAATCATAAAGTTGACTCCGCTCTGAAAAGCATTTTCACCGTCGGGGTAGTATAAATCAAGCGAAACAATGTCGACTACATCATCTCCGGGGTAAAACCGCTCGCTTTCCCCGTTCCATACCCATATTAGGTTGTCAAGCCCATGATAAATGCCAAGGCGGTCAAAAATCAGCCGATAGAGCCAAAGGTAGCTTTTTTCATCGCAGCCCCACCAAAATACGCCGCTGTCCGCCTCGGGAAGAGGTCTGAAAATAACCGGAATTTTTTCCTCACTAAGGCGTTTTAGCTGAACGGCCAATAGATCAATTCCGTCAATAACCATCAGCGTTTCAGTCGAAATATCGCCGGATGCATATCTTTCGGCAAGCATATTTCCGTCCATCGCAGCTATGTCAAGAGATGTCACCGCCTTTTTAAGGTCAAAGCCGTTTTCAAGATATAGCGAGCCGCCCATCTCCCAGTACCAGTTATATCCTACGATTCCGCCGTCATCCCACCACTTTTTTGCAAGCTCTATGTCGCCCTTGTCCTCGCCAGAAGAATATCCGCCGAGCTCGCCAAATCTAATAGCCGGATATTTTCCTGTTGCATTATATATCGCATCGATTTCATCGTTTGTTCCGGCGGTGCAGGTTTGTGCAGAAAGGGTGGCTTCGCCGTAAATTGATGCAAGATAGCGATATAAATGCCTGCCGGCGCGAGAAATTCCCTCGGTTACCGCCTTGTTTGATATGCTGTATGACAGCTTTTTAACTGCGTCTGTGCTTTCAACCAATAGACAGTCAAGCTCGACCTCGCCATCAAAATCGCCCAGGATAATATCATGCTTGCCCTTTGAAAGATAAATAGAGTCATATCTTAGGCTCTCATATTCATCTGCTCCCAAGGCATTAACCTCAAAGGAAAGCTCATTATCTTTACACCAGATTCTGCCGCTTGCCTCAGTCTTAGCATACAGCCTAAGCGTGATATTGTAATGCCCGTCTGATGGAATGTCAAGCTGAGCCGATACCGCTTCGCCATCGCCGTATGCGGATACTGTTCCCGCACCTGAAAAGCCGTCGCGACCTTCTGTTATCTTTCCCGCCTGAGCTATCGTGCCGTTTTCAAGCTCATATAGCTCGCTATAAGGCTCATACTTGTATTCATAGTCTAAAGTCTCATAGACATCGGGCACCGGGGTAGTAATAATTTCGGCCTCAGCAGGCGGTTCTGTTGTTGTCGCTATCTGCTCATCGGGAAGCGTTGTTTCATCGGTAAGCGTTGTTTCATCGGGAAGTGTGGTAAGTGTTGCCTCTGTCAAAAGCTCGATTTCGCTCTTAGATGCAGCCGATGTATCCAAAGAGCCGGTAATGATGTCAACGTCCCAGGAACCTTTTGAAACAGGCGGATTTAAATTGTCCTTGCCGCAGGATGAAATCAGCATGATTAGTGCCAGCAGCGGCAGCATTTTCTTCATTTTATATCTATTCCTCAGATTCTTAATTAACCTGTAAACCCTGCCGCTTTTTAGACGGCAGGGCTTATGGGTATAGTGTTTTCCAGTGACCTAAAATTACATACCGGTAAGACCGGATCTCGCAAGACCCTCTGTAAAGTGCTTCTGAAGGAATATATACATTACAAGGATCGGCGCGATTGACAAAAGGCATCCCGATTCAAGCCAAACGATCTTCTTTCTTGTGCCCACCTGTGCGCCGTTAAACAGCAGCTGGTCCAGGTCGTTTGAAAGCTTTTGGAGCTGCAGCGCAACGGTGTGATAGCTGTTGAAGTAGGTAGAGGAAATGTAGTAGTCGTTCCAATACCAAACTATTGCGAAAAGAAATACCGTTAGAAACGCTGAAGAAGCGTTTGGAACCATAATCTTGACAAAGGTTTTGAACGGACCGCAGCCGTCTAAGTATGCGGCGTCCTCAAGTTCAACAGGAAGTCCTCTGAAGAACTGGCGGAAGATGAAGATAAACAGTCCTGATTTGATGCCGTTTGCAAAGATTGCCGGGGCATACATTACAATAGGAACATCTATCATCGAGCAATATGTTACAAGACCGTCGTCTGAAACCTGAATTGCCTTGCCGAATATGGTTGCAACACCCATCGATTTGAGCAGCTTGACAAGTCCGAAGCCCTGGAAGAATGCCCACTGCAGGTAGAGCGGGATAACGGTTATCTGCGGCGGAACAATTATCTGCATGATAACGACCGCAAAGCAGATTCCCTTGCCCTTAAAGTTGAATCTTGCAAGCCCATAGCCTGTTATTGCGCAGGTCACAACCGAAAGAAGCGAGCAGACAAGGTTTAATTTGACGGTATTCCAAAGAGTCATGCCGAAGTCCATTACTTCCCGGGTATCAATCATGTTCGAAAGAGTGAGCGACTTTGGCAGCCAAATAACCGATGGGTCGGTCATCTGAATATTAGGTCTGAACGCCGTTGAGAACATATAGATAAGCGGGTAGAGGATTACAAAGCAGAGACCGAACAGAATAAGGAATCTGAAAAACGGCCAAACCTTTGTTATGATTGCTTTTCTTCTTAGGTATGCGGTATGCTCGGGGGAAACTATGCGCTCATCGAGTGTGCCGGCCTTTTTTGCGGCTTTATATGCCTTGTGGCGCTCTTTTAAAGCCTTCGCACGTTCTTTTTCAAATAATCTTTCTTCTTTTGCTGTTGCCATAGTTATCCCTCCTTTATACCTCGTAGTAAACGAACTTGTTGATAATCGGCAGCACTATGCAGAGCGCCGCAATGACTATCGCGAAGTATGCCCATGCCATAGCCGCCGAATAGCCGTGGTTCCAGGCGGATGCCTCTCTTAAAACTATAGTCATAACGCCGTTTGCAGGGTCGATAAAGGAGTCGACTATGGTATAGATGAGGTTGGTTACTATCATCGGGCTGATATATGGGATAGTAATCTTCCAGAAGAATTCCCAAGCGGTCGCGCCCTCAATAGATGCGGCTTCTCTTGCCGAAACAGGAATATTTTGCAGCGCAGAGAGGAAGATTATTATCTGAATACCGGAATCCCAGACAAGGTTGAAAACGTTTGATGTAACCGTTGAGATGAGGTCTGTGACCTTATCTGAAATGTTGTAGACACCAAGGAAGCTTAGCAGCGCTCCGGTCATGTCTGTTTCAAACATTGTCGAAAATGCTTCGGCGCCTCCTGAGTAGCCTGATGTATCCATATCTCCGTTGATAATCGAGATAACAGGTCCGGTTGCTATAATAACCGGCAGGAAGAATACCGCACGTGCAAATGTTCTGCCCTTAAATTTCTGGTTGAGGATAACCGCAATAAATATCGAGAAGATGATAATAAGCGGCGTCTGCCATAAGGTGTTTGTTAGAACTGTAATCAGCGCTTCGGTGTATTCGGTGTCCTTGCGGAAGGCGTCGATGTAGTTCTGAAGACCGATAAACGTGGTGCCCATGTGGCCTAGCGTTACTTCAGTCTTATTGAGCGAATACCATAGCGATACAATGAGAGGTCTGATGAAGAAGTATAGAGAACCAATGATCCAGATTGCCAGGAATCCGTAGGCGTAGAGCGCTTTTCTGCGCTCATAGGCTATTCTCATGCCCTTAACCTTTGGGGCCTTCTCAGGCTTAGGCGCTTTAGGCGTCTTTTCTGCCTTAACCTTAACCTCTTTAACGACCTTTGCGGTCTCGTTTTGGGTCTCAGCCATTATTTCAAACCTCCTTTAACATATTCTGAATAGTTATAGGTCTTTCCGCCGGCATTGATGTCTCCGGTTGAAAGGTCAACAACGGTCTGATAGCCATTTGAATAGGTTGTTGTGATCTTAGAACCATCAACCTTATAGTCGGTGATTGTCTCTCCATCTGCTCCCGAAAGAACCTCTTTTGTGAGCTTATAGGCATTTGCTGCCTCCTCCAGCCAGCCGTCATAGCAGGCGTAATAGAGGTTGACATAATCGGTGTTGACAAGCTGTGACGCTTCATTATGTATAAAATCGAAGTGAATGTTTGAGCCTGCCGCTATCGCCTTAAGCACTGCCTTTGAGGTATCGGGGGTTCCGTTTACAGCCTCGGTTGCGTAATCTACATATCCGTGCAGCACCATCTGATAGAACGGGACATCGTAGTCGCTGAGCTTAAACTGGCTCGACTGAAGCGTTAGATTGTTGATTCTGTCAACATAAGGAATCAGGTATGCGTTTGGAGCGTCTGCAATTATCTTGCCGTTTGAATCTGCCACCGCCTTGTAATATTCAACAATCTTAGAAGCTGTATCGTATCTGTTGGTGCGGTTTTTATTTGAGAAGTCGCTCCAAAGTGTTGAGGATATAACTCCCAGCCCCGCGCCCTGCTCATATTTTCCAAGGTTCTTTGCGACCTTTGACGATAGCTTATCTATCGATTTCGGGCTTAAAAGTGCGGGCGCTACGCCTGTGTCGGGCGTGCCGTATGCGATGTTATAGGTATACAGTCTTGAATATGACTTTGATACGCGGTAGGCGGTGTTGAACAGGGTCCAGAAGCCGTTGCCGTTTGACTTGAATGTGATTCCGGAAACGGAGGCGTAATAGTCAACACCCATGTCTTTAAACGAGGCAAGCATCTTTTTATATCCGCTCTTGCCGCCAAGACACCCCGCAATAGAATCACCGGTATCAAGCTTTGTTGACATCGAATCGTTTGACCAGTCGTTATAGTTGACGACCAGATTATCAGCGCCTAAATCCTTAAGAGTTGAGATAATTTCGGTCGCTTCGCTGAAGCGGGTATAAGCGGTCTTTAATTTAATCGGAATGCCAAAAATTGATTTTGGCTTGAGAGTGCCGCCGTAGAAGTCTACATAAAGAGCGGAATCAGAGGCGGTATCCTTTTTCTTAAGACCCTTTTCTTTTATGAGATAGTTTCTGTAAACATCTGCTATCTCGCCGATTGTAACCTCTTCCTCGTCTGATATAACCGGGAACAGCTTTACACCGATTTTCGGAACTTTAATAGCTCCGTCGCCCTTTTCAAAGACTATGATTGCCGAGGAATCACCCGTCATGTAGTAGTCATCGGTAGAGCGGAGGGTAAAGGAGAAGTAGCAGTTGTTATACATCGAGTTTTCCTGCTTTGAATAGCTTACATTGGCGTTGGCCTTTGCAAATGTGTCGCCGTCGGTGGCTATTCCTACCCAGCCGGTGTTTCCGGTAACTGTTGCAAGAACGGGAAGATATGCCTGCTCGGTCTGGTCCGGTTCAACTTCCTTAACCTGTGTGATATCCCTTCCGTAAATGTCCTGGGAATAATCAGCGTAGGCTCCCTTGCCGTTATTGAGCCTGACAATCGCTCCCGAGCCGTCGGGGATAAACATATATCCCGTTTGATCCTCGGTTGCTGCGCCGAAATACGGAACAAGCGCAACTTCAGTCAAAATAACGGTGTCGCTTTCGGCTTCGGTGTCGTCCTTAACATCTTCTTTATAGCCGTTGCGCTCTTTTATCTCATTCGTTGGTGTATAAACGTAAACATCTTCATCCTCAAGCATGATATAAAGAGGGTACGAGGCGCCGGCAGTTCTTAGGTTGTAGGTTATTTTAAGTCCGCCGTCAACAGGCTCCATCTTGGTATTGCCACGCGACGTCGATTCCCTGTATGAATAAAGGAAAGATGATGAGGTGATCTGGTCGGTCGCATTGCCGTATTTGTATGCCATATTGCTCATTCGGTTTTGTCTTAGGCTTGACTTATTGGTGGAAGTGTCTGCAAGAGCGTTTGGCGGCTGAACCCATGTAACCTTGCCGGAAACCTTGTCGTAAACGCCCACTCTTTCCATGGTCGGCTCTGGGTCGTCGCCCTCTTCTTCGGCAACAAGCCCCTCGTCGTAATAAAGAATAAACCGGCCGTTCTCAGCGGCAATCGAGCAGCTCGCGAGCGCTTCCTCATCTGTGATAAGCGGTCCGCGGTTTCTGCATCCTCGCCGCCTTCCGTGCCGCTGGCATCAGCTGCTTCCGATGCATTTTCGGCAACCGGTTCTGCTGCTTCTGCATCAGCAAAAACAGACTCCGCAAGTGTTGTCATGAGCATTGCCGCTGCGAGCAGGCAAGCCAGTAACTTAAGAAATTTGTTTTTCATAACTTTACTCACTTTCTGCTTAATCAGCTTCGTACTCTATAGAGTATTTCGGTGTAAATTGTTGCGAAGAATACATATACCTGCTGGGACAGCGACATTATAAGCGCAAGCAGGATCAAAATG
>X5_European_Hare__coassemble_252_pt1 | contig 9286 bp, 6 predicted proteins | sample X5_European_Hare__metabat2_low_PE_001 | metagenome-assembled genome bin X5_European_Hare
GGTCTTCATGGGCTTAAACCCGTGAAGGCTCTCTTTCTTTATTTTTTGGCGGAAAATCCGCCGCTATCAAATCTTCATACAGGAGGAAAAACACCATGTCAGCAGTCACAGAATTTTTTGGATCTAACGTTTTTGACGACAGAGTGATGAAGGCAAATCTTTCCGCCTCGGTCTACAAGTCATTGAAAAAGACCATCGATGAGGGCGCAAGACTAGATATTTCGGTTGCCAACGCAGTCGCCGAGGCTATGAAGGACTGGGCGGTTTCAAAAGGCGCTACCCACTATACACACTGGTTCCAGCCTTTAACCGGCATCACCGCCGAAAAGCACGATTCGTTCATATCTCCCGCACCTGACGGAAGAGTTATTATGGAATTTTCCGGCAAAGAGCTTATCAAAGGCGAGCCTGATGCATCAAGCTTCCCCTCGGGCGGACTTCGCGCAACCTTTGAGGCAAGAGGCTACACCGCTTGGGATCCTACCTCATATGCCTTTATCAAAGGCAAGACCCTTTGCATTCCTACGGCATTCTGTTCATACGGCGGCGAGGCTCTTGACAAAAAGACTCCGCTTCTGCGCTCAATGGAAGCCTTAAGCAAGCAGGCTTTGAGAATTTTAAAGCTGTTTGGAAATACCGATGTAAAGTGCGTCAAGACCTCTGTGGGTCCGGAACAGGAATACTTCCTTGTAGACAAAGAGCTATACGATCAGCGTCCTGACCTTATTTATACCGGAAGAACGCTGTTTGGATGCTTGCCTCCTAAAGGGCAGGAACTTGATGACCACTACTTCGGCGTTATCAAGCCAAGGGTAGCGGCTTATATGGCGGATTTAAACGAGGAACTTTGGAAGTTAGGAATTCTTGCAAAGACCGAGCACAATGTGGTTGCTCCCGCTCAGCACGAATTGGCACCAATATATTCAACGACAAATATTGCAACCGACCACAACCAGCTAACCATGGAAATCATGCAGAAGGTCGCCGCAAAGCACGGTCTTGTTTGTCTTTTGCATGAAAAGCCGTTTGCGGGCGTAAACGGTTCCGGCAAGCACAACAACTGGTCTATTGCAACCGATACCGGCGTCAACCTTCTTTCCCCAGGCGATACACCCTATGAAAACGCACAGTTCCTTTTGTTCTTAGTTGCTGTCATCAAGGCAGTTGATGACTATCAGGATCTTTTAAGGCTTGCAGTTGCAACCGCAGGCAACGACCACCGTTTGGGAGCAAACGAGGCTCCTCCGGCAGTTGTTTCGATGTTCTTAGGAGATGAGCTTCAGGCTATTTTAGATGCCATTGAGGAAGATAGGCCTTATGATGGTGCTGAGAAGACCACGATGAAATTAGGCGCTCATGTGCTTCCGCGTTTCCAGCGCGACAACACCGACCGCAACCGCACCTCTCCATTTGCATTCACCGGCAACAAGTTTGAATTCAGAATGCTTGGCTCATCTAACTCTATTGCCTGCGCCAACATAATGCTCAACTCTGCCGTTGCGGAATCGCTTAAGCAGTTTGCGGATGAGCTTGAGAGCGCTCAGGACTTTGACTCCGCTCTCCACTCACTAATCAGAAGGACTATTAAAGATCACAAGAGAATCATCTTCAACGGCAACGGCTACGACGATAAGTGGATTAAAGAGGCTACAGCTCGCGGGCTGTTAAACCTAAAAACCACTCCGGACGCTATGCCAAGACTTCTTGACAAGAAAAACGTCGATATGCTCACCTCCCATAAGGTATACTCCAAGGCGGAAATCGAGTCAAGAACCGAAATTATGCTTGAAAACTACGTCAAGACTGTAAACATCGAGGCAAAGACGATGGTTGAAATGTCAAGAAAGATGATTATGCCGGCTGTTGATGAATACATCACCGATCTTTCAGAAACCGCTTTTAAGAAAAACGGAATAGGAATTTCCTACGCCTATGAAAAGAAGGTCATTGAAAAGCTTTCGGCTCTTCTTGAAAAAATCGATCTTGCCACTGACGAGCTTGAAAAGGCAGTCGCAGAATTTAAAACAATCGCCGACGTCACAGAGTCATCTTACTTCATAAGAGACAGCGTTATTCCCAAGATGGACGCATTGAGAGCTCCGGCTGACGAGGCAGAGGCTCTTACAGCTGAAAAATACTGGAAATATCCGACCTACGGCAAGCTTCTTTTCAGTGTAAGATAATAACCAAACATCAGGGCGGCAGCCCCGCCCTGATGGCAAACAAAACATTATAGTTATATACTGCGAGTCCTCTGCGGGCAAGCGCTGACAGAATGCGATAAACAGCGGTCAAACCGACTTATGTTATGCTATTTTTACCGTGGGGTCATGCTTTGGAGCGTAGTGCCAATATATAATTCATAATTAAAGAAAGGTGAAATTTATGACTATTGAATTCTGGTACCTTATTGGCGCCGCACTCGTTTTCTGGATGCAAGCAGGATTTGCCATGGTTGAAACCGGCTTCACAAGAGCTAAAAACGCCGGAAACATCATCATGAAAAACCTGATGGATTTCTGCATCGGCACCGTTGTCTTCTCGCTCCTAGGCTATACCCTTATGATGGGTGAGGATACGCTTTTCGGACTGATTGGCATGCCTAACATGGATTTATTTGCCAACTTTAAGGCATTTATCGCCTCGCCTGAAGAAGGCTTCACAGGCGCTTCAACGTTTGTATTTAACCTTGTTTTCTGCGCTACAACCGCAACAATTGTTTCGGGCGCCATGGCGGAAAGAACAAAGTTTTCAGCATACTGCATTTATTCCGCTGTCATTTCGCTGATAGTTTATCCTATCGAGGCTCACTGGATTTGGGGCGGCGGCTGGCTCTCACAGCTTGGCTTCCATGATTACGCCGGCTCCTGCGCCATTCATATGGTTGGCGGCATCGCGGCCCTTCTTGGCGCTATCTTCTTAGGTCCTAGAATCGGCAAATATGTAAGGGATAAGAGCGGCAAGGTTATAAAGGTCAACGCTATCCCGGGTCACTCGATTACACTTGGCGCTTTAGGCGTTTTCATTCTCTGGCTCGGCTGGTATGGCTTCAACGGCGCCGCCGCAACAACACCTTCAGAGCTTGCCTCGATATTCTTGACAACAACCGTAGCACCGTCAGTCGCTACCTGCACCACAATGATCTTCACATGGGTCAAAAACGGCAAGCCTGATGTTTCGATGTGCTTAAACGCCTCTTTGGCGGGTCTTGTTGGCATTACCGCCGGCTGCGACGCTATGGACTGGATCGGCGCATGCGTGGTCGGCATAGTTTCCGGCATACTTGTTGTCGTCGTTGTTGAAGGGCTTGATATGAAGCTTCACATCGATGATCCTGTCGGCGCCGTTGGCGTTCACATGGCAAACGGCATTTGGGGCACCATTGCTGTAGGCCTTTTAGCAAACCCCGACGCCCCTGCGGGTCTTTCCGGACTTTTATACACCGGCTCCTTCAAGCAGCTTGGCATTCAGCTTTTAGGCTTTGCCACTGTAGCTTTGTATGCAACCGTGATGATGTGCATATTCTTCCTTCTTATTAAGAAGTTCCATGGTCTTAGGGTAACTCCTGATGAAGAGCTTATGGGTCTTGACATTCCGGAGCACGGTTTACCCTCTGCATATCCTGATTTCATGCCTGCTGTTGACAAGTTCGTAACCTACGGCGATGTTGATGTTCCCGCTGTATCGGGCGACGTTCCGGAGGCAGAGGCAGTTGAGGTCAAGAAGATGCCTTCGTTTGTTCCGGATGGCACACCTAAATTTACAAAAATCGAAATCATCTGCAAGGAAGCTAAATTTGACGCTCTTAAAAACGCCATGTCTAAGCTTGGAATCACCGGTATGACTGTATCCCATGTAATGGGATTTGGCGCTCAAAAGGGCAAGCCCGAATACTACAGAGGAGTTCCTGTTGAAACCAACCTTCTTCCTAAGGTTCAGGTTGACATAGTTGTTTCGAAGATTCCTGTCAGAACGGTAATCGAAACTGCCAAAAAGGTTCTTTACACCGGTCATATAGGCGACGGAAAGATATTTGTCTATGACGTTGAAAACGTCGTCAAGGTCAGAACCGGCGAGGAAGGATACGACGCTTTGCAGGATGTCGAATAAAATAAACTAACTTGCTTTCTTCTCCTGTTATAAAGAGTGATGGAGTACCCCGGGGGTCTTAGCTCTCCCGGGGAGTCGCTCCAAAACTTTTTATATAATATTATACCGCATCTTTTTCAGAGGTCGGTCAATGCCGGCAGACGCTGCCGCCGTTAACGGATTTCCGAATCACTCTTTTTACATTATCGGAGGTATTTGTATGTGTTCAATAATCGGTATTACCGGCGAAATCGACAAAAAGAAATTTCGGGCCGGATTTTTAAGGACAAAGTCACGCGGGCCGGACGACACCCGGGTCATTGATACCGGAAATGGAGTTTTGGGCTTTCACCGTCTAGCTATTATGGGCCTCACGCCTGAAGGAATGCAGCCGTTTGAGCTTGGAGGCTCGGTTTTGGTATGCAATGGCGAAATATATGGGTTTGAGCCGATTAAAGCAGAGCTTTCAAAAAAATATTCCTTCAAATCCGGCTCTGACTGCGAAATTCTGCTTCCTTTATGGTTTGAGCATGGCGTTGAAATGTTTAAAATGCTTGATGCGGAATTTGCGTTGATTCTTTTTGATGGAAAGACCGGCGAGTTTGTTGCCGCCAGAGACCCAATAGGAATTCGTCCGCTTTATTACGGATACACCGAAAACGGCGATATCGTATTTGCATCAGAACCGAAAAACCTGGTTGGGATATGCGCAAAAATCATGCCCTTCCCCCCGGGACACTACTATAAGGACGGCAAATTTGTCTGCTATCGGGACATCGCCGCAGTTTTAAAATATTCTGACGATGATATAGACACTGCCTGCAAAAAAATACACGATCTGCTGATTAAGGGCATTGAAAAAAGGCTTGTTGCAGATGCTAAGGTCGGGTATCTTCTATCAGGCGGGCTTGATTCGTCGCTTGTATGTGCGGTCGCTCAAAAGTCATCAAAGGAACCGATAAAAACCTTCTCAATCGGCATGAGCGGTGATGCTATTGACCTTAAATATGCCAAACAGGTTGCCGATTACATAGGCTCTGTTCATACTGAGGTCATCATTTCCAAAGAGGATGTTTTAGCCGCTTTAGAACCTGTCATCGCACTTTTGGGAACCTTTGACATAACGACAATACGCGCTTCCATCGGAATGTATTTAGTATGCAAGGCAATTCACGAGCAAACAGACATACGCGTTATACTTACAGGTGAAATCTCAGATGAGCTGTTTGGCTATAAATACACCGATTTTGCTCCGTCTGCTGAGGCGTTTCAGCTTGAAGCTCAAAAGCGCGTGAGAGAGCTGCATATGTACGATGTTTTAAGGGCTGACCGATGCATTTCGGTAAACTCGCTTGAGGCAAGGGTTCCGTTTGGAGATTTGGATTTTGTAGAATATGTGATGTCAATCAACCCGGAATTAAAGCTCAACAAGTACAACAAGGGCAAGTATCTTTTAAGAAAGGCCTTTGAAGACGGCGACTACCTTCCCCACGATATTTTATACCGCGAAAAAGCCGCGTTTTCTGACGCAGTCGGTCATTCGATGGTAGATTATCTCAAGGAATACGCTGAGGGCTTTTATTCTGATAACGAATATATTAAGCTGTGTGAAAAATATAGCCATGCAAAGCCGTTTACAAAGGAATCTCTTTTGTATCGCGAGATTTTTGAAAAATACTACCCGGGTCAGGCGGAAATGATCAAAGACTTCTGGATGCCCAATAAAGACTGGGAGGGCTGCAACGTTCAAGACCCTTCGGCAAGAGTTCTTTCAAACTACGGCGAAAGCGGAAAATAGTTAATGCTTGCATAATATATGCCCACTGAAAAATTTTCAGCGGGCATTTGTTATTTTCCGATTATTTGCCGTATTTTTTTACTGTTTCGGCGTTTTCAGAGTTGTTAATTTTAAGGTTTACTCGATCATAAAACGCTGTGCCGTCGTCGTGGTGAGTGTCCCAGAAAACGGTTGTAAAGCCGTAATCCTCGTTGGCTATCCTTATTAGCTCGCAGATGCAATCCTCGCTATTTCCATAGCTGTTATCAGCTGCCATTTGACCATCATAGCTGCCTGTTGTTTCTCCCACAAACACCGGTATTCCTTTTTCGGTGAAGGCATCTTTTAAAAGATTGCACTGGCTGATGATGTAGTTGTGCCACTGCTTATTGCCTATTGATTTTGACCAATACATTGCATTGTCAATATAATGAACCGATACCATGAGCTTGTTTTTGGCAGTATCCGTAGGCATTTTAAAGCGCTGCTCAGTGGTTTTGTCAATGTTTGTGTTAAACCCTGAGGCTATGAGGATTCTTTCTGAATTGTTTCCCCCACTTGCCCTTACAGCATCAACAAACGCCTGATTCATCATGTTGCAGTAGTCAAATTTATAGTCATCGCTTTCCTCAATGCCTTCCTTTACACAGCCTAAGTATTCATTATAGCCCTCAAACACCAGATGATCGCCATAGTCTTTAAAGCGCTCGGCAACTTGCGACCAAACTCTCTTTGCCGCATAAACTGCCTCATCACGGCTTAAAAACATTATCAGCCGCTCATCATAGTGGTGCATGTTTATCACACAGTACATGCCATCTTCTAAAACCCATCTTACGACTTCTTCTACCCGCTCGGCTATGTCATCATTTATTGTGAAATCTGAGCCGTCCTGCATTCCGTTGCCCCAAAAAACAGGGATTCTAACCGTTTTAAATCCGGCATCACGCATTCCGTCAATTATTTCCCTGGTTGTTTCAATCGCACCCCAGCAAGTTTCGTAATCAATTGGCTTGCCATCGCCAACCACTTGAGAAAAGCCGTTTAAATTGGAATCGTCGTTATAATACGCCTCGAAGGTGTTGCCTAAATTTATGCCGATACCCATTTCATCGGAAACGGTTTTCGCATCAAGGTTTTCGCGAAAAGAATAAATGTCATAAGCCTTGGCATCACTGCAGGCGGATATTCCAACCGGCAGAATAAGCGCACATATAAGCAAGCAGCAAATCCTTTTAAGCATAAAGCAGCATCCTCATTATAGTTAATTGAAAATATCTATTTGCTAATCTCCATTTAACATTTGGCTTACTGTGTAAAGTCCAGGGCCCTTGCCGATAAGATATAGCGCGGCATTAACAGCTCCTACAGCAAATATCTTCTTTGAATATGCGGAATGGCTGATGCATATAACCTCGTCTTGACCAGCGAAAATAATCTCGTGATCTCCCGGCAAAGTGCCGCCGCGAACGCTGTGTATTCCGATTTCAGACGGTTCTCTTTTTCGACGCACGCTGTGGCGGTCATATACATAATGATATTTATCCTGCCTGGCCTTGTTGATGGAGTCGGCAAGCATAAGCGCTGTACCGCTTGGGGCATCAACCTTCTGGTTGTGGTGGCGCTCGACAATCTCAATATCAAACTGATCTCCTAAAACCAACGCCGCCTTTTGGGCAAGCTCGCTCAAAAGAGCTATTCCCAATGACATATTTGCACTGAAAAAAATTGGAAGCTCTATGCTTGCGGCCTTGATTTTTTCAACCTGCTCACAAGAGTAGCCTGTTGTTGCGGCAACAAGCGGCACTTTATTATCTTGGCAGTAATCAAGCATCATATCAAGACCCTTGGGCGATGAAAAGTCAATCACTACATCAGGCGGATTTGCAATTTCAGAGAGCTTTGTATATACTTCAAAATCCGAATACTTTACAGGGCTTATATCAACCCCTGCGCAGATTTCACAGTCAAACCGATTCGAAACAACGCCGGCAATCATCCTTCCCATCTTGCCGGATGAGCCTATTAAGCATATTTTTACCAATTTGGTTTGCCCCCTTATAATGAACAGCAAGTAATAAACAGTGAAAGCTAATGGAAAATAGAAAATATCTTAATCACAAATAGCCCTTAGCCGCTAAAAGCTCAGCAGCTAAAACTCCGCCGCCGGCTGCTCCGCGCAAGGTGTTGTGTGAGAGGCAGACAAACTTATAGTCAAAAAGCGTATCCTCTCTTAGGCGCCCGATTGATACCGCCATGCCTCGCTCAAGGTTGCGGTCCAGCTTAGCCTGCGGGCGGTTTTCCTCTTCAAAATAATTTAAAAACTGCTTAGGCGCCGATGGCAGATTAAGCCTTTGCGGCTCGCCCTTATATTCCGCCCACGCTTTTATTATCTCTTCCTTTGATGGCTTTTTGTCAAATTTTACAAACACCGCCGAGGTGTGTCCGTCTGATACGGGAACACGCAGGCACTGGGTAGTGATAAGCGGCGAGGTGGTCGGTATGATCACGCCGTTTGAAATCTCGCCCCAGATTTTGAGCGGCTCTATTTCTGACTTCTGCTCCTCACCCTTTATAAACGGAATTAGGTTATCGACCATTTCCGGCCATGTTTCAAAGGTCTTGCCGGCGCCTGATATAGCCTGATAGTTGCAGGCCAAAACAGTTTTTAATCCGAAGCCCCTGAGCGGATGGAGCGCGGGAACGTAGCTTTGAATTGAGCAATTTGGCTTTACTGCGATAAATCCTCTTTTGGTTCCTAAGCGCTTGCGCTGAGTATCGATTACAGCTGCATGCTCTGCATTGCACTCTGGAATCAGCATCGGAACGTCGGGCGTGTGGCGGTGCTCTTTATTGTTGGAAATGACCGGGCACTCAAGCTTAGCATACGCTTCCTCAAGCGCTATTATTTCTTCAGACGGCATATCTACTGCGCAGAAAACAAAATCAACCTCTGACGCTATTTCCTTCATGTCCTTCAATGCGTCTTTAACTACAATATCGCCAACGTAATCCGGTATTGGGGTCTTCATTGCCCATTTTGAGCCGACCGCATCGCGATATGTTTTTCCGGCGGAACGCTCTGATGCTGCCAAAACCTTTAATTTAAACCAAGGATGCTCAGAAAGCAGTGTGATGAAACGCTGCCCGACCATTCCCGTAGCTCCGATAATTCCTACATTGTAATTTTTCATAAGTGGATTCCCCTTATAGTTATTAGTCTTATAGTTATTAGTTTAATAGTAAATAGCGTATAGCAAATAATAAACATCCTTCACCGTTTTTGCAATAAAGCTAACAGCGGTCTTTATAAATAACCTCATAAAATTCGGTTGAGGCTCGAGTGACGCTGTGAGGCACGGTGTCGCTCTCGGTTTTTCCGGCAATCACACATTCCATGGCGTCCTTAACCTCATAGAC
>X5_European_Hare__coassemble_253_pt1 | contig 9258 bp, 3 predicted proteins | sample X5_European_Hare__metabat2_low_PE_001 | metagenome-assembled genome bin X5_European_Hare
CGGTAACGTCAACCTCGGGGGCGTCATTATCGTTAACGTCCTCGTTCTCTTCGTTGTTTTCGGTGTCCTGCTGAGGATTGTTAACATCAACAACATTTGCGTTGTTAACGATAGCAACGTAGTGCCAAGTATTGATAACGCCAGCAGGAGCAGTGATGACAGCGCGGTTGCCGTTTACAGCAAGGGTAACGCCGGGACGAACTTCCCAAGCATCTCTTACATAGACAACGCTGCCAGCGGTTGCACCGGGAGCATAAACGTCAATGTTGACAATCTCAGTGTCAGCAACAGCAGAGGTGATGCTGATGTTGTAAACACCAACAACGTCGCCCAAGGCTTTAACCTCATCGTAATAAGAGCCGGAGGTCACGGTGTCAACGCTGGCGTTGAGCGGAAGACCGGAAGATGTAGTTACAGAGAATACATACTTGCCGGCAGCAGCAGCGCCGGGGGTAGACGGAGTAGGAGCCGGGCTAGGAGTTGCACTTGGCTTAGATGCAAATGCTACAACGCTGAGGGAAAGAACCAGGCAAATTGCCAGAGCGAATGAAAGAATTTTCTTCATGAGTAATTCCCCACTTTCATTTTACATTTTGAAATTCTTCAGAACATTTTTTCGGTGTTCTAAACCGCGAATTCATTTCACACGGTTAAACCATGCCCTAAAGTGAATCCACACTCATAATACACCATGCAACCATGTTTTGTCAAGTGAATAAACCAAATATCTGCGAATTTCGTCATTTTTGCTAAATCAAAAAAGTGATTTTATTATGAAATGTTCAAAATGTTTAAGGGTCTACGGATAAATACCGCCTCTGCCGCCACACTTCCAAACCTTTCCTCAATCAGTGCATATGTTTCCGGGATTGGGGGATCGCCCCTAGTTTCGTTGTGCCTGTCATCGGAAACAACGTCTATTAAGCCTTCCTCAATGAGCTTAGATATCAGCTTTCGGCGGGCAGATTCAAATGCCGCCGTGTTTATCTGAAACTTAACCCCAAGGCTTTTAAGCTCATAAATATTATCAAGCTCGCTTAGCTTGTCGTATCTTTCAATATGTGCTAAAAGCGGCGTATAGCCCTCTCCAAGGAGCTTTACCGAATACATTCTTATGTCGTCCCATGAAGTTTGCGGATGAAATTCCGTCAAAACAGTGTTTGACGCGCCAAGAGGTCTGCAGGAACGGTCGCGAAGGCGATCTATGGTATCGGGGCGCATAAACACCTCGTTTCCTAAGTAGAGCTGCATGTCGGGGAGATTTTCCTCAACAAACCTTTCGGCAAGCTCATAGCTTTTGGCGATCCTTGCCGGTCTGGGCTCAAAGAGCGCCGGGTTGTAATGCGGAGTAAAGCAAAGGTGGCGCACTCCAAAGGAGTATTCAAGCTTTATTAGGTCATACATCTGCTCTTCGGTTTTTGCGCCGTCGTCAACGCCGTATAGAATATGGCAGTGAAGGTTACAAAGCCCTAAGGGCGGGTCAATCGGTCTTGGCTGTTTTTTCTTTTTTCCGAAAAGCATCTGTCTTCCTCCTCATAAAGCACTCATTTCCAAAGCTTTAGGGCAACACCGTCGGCCTTTTGGGGCATAAGCGCAGATGGATTTTTGGTTTGGCGCAAAGGAGCAAGCCAATACTGCACTGTGTTGTCAATATATATTTTATCACGGTTTTTTAAAAAAATCAATAGCTTAAAAAAGAAACGTCATCTCAAAGCGCTTGAAAAATGAGTCTTAAGTGTGTCAAAAAACAGCGTGTCAGTCTTTTATCGTAGCTTGAGCCTGTCTACATTTTTCAGGCTTCATTACTCGCAGTAATATTCAAGCGAAATATTATATTTTAAATAGTATAGCTGCAGCTTATAAATCTATGAGGAGTTTCCTTAAAATTTTCACTAAAATTCCCTTTACAAAATAACGCGTTTGTGATATTATATAGTATGCAAAGTTATGCGGATACCATAACGCTTGAAATAATATCTATAGGAGGATGTTTATGGCAAGAAAAATGAAAACCATGGACGGCAACAACGCTGCGGCATGGGCTAGCTACCCATTCACAGAAGTCGCTGCCATCTATCCCATCACGCCTTCGTCGGTAATGGCGGAGGTAACAGACGCATGGAGCGCCAAGGGGCAGACCAACCTCTTCGGCATGCCTGTTAAAATTGCGGAAATGCAGTCAGAGGCGGGCGCTGCCGGCGCAGTTCACGGCTCTCTTTCGGCGGGCGCTCTCACCACCACCTTCACCGCTTCACAGGGTCTTTTGCTGATGATTCCGAATATGTATAAGATTGCGGGCGAGCTTTTGCCAAACGTAATTCACGTTTCTGCAAGATGCGTAGCGTCGCACGCTCTTAACATCTTTGGCGACCACTCCGACATCTATGCCTGCCGTCAGACCGGCTATGCGATGCTCTGCTCGACCGACCCGCAGGAGGTTATGGACTTAGGCACCATCGCCCACCTTGCGACAATCAAGTCAAGAGTTCCTTTCCTTCATTTCTTTGACGGCTTTAGAACCTCTCACGAGATCCAAAAGATTGAAACATGGGACAAAAAGGACATCGAGGAGATGATTGACTGGGATGCCGTTGAGGCATTCAGAAACCGCTCAATCAACCCGGAGCACCCGGTGCTTCGCGGCTCGGCCCAAAACCCTGACATCTTCTTCCAGGCGCGTGAGGCCTGCAACACCTACTACGATGCTGTTCCCGGCATTGTTGAAGAGTATATGGACATGGTCAATAAAAAAATCGGCACCAACTACCAGCTCTTCAACTACTATGGCGCACCCGATGCCGAAAAGGTTATCATCGCAATGGGCAGCGTTTGCGACACCATTGAAGAAACAATTGATTACCTCAACGCAAAGGGCGAGAAGCTGGGTCTTGTCAAGGTAAGACTCTACAGACCGTTCAGAGCCGACAAGCTCTTAGCGGCAATTCCTAAGACCGTCAAGATGATTTCTGTTCTAGACAGAACCAAGGAGCCCGGCTCTTTGGGCGAGCCCTTGTATCTTGATGTAGTAGCTGCCTTAAAGGGAACAGAGCTTGAAAGCGTTCCCGTAGCTTCCGGCAGATACGGCTTAGGCTCTAAGGACACCACTCCTGATCAGATCAAGGCAGTTTATGACAACTGCGCCTGCAAGGCCGATTACAAGCCAAGATTTACAATCGGCATAAACGACGACGTAACTAACCTCTCGCTCAAGACCGAAGGCGCTTTAGATTCCGCTCCTGCGGGAACCGTTGCCTGCAAGTTCTGGGGTCTTGGCTCAGACGGCACCGTCGGCGCCAACAAAAACTCAATCAAAATCATCGGCGACCATACCGACAAGTATGTTCAGGCATACTTTAGCTACGACTCCAAAAAATCGGGCGGCATAACCGTATCACACCTTCGCTTCGGCGATACTCCCATTAAGTCAACTTATCTTATCAACAGAGCTGATTTTGTCGCCTGCCACAACGAGTCATATATCACTAAGTATGACATGGTTCAGGACGTCAAGCCGGGCGGCACCTTCCTTCTAAACTGCCAGTGGTCAGAGAGTGAGCTTGAAGATAGACTTCCCGGGCAGGTCAAGAGATATATTGCCCAAAACAACATCAAGTTCTACATCATCAATGGCGTTGACATTGGCAAAAAGATTGGTCTTGGCTCCCGCATCAACACTGTTTTGCAGTCGGCTTTCTTCTCGCTTGCAAATATTATCCCGATTGAGGACGCTGTCAAATACATGAAGGACGCAGCTCTTGCCTCTTACGGCAAGAAGGGCGAGGCAGTTGTAAAGATGAACTACGACGCTATTGACGCCGGCTATAAGGAAGTCGTTGAGGTTAAGGTTCCTGAATCCTGGAAAAACTGCGCCGACACCGAAATCGGCATGCCTAAGGTATCGGGCGACAACAAGACTCTGGTCGATTTCATCAACAACGTGCTTATTCCCTGCAACGCACAGCAGGGCGACAAGCTTCCCGTTTCCACCTTTGTGGACGCTGCCGACGGCACCTTCCCACAGGGCTCTGCCGCTTACGAAAAGAGAGGCATTGCTATTGACGTTCCCGCTTGGAACTCCGATAACTGCATACAGTGCAACTTCTGCTCATATGTCTGCCCGCACGCGGTTATAAGACCTGTCATCATGACTGACGATGAGCTTAATGCCGCTCCTGAGATTACAAAGAAAAAGGCAAAGCCCGTTACCGGAATGCCGGGATACCACTTCGTTATGACCATGTCGGCTCTTGACTGCACCGGCTGCGGCTCCTGCGTAAACGTCTGCCCAGGCAAGAAGGGCGAAAAAGCGCTTGCCATGAGACCGCTTGATGAGCAGCTTGCAGAGCAGGAGGTCTTTAACTATGGTCTTTCGCTTGCCGACAAGCCTGAGGTTCACGAGAAGTTCAAGGAAACCTCTGTCAAGGGCTCCCAGTTCAAGCAGCCGCTGCTTGAATTCTCCGGCGCCTGCGCCGGCTGCGGCGAAACTCCTTACGCTAAGCTTGTCACCCAGCTCTTCGGCGACAGAATGTATATCGCAAACGCTACGGGATGCTCTTCTATCTGGGGCGGTTCTGCGCCTTCAACTCCTTACACCACCAACAAGCTCGGAAAAGGTCCGGCTTGGGCAAACTCCCTCTTTGAAGACAACGCCGAATACGGCTACGGAATGTTCTTAGCTCAGAACACCATCCGCACCCGCACTATCGCAAAGGTTTTAGAGCTTGCCAAAAACACCGAGTGCGAGCACTGCAAGGGCGTTATGGAGCACTATCTTGAAACCGTTGACAACGGAGCTGAGAATTCAAAGGCTACCGATGACCTAATTGAGGTCTTAAAGAAGATTGACAAGCCCGAGGCTAAGGCAATCTTAAAGGACAAGGATTATCTCCGCAAAAAGTCGATTTGGATCTTTGGCGGCGACGGCTGGGCATATGATATCGGCTTTGGCGGTCTAGACCACGTTATCGCTCAGAACGAGGACGTCAACATCTTTGTCTTTGATACCGAGGTTTATTCCAACACCGGCGGACAGTCATCTAAGGCAACTCCTACCGGCGCCATCGCGCAGTTTGCGGCTGCCGGCAAGGTTACAAAGAAGAAGGATCTTGCTGGAATTGCTATGACCTACGGCTATGTATACGTAGCACATGTGGCAATGGGCGCTGACTACAACCAGTGCATCAAAGCCATCGCCGAGGCGGAGAGCTATCATGGACCGTCGCTCATCATCGGCTATGCGCCCTGCATCAACCATGGCATCAAGGGTGGCATGAGCATTGCTCAGACCGAAGAGAAGAAGGCTGTCGAGGCCGGATATTGGCACCTTTACAGGTATGACCCAAGGCTTGCCGCCGAGGGCAAGAACCCGTTCCAGCCTGATTCTAAGGCTCCTTCCGCCGATTATAAGGACTTCATCATGGGCGAGGTTCGTTACAACTCACTTGCGCGCTCTAACCCTGAAAGAGCCGAAAAGCTCTTTAACAGTGCTGTTGAGACCGCCAAGGAGACCTACGACCACCTTGTTGAACTGGCGAAGTAATCAAAACAGCTTGATTTTAAAGGAAGCTCCCAAGAGGGGGCTTCCTTTTGGTATAATAAAAAGGTTTCGTCCGCCTTTCCTCAAAAGGCGGCGGGAGTTTAGAGGCAAGGAGCCTCTGGGCGCGCCCGCAGGCGCGAAATCCCCTGACTAAAATAAAATCAGGAAGGGAGAGCAAACAGTCCGGTGGACTGTTTGCTCGTGGGAAACCCTATTAAGGGGTTTCCCGATTTGCAGCAAATGTGGCAAATCAAGCTTTTTCGACAGACTGAGGAAGCTCCCAAGTGGGCTTCCTTTTTTGTCAGGTAATTGAAAATATCAGGCATATGGGGATGAAGACTTTAAAAAAGCAGCTCCGATTTCAGCGTCGCATCACCTGCTCTAAATGCGTCCGCCAAAGCAGTTAAGCAGGCAGAAAAGCCAAATGTTTATTTCAAAATATTACCATTTACAAAACCGACAAAATATGATATACTAATCTTTGTATATTATCCATTTTTTCTGCCAAGGAGGTTTGAAATGAAAAGGAAGACACTTTCTAAGGTGATCTTTGCCGGCTTTCTCGCTGTGCTTCTTGCCGGCGGCTCATTTGCATACCTAAAGCTAGACGATTATTTTCTTACCCACCCTTCGGCGGAAAACGTGTTTTATGATTCGAGCGCCGAAGAAGCCCCACCAACCTCCAGCATCGGTTCAACCGATGGGGAACCTGTTTCGTTTTCGCTAGATGCGGGCTTTTACAGCTCATCGCAGCGACTCGTTCTCTCGGCAGACGGCGCGGATGAAATTCTTTATACTCGTGACGGCTCCGATCCTAGGACAAACGGCAAAAAATACCGCAAAGCCATCGTCATGAATTCATCGGGGAGCAAAACAAGAATATATGATATCTCAGCCTGTGGCGTATATCCCGACGGCAGCATGAGCGAGCCGGTCACACGCTCGTATATAACAGGTGGTGATATTGCAAACCGCTTCGACTGCCTTGTTTTCTCAATTACAATTGACCCCGATTATTTATACAATTATGAAGACGGCATTTTTATCGAGGGAAAAATGCGAGATGATTATCTTGCCCTTCCCAAAGAAGAAAGATATCCCGGTCTTCAGCCAACCGACCCCGCAAACTGGAATCAGCGCGGAAGAGCCGGAGAGCGCCCCTGCTATGTCGAGGTTTTTGAATACGACGGAACTCCCGTAATCTCTCAGCCCTGCGGCCTTAGAATCTTTGGCGGATGGAGCCGCTCAAACGACCAGAAAAACCTCAAGCTCTATGCAAGAACCGAATATGACGAGCAGGATAACCGTTTCCGCTATGAATTCTTCCCTGACGCCCTTGATTCTAACGGCAATAAAATCGTATCATATAAAAAGCTCGCTTTAAGAGCCTGCGCTAGCGATGCCGGTTATCTATATGCCCGCGATGACGCTATCTCTGCCACTGCCAAGGCGACCGGAATAGAGGTTAAAGAGTCAAGACCAGCGGCAGTTTTCTTAAATGGTGAATACTACGGCTTTGCATGGCTTCAACAGGTTTTTTCAGAAGACCTTTTAGACCACAAATATAACGTTGAGGACGGCTCGTGGGATATCCTAAAGGGCTGCGAATATATGATGATTGAAGATCCCGACGACCCCGATTGGGAACGGAAAAATCAGGCTTGGCGAGATATGTATGACTACGCCTACAAAGATTTGACCGATGACGAAACTTTCTCTGAGCTGTGCCAGCTTATAGACGTAGACAATTTTTTGACATACTACGCCCTCAACTCCTATATAGGCAACGGCGACTGGCCTAATAATAACTATAAGGTTTTCAGGTATTCACAAGGCTCGGTTCCGATGTCTGATAAAGCCCCTTATGATGGAAAATGGCGCTTTATGCTTTACGACACCGACTTTGCTTACGGACTTTACGGAAACGATTTTCTGTCAATCCATATGCAGCAGCTCTTTAAAGAGGACTATTTCGGCACATTCCCAAAGGATTGGCGGCTTGACGTTCACGATCAGGGCGACCCATACTATAAAAGAAGCGACCTTTTAATTGCTATGTGCAAGCGCAAGGATACCCGTGACCGGTTTGTGTCAATACTTTGCGACATTTCGGGCTACTACTTTAACGAAGAGCGCGCCGGGGCGTTTTTAGACGAATACAGTGAAAAGCGTCTTCATGAGCTTGATGCCGCGTCTGAAGAGGGCAGGGCAATGGCCTTTGGAGTTGACCGCGAACTGCAAAGCTGCAAAACATATCTTGCAAAGCGCGACTATGCAATTAAAGTTCAAATGTCTAAGGCGTTCCCGGATTCATATACAAAAGACGGAGTTTACAGCGTTAAGGCAAACCCTGTTGACGGCGCGACGATAAAGCTCAATACCGCAAATATAGTTTCGGACGGCGTATCCTTCGATGGCTGGTATTTTAACGGAATGGAAATTCCTCTCAGTGCCTTGCTTGAGGACGGCGTTGAGTTTGACAGCTGGGAAATTAACGGCAAAACAGTAACCGAGCGGCAAACGGTCATTTCCGATGCGCTATACGGCGGGAATATTGAAATAAAGCTGAATGTTAAACGAACCGGCGGCATAAAAATTTATCAGGTCGTCTATAAGGGAACCGCCGGGGGTGACTGCGTTGTGATTAAAAATTACGGCAGCGAAGCACTTCCAACCGAAGGCTTTGTTATTTCAGACGGATCAAACGAATTTGTTCTGCCGACCATGACAATTCAGCCCGGCGCAACTGTAAGAATTATAGGCAAAAACTATTCAAGACTTGATGCCCTAGGAAGCCTTGAGCTTGGATTCAATCTAAAAGAAGGGGAAACGGTTACACTTAAAAACAAGGCCGGCGACGTTGTTTCGAATATTCTGCTTAGAATTTCGCATAAGCACACAGGTCTTGAGCTTGATAATTATACTGGCTGTTATAATGAGTTCCCAGTTAACTATAAGGATAGAATTTTAAAGGCGGAAATTCCAACTTCCGACTGGGGCGACTGGGGCGACTGGGGCGGCTGGGGTTAATGAGCAGCCAGCTTTACTTCATCAAAGCAATACTATAATTTTATAGTTTTATCACTATGCAAAAATAAAGGAGCAAATTCAATGGCAAAAATCAAAATCACCTGCGACTCAACCTGCGACCTCACCCAAAAGATGTATGAACAGTACTCGATTGACGTTATCCCCTTAGGTATTCTCTTAGGCGAGGAGCTTCGTCATGACGGCGTAGACCTTGAGGTTTCAGAGCTTTACGACTACGTTTCAAAGACCGGCATACTTCCGAAAACCTCTGCCATATCGCAATATGAATATGCCGAGCGCTGGAAGATATATCGCGATGAGGGCTATGAGATTATACATATAAATATATCGAGCGAGATTTCCGCCTGTCACCAAAACGCAAAGCTTGCGGCAGAAGAGCTTGGAGGAGTATATCCCATTGATTCGCGCCTTCTTTCGACCGGCTCGGGAATTTTGGTTCTTGCCGCCGCAAAATATGCCGAATCGGGGCTTAGCGCCGCAGAGGTAGCCGATAAATTGAACGAGCTTAAAACAAGAGTTGACTGCAGCTTTGTTTTACAAACTCTTGAATACTTGCAGAAGGGCGGAAGATGCTCAGCTGTTTTAGCCTTTGGCGCAAATATTCTAAAGCTTCGTCCCGAAATCAATATGGAAAACGGCTCAATGGACGTTGGGCATAAATACCGCGGAAG
>X5_European_Hare__coassemble_254_pt1 | contig 9256 bp, 6 predicted proteins | sample X5_European_Hare__metabat2_low_PE_001 | metagenome-assembled genome bin X5_European_Hare
AATCCGACAAGGTTGTAAAGCGTTCCCTCGGCATTTTCACGCCTTAGCTGTACGGCAGCGTAAGGCCGCCTTCCGGTTCTAGGGTCGATAAGTCCTACAGGCTTCATCGGACCGAACCTCGGGCAGTCTACACCCCTTTTTGCGAGCACTTCAATCGGCATACAGCCCTCATATACTTTATAGTCATTTGACTCAAAATCATGGAGCGGCGCAGTTTCCGCATTTACCAGCTCATTATAAAATGCTAGGTATTCTTCCTTTGTAAACGGGCAGTTTAAATAATCCTCATCCCCACCTCGGCCGTATCTTGAAGCACCGAAAATGATTGTTTGGTCAGCGCTCTCAGCAGTAATAATCGGTGCCGCAGCATCGTGAAAATATAGATAATCAGCTCCAACAAGATTTTTAATCGACTCGGATAGCTCCTCAGAGGTCAGCGGACCTGTCGCAATTATGACATAGCCATCAGGAATGTCGGTTACTTCCTGCGAGATAACGGTAATAAGCGGGTTTGAACAAATTTTTTCGGTGACAATATCTGAAAATCGTCTGCGATTAACGGCAAGCGCGCCTCCCGAAGGAACTTTAGAAGCATTTGCGGCTTCCATTGTAATTGAGCCAAGATGGCGCATCTCTTCTTTTAGAAGCCCGGCAGCAGATTCGATTCGTTCGGCTTTAAGAGAATTTGAACATACAAGCTCACAGAATCCGGGATATTTGTGTGCAGGGGTATATTTTTTCGGCTTCATTTCATACAGCTCAACCGGTATGTCGTATCCTGCTAACTGCCATGCCGCCTCACAGCCCGCAAGCCCTGCGCCTATAACCTTGACTGCGTTCACTTCATGTCCCTTTCATAGCCGCATCCTTCTTTGTGGCAGATGAGTTTTCCCTTTGAACCGCCTTTATTGAACAGGGTCGAGCCACAGCTTGGGCATATTTCCGCCGTTGGCTGATCCCACGTCATGAATTTACAACGTGGATTGTCTTCACAGCCGTAATACTTCTTTCCCTTAACAGTTTTTTTCTGTATGATTTTCTTCTGGCATATTGGGCATTTTCCCGGTGTTTCCTGAACGATTCTCTTTGTATTTTTACATTCCGGGAACCCTGTGCACGCAAGAAATTTTCCGTATTTGCCGATTTTTATTACCATCGGCTTTCCGCACTGGTCGCATATCACGTCCGTGGCCTCATCCGGAATTTTGACTCTTTTGCCCTGCATATCTGCCTCGGCTTGTTCCAAGGATTTTTCAAAGCCCTTGTAAAAGCCGCTCAAGACTTCTTTCCAATCTTTTTCTCCAAGCTCTTTTTTATCAAGATCATCCTCCATCTCGGCAGTAAAGCTAAGATCAACGATATCCTTGAAATGATCTTTCATCAGCGCGGTCGTCACTTCGCCTAACGGAGTTGGTTTTAGCTGTCGTCCGTCCCGCTCAACGTAAGAGCGCGATATAATCGTTGTAATTGTCGAGGCGTAAGTTGATGGGCGCGCGATTCCGTATTCCTTGAAGGCTTTTATCAGTGTAGCTTCCGTATATCTTGCAGGCGGCTGAGTAAAATGCTGAAGCCCGTCGACAGACTTGACTTTTAAGATATCGCCTGCATTGAGCTCTGGCAAAGCATTGTTTTCTTCGCCGTCATCGCTTTGCTCTTCATAAAGAACGGTGAATCCATCAAATTTTACAGAAAATCCCGATGTCCTGAATATGCAGCCATCGACGTCAATGGACGCAGCCGTTGTGTCAAGAATGCAGTCAGACATCTGACTTGCAATAAAACGCGACCATATCAGTCGATAGAGTTTATACTGATCTTGGCTAAGTGAGTTTTTGACCCTTTCCGGGGTGAGCTCAGGCATTGTCGGGCGTATTGCTTCATGCGCGTCCTGGACATTATTGCCTCCGGCGCGGTAATTTCTTTGAGACTTCGGAATATATTTGTCTCCATAGGTCCTTTCTATGAACTGCTTGGCAAGCGCCTTCGCCTCATCAGAGATTCTTAGGGAATCTGTTCTCATATAGGTAATAAGACCCATTGCTCCTTGCCCTTCGATCTCCATGCCTTCATACAGCTCCTGTGCGATGCTCATCGTTCTTCTAGACTGCCATCCAAGGCGCTGTGCCGCATCCGAAAGAAGCGTAGGAGTTGAAAAAGGCGCCGCCGGAGAACGAGTTCTTTTGCCCTTCTTTACCGAGGAAACAACAAAATCCCTGCCGTCAATTCTTGCAAGAATCGCATCGGTTTCATCTTTAGTTTTAAGGTCTGCCTTCTTGCCATCGATGGTTGTGAGCTTTGCGGTAAATGACTTTTTGGAAGAACCCGCCGTCAATTTTGCTTCAATGCTCCAATATTCAACCGGCACAAAAGAATTTATCTCATTTTCACGGTCAACAACAAGCCTTACCGCGGCCGATTGTACTCTTCCCGCAGAAAGGCCTCTGCGAACCTTTTTCCATAGAAACGGCGAGAGCTTGTATCCTACAATTCTGTCTAAAATTCTCCTTGCCTGCTGTGCGTTAACGATATTCATATCGATTGAGCGCGGATGCTGAATTCCCGATTCAACTCCAGATTTTGTTATCTCGTTAAATGTAACGCGGTTTTTCTCATTCATATCAAGCCCTAAAATTGTTGCAAGGTGCCATGAAATAGCCTCGCCTTCGCGGTCAGGATCGGTTGCAAAATAGACATGCTGTGATTTTTTTGCAAGTGCCCGTATGTCGTCTATTATTTTTTCCTTGCCCTCTATAATTACGTAGGTCGGGGTAAAATCGCGGTCAATGTCTACCGCAAGCTTTGATTTAGGCAAATCGCGCACGTGCCCCTTGCACGCTACAACCTTGTAGCCACTGCCAAGAGTAGACTGGACTGTGTGAATTTTTGATGGTGACTCTAAAATTATCAAATCTGACATTTCTTAACCTCGGATTTACAGTATATTTCACAGGATTTTGAAACGGTTTCCCGGCATCAGCTCAACTACTCCGTCAAGTTCAAGCTCAGTCAAATACGCTTCAAGTTCAAATACATCGCCTATTCCTATTGCCAGCTCATCAAGATGAGTTTCTCCGTGTTCTTTAAGATAGTTATAAATTTCAAGCTTTTTCCCCTCAAGCTCAATTGGAGGAGCTATAGGCACAGAAATAAGATTAGCTGGGCGGTTATGTTCGGGTTTCTTAACCGCTTCATCCTTTTTCTTAGAAGGATCAGCCACAGCTTGAACAATCTCCTCTTTGAAATTATTAACGGATGAATGTCTATATGATTGCATTATGTCTTCGGAAGAAAAAACCATTGTCGCCCCGCTACGGAGCAAATTGTCAACGCCGGAATATGATGTGTCAAATATATCATGCGGAGGAATGCAGAAAATATCTCTTCCCTGTGAAACGGCAAAGGAGGCAGTGCTAAGTGAGCCGCTTTTTTCACCTGCTTGTATAATGAGCGTGCCGTGACTTATCCCGGAAAGAATTCGATTTCGCGCGCGGAAAGAAAGCGTTGTTGGCTTGTCGCTTGGAAAATATTCCGAAATAACTGCGCCACGCTTTGATATTAAAGCTTTGGCATCAGCGTTTTCCTTCGGATAATTGTATAGATGTCCGCAGGGAAGAACGGCAAACGTTAATCCTCCTGCCAAAATTGCCGCACGATGTGATATGCTGTCAATACCAACAGCAAATCCAGACGCGATTCTCACGCTTTTTCTCGTTAGCTCATCACAGATTTTTTTGCAAACTTTTACTGAATAATCGCTTGGCTTTCTTGTTCCTACTACGGTTAATACTAAGTAATCACTTAAGCCGGATATGTCTCCTGTGTAAAACAAGACAGATGGCGGGTTATAAATCTCTTTTAAATTCTCAGGATATTCATTCTCGTTATAAGCACAGATCTTAATTCCGTTTTTGTCACAGATTTCACGCAGCTTTAATACTCTGTCATCACTTGCGGCTTTTACCTTTTTGAGGTCTTGTGGCATAATACGGCTATAATCTCCATTGGTCACAGAGCCATAGCATTTACAAACGCTTCCATCGTAGTACTCCAAAACGTTCCACTTTCTTGGGTTTGCAGGACCGAAAGCTACAGTAAGCCAAAGCCACATATCTTGTTCTGAAAGCATATTAATCCTCCTTTGTAAGTTCCCAAAGGATAATAGAGGCGGCAGTTGCTGCATTTAAAGATTCTATAGAGCCGCTCATTTTTATGGTGATTTTTTTGTCGCACACATCTGATTCCTCAGGGCTTAAGCCATTTCCCTCGTTTCCTATCACTACGGCACAGTTTTTTGGAAAAACGACATTTCTCAAGCTCTGCGCACTCTTTTCAACAACAGCGGCGTAGGTATAAACTCCGCTTGTTTTCAGTTTATCAATAAGCGGAAAATAATCGGCTTCAGATATTTTCAAGCGAAAAATCGAGCCCATCGTTGCTCGAATAAGCTTAGGATTATATAAATCACACCCGCCGCACAAAAATACGCCGGCAACTCCGACGGCGTCGGCGCACCGAAGTATCGTGCCTATGTTGCCTGGATTTTGAAGTCCGCATAAAACAATAAATTTTCCTCCGCCTTCTATTTTAACGCTTTTGCCGAATTTGTCAAGCTTTTTTGCCAAAGCGTAAATTCCCTGCGGGGTTATAGTATCTGCAAGCTTTCTTGAAACATCAGAAGATACGATATACGTTCTTTTGCCAAGAAGCTCCTCGAGCTGTCTGACTGTCTCAGGATATTTTTTTGCTGCTTCTTCAGTATAAAATGCATCGCAAAGCTCAGCCCCTTCATTAATTGCATCTAAAACGATACGCGACCCCTCTAGAGTAAACATACCGCATTTTTGGCGCTCAGAGACTTTATCACGGAGCTTTATAAACTCATTTATTTTTGGATTGCTTAGACTTGAAATCTTCACACTCACGCCTCCAGGCATTTAGGGCTACACCACACGATTGTTTTGGCGCATATACTAGATAGTTTTTTCGTTAGATGCAAAAAGCAAGGTTAATATTTTGTATATTAACGTGCATTTTTGGGTAGCCCGGCAGTTGCAAGATAACGAGAAAAAAGCGGTAGCCATAATCCCACGGTGCTGCCTTAGAAACTTATCGTTAATAACATAAAACACGCCCGCGCGAGCGTGTTTTATATTGCTTAAAGTGCCGCCTTTGCCTTATCAACAATCGCAGTAAAGCCTGCAGGGTCGTTGATGGCAATCTCGGATAGCATTTTTCTGTTAAGAGTAATACCCGCCTTTTTTAAGCCGTTCATCAAGGTGGAGTAATTGATTCCGTTGGCCTTTGCGGCGGCTGAAATTCTTGCAATCCACATCTGGCGGAATTCGCGCTTTTTTTGCTTTCTCCCAATATATGCATAATTGCCGGTCTTCATGACGGCCTGCTTAGCCATCTTGAAATGCTTTGACTTTGAACCCCAGTAGCCTTTAGCCAACCTTAAGGTCTTGTTTCTTCTCTTGCGAGTCATCATTGCTCCCTTAACACGAGCCATATTTTATTACCTCCGTTAATTTTTTAAGTTAATTGCTTTACAACCCACAGATTATTTGTAAGGGATGTTCTTTTTGAGCGCCTCAACGTTTGCACTCGATGCGTAAGCAGTGCCTCTTGCAAGCCTCTTTGCCTTGTGATCTTTAGAGACTAAGCGGTGCCTCTTATTGGCATGTTGGAATTTCACCTTGCCAGTGCCGGTGAACGAAAACCTCTTTTTGGAGCCGGAATGGGTTTTGACTTTGGTTTTTGCCATTTTATGTGTCCTCCTAAAATTATGATTATTGCTTTTTCGGTGAGATGAACAAAACGATGTTTCTGCCCTCAACCTTGCTTGGCTTGTCGAATACGCCGTATTCAGCAACGGCATCTTTAAACTGGTCAAGTAAATCGTTTGACAACTCTGAGTGAAGAGCTACGCCCTTTCTGAACTGGAGTCTGATGGATACCTTTACCTTATCTCCGCCCTTAAGGAACTTTACAGCCTGGTTGACCTTTGTGTTGAAATCATTGGTATCAATCTTAGAGGTCATTCTAACTTCCTTGACTTCAACGGTCTTTTGGTTCTTTCTTGCTTCTTTTTCACGCTTAGACTGCTCAAAGCAATACTTTGCATAGTCCATGATTTTACAGACGGGTGGAACGGCGTTCGGCGCGATTTTAACGAGATCAAGCTCTTTTTGTGCAGCGATATCAAGCGCTTCTTTGATAGATATGATCCCGAGCTGATTGCCTTCGTTGTCAATAACTCTGACCTGTGGGTCGCGAATCTCTTCGTTAATTTGATGCTCCATGCTGGCTATGGCGCAACACCTCCGTAAGAAAATGAAATTAAAGAGCGCAAGCAATGCTTACGCTCATAATAACTCCTAAAAACGCCAAAGCGTTAATTACGAATATCAACCTCTTCGCTACCGGCTTGAGGTGAGTGCGCTAAGCATCTGCTTTCTTTACTCGGCTATTATACACTGATGTGACTTATTTGTCAAGGCTTTTTTGAAATTTTTTCAGATTTTTATCTCGATTCCCTCGCTAAGGCGGAAGGAATATATGTAGCACGACTTTACAGGCATGCAAAGAAGCTTATCGAACGCGGCTTTATAAAGCTTGAGCTGAAGACTGTATCGCTCTTTAAGCTCTTCGGCACTTTTTACTCGATCTGTCTTATAATCGACAAGAACATACCCGTCATCCTCTTTAAACAAACAGTCGGCGATTCCCTGAAGCATTCCTTCCGTACCGCTGTATATTTCCTTAAGCTCTTTTGGACCGTCAATATCGTCAAACCTCACGATAAATTTCTTTTCCCGAAGAATTTCCTCGCTTATTTTCAAGCGGGAATATATCTTGCTTGCAAAGAATCCTTTGACGGCGCGCCTATCAATAGCAAGAGACTCCGCAGCGCTGAAAAGGCCAAGCTTTTTTAGCCTTAATATTTCCGCTTCAATGTCAAGTGCCGCAGCGGAAAAATCGCAAAACTGCATAAAACGATGGGTTATGGTTCCTTTTCTTGCTGCAGATATATCTTCAAGCGATTCATCAAGACTTGGTACCCTTGGGAAAAAGTTAAGGGCATCGTCCTTTACGATTTCAGAAACGGTTAGTTTCGCTTCATTTTTTGTGAGACGTGAATCTGTTGCTATGGAAAAGCCTTTGATAAGCTCCAAAGCGAGCTCTTTGTCGGTCGAAGTATCATCCATACTTTCAGGTTCTCCCGAAAACTGCTCCGGAAGCATTGCAGACACTTTTATATCCGGAACCTCGCAGATATCAGTATATGGCTCAAATGAAAGCCTTGAGCGTAATGCATTAAAACAGGGATGCTTTATTAGAGCTAGGGTAAGCCAGTCCTGAACGCATATTGCTTTTGAAACAGCCGATACAGGCAGTTTGTAGCCTGAAATGTCGCTTGCCAAAGCAGCAGCGCGCTTTACAGATGCATCACTGAAATCCATTACAATTATAAGCTGTTCCTTAGCGCGCGTCATTGCGACATACAAAAGGCGTAGCTCCTCGGAAAGAAGCTCACAAAGATTACAGCGACGAATATAGTCCCAGTATACAGTCGAGCGCTTTGTCAATTTGGAATAGTCAAGAAATTTTAAACCAACTCCCCGCTCAGCTGATAAGAGCATGGCACCGTTTAAGTCGGATTTGTTAAAGCTCTTCCGCGTCTGTAAAAGTATTACAAACGGATATTCAAGTCCTTTTGAACGGTGAATGGTTTTCATGACAACGGCGTCTTCTGATTCGGTGACAGTAAGCGCCTGTTCAAAGTCGCCACCGCTTTTGGATATATAGTCGATATACCTTAAAAATCCGGCGACGCCCTCATTTCCCGAGTCTTCATATCCCCTTGCGTAGTCTAAAAGAAGATACAGGTTTGCACATTTTTGCTCGGCGTCTTCATATGTATGAGCAAGCGAAAAGATGTCAGCTATATCGTATATCTTGCGGATAAGGCGGGTAAGAGTCATTTCGCAAGCGTATACGGACAGCTTTTTTATTAAAGACACCGCTGCTGAGCATTTTTCCTTAAGCTGCAAGGAAACGTCACATTCTCCCGAGCTTACCCTAAGTACGGTTTTATATAGTTTATCCTCGCGCGAAATGATTCTCAACAACGCTACGTCGTCGTCTGAAAATCCCATTATAGGCGACAGCATAACGGAAGCGAGCGGAACATCCTGCATAGGGCTTACAACTATGGCCAAAACATTGAGCAGCAGGGAAATCTCCCTAGAACGAAGATACCCCGAGGTATCGCTTGAAATAATTTTCAGTCCTTCAGCGGCAAATATATCAGAAGCGCTTGACCCCGGGACATTTGTGCGGGTTAAAACGCAGAAATCAGAAGGCCTACATGGCCTAAACCCATCACCATCAGTCACAGGTACTTGGTCGTCAAGCATTTTTCGTATTTTTCTTGCCGCAGCTGTCAGCTCGACAGCCGAGAGGTCTTCCTCGCCATCATCAATAACGGCAATGATCTCTGTCGGCGGGTCTGGCCCCGGATATTTTGCGCCTAAGTAAAGCGTTTCCTCATCTGTATAATCGGTCTCGCCTAATGATTTTGACATCAACGCACCGAAGATATAATTGTTAAGATCAAGAACCGATTTTCTCGAGCGAAAATTCTTTCTGAGCAAAAGCTCACAAACCGGGCTCTCTGGATTTTTCCCCTGCTCGCGAGTGCGCATGAAAATCTTGGGATTTGCCTGTCTAAAACGATAAATCGCTTGCTTTACATCGCCAACGGCAAATACGTTAGAACCGATTTCGTCAAGGTTATCTGTATCTGATATCGCCTTAAAAATGACGTCCTGAAGGTTATTAACATCTTGAAATTCGTCAATCAAAATGACCCTGTACCGCTCAGATTTTACAATATCTTCACAAAGAGGCGTGCGTTTGAGCCTTCCGCCGTCGTCAACTGTAACTAGGAGCTTTACAGTCAAAAGTTCAGTGTCTGAAAAATCGACTGCGTTTCGCTCAACCTTCATAGAATATACTTCACTGTCAAGCTTTTTTGTCAGATTAAATAGCTTTTCAAAATATTCGGCGACAAGCTCTCCGTCAGATTCAAGCCTTTCTTCTGTTGCCACGCCGAATCCAGAAAGCTCCGAAAACAGCGCTTTTATATGAGCATTTATCTCCTTTGCAGATTCATATGCCGACGCCTCAGAAATGGTTTGTTTCTCTTTTTCGGATTTGGTCTGCCTAACTGTCAATGGCTTAAGCTTTACAT
>X5_European_Hare__coassemble_258_pt1 | contig 9099 bp, 6 predicted proteins | sample X5_European_Hare__metabat2_low_PE_001 | metagenome-assembled genome bin X5_European_Hare
TATCCGCCCTCTAGGCTGTATGCGTCAAAGCCCCGGGCGCAGAGCCTTTCGGCGACCTCAGCGCTTTTTGTGCCGCTAAGGCAAAATATGACGCATTTTTTGTCCCTTGGGAGCGCTTTTGAATCAGCAAGCTTAAAAATATCCGGGGCGCTCTTTGCCGTAGGTATTGTTCCGCAGTCAAACGCCTCTTCGCTTCTTATGTCAAAGAGCTCATAGGTATTAGCCGAAAGATCGGCAAGCTCTTCTAAGGTTATAATATTACTCATGCTGCCACCTGTGAATTATCTTTCTACTTCAGCCTTTAATTTTTCTATGTATATTTTTCCTATCGAGCTTGGGGCAAGGTTTTTCTTGGTTATATAACCAATCTCCATAATGCCTTCGCTGTTGTTTTCCAAAACAAACGGAATGGCGGTATATTCATCACCGTTGAGCTCCTTTGAGATTATCCCCGAGCAAAGCGTATATCCGTTTAGTCCCTTCATCATGTTTAAAGTGGTTGCGCGGTCGTTGACCTTGATAATCTGGGGATAGTTTTTTTCAGACAGAATTTCTTCTGAAAAATAGAGCGAGCTGTTGTCGCCCTGTTCAAATGAAAGGCATGGGTATGGCGAGAGCATTTCAAAGGTTATCTCTTTTTTATGCGCCAGCGGGTGTTCACGCCAAAGATACACATATGCCCGACATTTAACAAGGCTTGTGAATGTAAGATCGTTTGAGCCAAACTGTTTTTCAAGCGCCTTGCGATTAAAATCCGAAAGATATAAAATTCCTATTTCAGCGCGAAGAGATGCTACGTCTGCAATGACATCTCTTGTTTTGGTTTCGCGAATTGCAAGCTCGTATTCTTTGCTGTTCATCGACTTGACCATTTCAACAAACGCCTTGACCGCAAAGGAATAGTGCTGTGTTGACACACCGAATTTTTTCTTTATTGTTCCTTTGCCATATTTTTCGCCGAGCAAAAGATATTGCGACCAAAGCTGTTTTGCATACATGATAAATTCCGCGCCGTCGTTTGTCAAAATAACTCCTCGACCGGTTCGGTTGAAAATTGTTATCCCGATTTCTTTTTCAAGCTCTCTGATAGAGTTTGTGAGCGACGGCTGGGAAACATATAATATTTCCGACGCGCGATTCATCGAGCCGCTTTCGGCAACTGTTATAGCGTAGTTTAGCTGCTGTAAAGTCATAATAAATCACCGATGACATTTTAACACATTATCCTTTAAGTTTCAATATTTTTGTTGCAATTTTTTCATTTCAAGGACAGACTAATTTGCACACGCGATGATGTATTATAAGCATTAAAGAATTAAATTCAAAAAAACTATAGACAAGTCGCTTAATTTGTGATATAATACCTTAGAATGCCAAATAAGGCGCTGATAACTGTTAATTTTTCAATATTGAAAAGAGGAGTTCTAAATGACAAAATTTAAAAGAATAATTGCCGCTGCCCTTGCTTTGTGCTTGGCGCTTGGTCTTGCAGCGTGCGGCGATACAAGATGGATATGCGAGGTAGACGGCAATACCATTCCCGCCGGCCTTTATATCTTTTATCAAAATGAGGGCTACGGCGATGCGCTGTTTAAGCTGGCGCAAGAGGACAGTGAAACGTATTTATATCCCTATATTTATTATTACAACTACGGCGCTGTTGATTCCTCTCTTTTCTCTACAGCCCTTTCAAGCGGAGAGACTGTTGAGGAGCATGTAAATTCCTATGCCATGGATATGTGCAAGCAATACACCGTAGTGAGCAAGCTTTTTGATGATTTAGGGCTTGAAATAACCGACGACGAGCAGGCTCTTATTGACAATCAGGTTCGCACCGGCTGGACAAATTCCGGCGACAAATATGAAAAGGTCGGAATCAGCAAGGACTCCTATGAAATGTCAATTGTTTCCAAGTTCAAGGAAGACAAGGTGTTTGACGCATATTATGAAGTCGGGGGCAAAAACGGAACCACCGAGGACGAGGTTATGACCTTCTTCTCTGAAAACTATGCCCGTGTGAAATATATGACCTTTACGTTTTCTGACAGCATTGACGACGCGATTGACGAAGGAAGAAAGAGCGAGCAGCTCGAGCTTGCAAACCAGTATTTGGAAGAGGCAAAATCCGGCGTTCCGATGGATGATTTGATTGAGCGCCACAACGAAGAGCTTGCAGCTCAAAATGCTGAGAATTCAGAATCAGACGAAGCGGCAGCTGATGGCGAGGCAAGTGAACCTGTCGAGGCGGAAACTAAAGAGGAAAACGGCGATACCGCTGATGATTCCGCCGAGGCAGAAGTAGTTGATCCATATGCCAACGAGAGCATTCTAAACAAGAAGGCAACATATCCCACCGAAAAATTTGTGAATTACGTTTTTACAACGGTTAACGTTGGCGACTATGCGGTTATTCAGGACGACACCTGCTTCTATGTTGTTGAAAGGCTTGACATCACAGAGCGTGAGGATCTGTATGACACCTACCGCGAGTCAATTATGCAGGATCTGTTTGACGACGACTACACAAAGCTTATCAATACCGAGCTTGAAAAATACACCGTTAAGGTCAACGACAGTGCCGTCAAGCGCTATAAGGCTGAAAAAGCGTTTCCAGACAGTGACGAGGCTTAATTAGCATATAGTAGGATTTACACCTATGGACTGATTGGAGCTTTGAGCGCACCACGACCGAAACCGGTTTTGAGAGCGAACAGGCATAAAAAACTGCATGATGTTTACATTAAAACATTCTGGAAATTTTTTACATCGATAATTTATTTTTGGAGGATAAATATATGCTTAGGCGAGTTGTTTCTCTGTTTCTTGCGCTTTCCATCATAGCTACGCTATGCGGCTGCGGTTTTAGCTCAAAAAGAAAGCTTGTAGATCCTAAAGATGTAATTTTAGCAGAGAGCTATAGCTTTGAAAAGCTCTCATATGACGGAATAGAGAAGCAGGAGTTTTATTCTCTTCTTGAGGCTGAGGACAGCGAGCTGGGGAGCGGAGTTACAAAAAAATCCGAACGGGCTGGATATTCAGGAGATGGGTATGTTGACATATCTGACAATTCCGGCTTTAAGCTCACGGTTGAAATTCCCTCAAATCAGTTTTATAAAATAACCGTTCGCCACCGCGCCGACGGGCACAAGGAAAATCCGCTTTTGTTCAACGGAAAAAAAGTTTTTGACATATATTCTGAGGATGGTGACTGGCAGGAGGCTGTCAGCGATGGCGTTTTTTTGGAAAAAGGCACCAACACGATTACCCTTGGCTCAGGCTGGAGCTGGTTCTCAATTGACAGCATAGAAATCGAGAACGGCTCCTCGATTGACGACGGCATTTATTCGGGCATGAGCGAAACCCTCTCAAACAAATATGCCAACCTTAAAACGCAGAATATTTATCAATATCTTCGTGCGATTTACGGCAAGCGCACTCTTTCGGGACAATGCACCGACTACGGCAACAACACCGAGACAGATGCGCTATATAATGGTCTTGGAAAATATCCCGCAATCAGAACGTTTGACTTTATCTTTGACAGCCCGAATTATGCCTATACTAACGACCGCCCGGCAAAGGATTATGATTTAGCGATTGAGTGGAGCAAGGCCGGCGGACTTGTTGTTTACGACTGGCACTGGCATTCGCCCTGCAAGGGAAATGATTTTTATACCGAAAAAACGAACTTTAGGCTTTCAAATGCCGTAACCGATAAAGATCTTGCTCACATGAGCCTTAATGATATTAAAAAACTGTATGAGAGCGGAGAAATAAGCGAGGAAGCCTATAAACTTGTCAGCGATATAGATGTCATATCGGGATATATGCAGAAAATGGAAGATAAAAATGTCACCGTTTTGTGGCGCCCTCTTCATGAGGCCTCGGGCGGCTGGTTCTGGTGGGGCGCTTCCGGCGCAGATGCCTATAAGTGGCTTTGGAGGCTGATGCATGAGCGCATGACCGACTATCATGAGCTTGACAACCTTATCTGGGTCTGGAACGCGCAGGATAAGAACTGGTACCCCGGAGATGAATACTGCGACATTGCGGCGACCGATATTTATGGCGATGCACACGATTACGGCGTTTCGCCTTCTGTGCTGAGCGATATGCACGGCTGGACTAATGGTGACAAGATGGTGACCATGAGCGAATGTGCGACCATGCCTGATCCCGACCTGATTGTTCGCGACAACGCATATTGGCTTTGGTTTGCGGTTTGGAACTGGGATTATATAGTCAAAAACGGCACCCCCGAGCTGTCCGATGCATTTACAGATTTTGACATGATGAAAAAGGTCTATGACAGCGAGGTCATTATCACAAGGGACGAGTTGCCGAAGTTTTGACAAGACTGAGCGGAGATATAATCAAAAATCGATGCTTAAAAACGGCATTTCCTGACGCCTTTGAGTTGCAAATTTTTCTGTTGTGATGATAAACCGGTCTGGGCGGTGATGCTCAGACCGGATTTTTGTGTTTTCATTTTAAAGCCTTCACTAAAACCAAACGTCATTTCCATAGCCCTTATGCATAGGAGCAGGACTACTTGCTATTGTTAAATTCCATATTTGCAAATATTCTTTCCATTCTTTCATCAGGAAAGCGTTCGTCAATAAATTCGACCACAGCATTAGTTGCGGGCTTGCCTTCGATTCTTAAAGACCATCTAGCCAAAGCGACGGCGGTCACCGCGGCATCAAATACGAAAAAGACTGCAATAATAATTGTTATAATCTTTCCTGCCCGATTGGGAATTCTAAGGATAAGCTTTGCTGCCCTAGGGTAGAGGTCTTTTATCCATAAAACGCCTAAAACTCCCCAAAACATGGAATACGCCAGGCATATCCGCCCGTTTAAGTTAAAGGGCATATTGCTGTAATCCCATGAGCGTGAGCCCAAAAGAAGCTCCTGAAACCATGAGCAGAGGTATTCCAAAACACTTCCGACCACAAATCCGCCCATAAACGACCACAGATACCCACGGTTTCTAAAACGGTAGAGCGTTATGGTTAAAAGAATTGCGCCAACGCCGTAGAGAAGGTTGAACGGCCCGTATACAAGCCCACGGCGGCTTTCTAAGTAGCCATGTCTAAGAAAGCACCAGAGCATTTCAACCATAACTCCAGCAAAGCTACCAGCGGCAAGAAGCAACAAAAGCTTATATATGTTCAGCCCCTTGGCAAAGTGATCCTTGCGCTCTTCCTCAAGGTCTATGGCGCCGTTTGCAGGAGGATTTAAAACGCGGATTTTTCGCTTGCCGACTCTTTTCGCATCGTGCGCTCTGGCCTTAAGCTCGTCTTCAAGCGTAGTAACCGTATGATATGACTGTAAAAGGTTTTTAGCAGCGCTGTTAAGCAATTTAATTTCCAAATCGGCAGCCTCAAAGCATTTATTTTCCGGCTTGCCGGTATCTGCCTCCATCGCAAGCGGAACATAGTATTTCTTTTCAAGCTCGCTGCCAAGCTGTTTTGCGTCTTGCGAGATTTCCTCGCTTTTAAGTAAGAGCTCGTCTGAAACAGTTGCTTCAAGGCTTATGGCATTTTCGTCACTCATAACCTTCCTCCCAGCTAATGATATTAAGTATGCGTAGCAGTCTGCAAACCTCCCGGCGCAGTTTTTGCCGGGCAGGCTTGACAAAATCATAGCTATTATACCACAGGTTTGGTTTCGTTGCAATATTTTTTTACAATTTAATGCGCAGTCGCGATAAATAATATTCTTTACACCTTGACAAGACCTTAACAATGAGTTAAAATATATAGGAAGACGGGCGGAGGTATCCCGGCAATTTCGCCGCCTCTTCATAAAAATTCATAGGGATGTTCGCCTTGCCTAACCATCCCATAAAAAAACAAGGAGATTTTTTATGCAAAAAAATAATCTTTCCGCCGTAAGAATTGCTAAGCTTGCGGCTGTTGCGGCGCTTTATGTCGCACTAACATACGCTTTTGGCTTTATGTCATATGGCAACATTCAATTTCGGGTTGCCGAGGTGCTTATGCTTCTTTGTTTTTACAAAAAAGACTACGGCATCTCACTTGTCATCGGCTGTTTTATTTCCAACATCTTCAGCCCCATGATGATAATGGATATGATTTTCGGAACTCTAGCAACGCTTTTAGCCGTTCTTTTAATCTTTATAAGCCCAAATTTATTTGTGGCATCTTTGGCGCCTGTTTTGACAAATGTGGTCATCGTCGGAATCGAGCTTAGTATTTCGTTTCACACTCCGCTTTGGCTCAACGCAGTTTCGGTCGCATTCGGGGAATTTGTTTGTGTGAGTGTAGTCGGAGTGGTTGCATTCAAGATGCTTGAAAAAAACGCCTCGTTTATGAAGCTTATAACGCAGTGATAAAAGCTGATAGCGGGCGGGGGCTTCTAAGAAAAAATTTTTCAATAATGCAATATTTGACTTTTTAAAAGCGTATTATTTAATGAGAACACAGCTCATCCTTTTGGGCCTTCTCAACTCGTTTCAGGATTTCCGCCCCAATTTTCGGGGCGGATTTCTTTTTTGACATAAAGCTTTAGCATACAAATTGCTCCAAAGCTTTTGAATGAGCGCTGTTTGCGTTAAGCGTCATAGATATTTTAGTATCTGCCAAATAAGATTAGGCAAAGACAGGCTTTTGAACTCATTTATCTTTTTACTGATTGCTCCTTAAAAAACATATACTCTCTAAGCGGGGATATTAAATTCGGTTATTTTTAAGCGCTTTTTTAAAAACTCATGGCAAAATAATATTATGCGCTTGCCACCTCTTAGTTTTGCTGCACTTGAAATCTTTGAAAAAATGATATATAATAAATTCTATCAAATTACACGGAAGGTGCGGCTATGAGTCAGGTTCTTGACAACGATATTAAGTATCTCAAGGGGGTTGGCCCCAAGCGCGCCATGCTCTTTAATAAGCTTGGCATAAAATCAGTGCGTGAGCTTATATATCATCTTCCACGTGATTACACTGATTTTTCCGCAGCCGTGCCGATTTCAGAGGCAGTTCCCGAAACATACTGCTCAGTTGAGGCTATGGTCGTTTCAAAGGAAAAGCCCGCAATGATAAGAAAGGGCATGACAATTTATAAAATCCTTGTGACTGACGGCGCATCTGACATGATCGTCACCATTTTCAATTCGCAGTATCTGTTTGAATCGCTGAATATTGGTGAAAGCTATATTCTATATGGCAAAATAACGGGAAATCTTCTTAAAAAAGAGATGAGCTCTCCGCTTGTTCTCCCTTCAGACTCAGAGGATAAGCTTCAGCCGATTTATCCCTTGACAGCCGGACTATCACAGCAGGTTTTAAGAAAATGCCTAAAAAATGCCATTGCGTTAATATCACCCGAAGATGTAGAAATGCTTCCGCGCGACCTTCTTTTAAGCTCAGGATTTCTCTCTGAGGCAGAGGCACTGCGGCTTATCCATTTTCCGAAAACCCGCGACGACATTGAGAGGTCAAGAAAACGGCTTGCTTTTGATGAGCTTTTAACGCTCCGGCTCGGGATGATGGAGCTTAAGGACCGCAGTCGGCGCATGACTACGTTTTCAATGACCGATACCGACATATCGCCATTTCTGTCGGCACTTCCCTTTAAGCTCACCGGAGCGCAGGAGCGTGCTATTTCAGACTGCTCAGAGGACATGAAAAGGAATACGCCAATGAACAGGTTGATTTTGGGCGATGTTGGTTCGGGTAAAACCGCTGTCGCGGCGGCGTGCTGTTTCATTGCCGCTAAGAATAACGCACAGGCGGTAATGATGGCGCCAACTGAGATTTTGGCAAGTCAGCACTATGAATCACTGAATAAATTTTTGGAGCCCTCAGGGTTAAAAACAGGGCTTTTGGTGGGGTCAATGTCAAAAAAGCAGAAGGCAGTTGTTTATGATAGGTGCGCCTCTGGGGAGCTTGATGTAATAGTCGGCACCCACGCTCTGTTTCAGGACAGCGCAGAATATAAGCGCTTGGGGCTTGTTATAACAGATGAGCAGCACCGCTTTGGGGTTGAGCAGCGCACCAGCCTGGCAAAAAAAGGTGAAAATCCGCATCGGCTGGTAATGTCGGCAACGCCTATTCCAAGAACCCTGGCGCTGATGATTTACGGCGAGCTTGACATCTCAATTCTTGATGAGCTTCCTGCAGGGCGCAAGAAAATCAGCACCTACGCTGTCAAAGAAAGAATGCGCGAGCGGGCGTATATGTATGCCAAGCGATTTATTGACGACGGCGGGCAGGCATATGTAGTATGCCCTGCGGTTGAAGAGGGCATAAATGACGTTAAAAACGTCACCGACTACGCCGAAGAGCTTAAGAGCGGCTATTTCAGCGGATATCGTCTTGGAATCCTTCACGGTCAGATTAACGCTGCATCTAAAGACAGGGTAATGGCGCAATTTAAAAACCACGAGCTTGACGTTTTGGTATGCACCACCGTTATGGAGGTCGGTGTTGACGTTCCCAACGCCTCGGTCATGATTGTTGAAAATGCGGATCGCTTTGGGCTATCACAGCTTCATCAGCTTAGGGGACGAGTTGGAAGAGGCGAGCGGGAATCAGTTTGTATACTGATAGCCAGCGGTGCTACAGAGGAGTGCAGAAAGAGAATGCAGGTAATAAGCTCGACCTCAAGCGGATTTGAAATTGCAGAGGCAGACCTTGCCATCAGAGGGCCTGGAGATTTCTTTGGGTATGCACAACATGGTCTGCCGCCGATAAAGGTTGCCGATATTGTGGCGGACTCCGAGCTTATAAAAACATCGGAAAAATTTGCCATAGAGCTAAAAGACAGGCTTTTCGAGCCTGAGTGTACAGTGTTGAGAAGAAGGGTATACAGCCTGTTTATAAGCGGCGAAAGCATGGCGTGAACAGCGATTAAATGCCTATAAATGCCTAAGGGACGCTTAGAAGCCAGAGGGCAGGATTTTCGGCATGGATTAAGAAGCTGCAGCATAACAGAGGGTATTGCCCGGGCGGGGGCGGACCGAAGCCCTGTTCGCGCGGAGCGCGGACTGCCGCCCCTTCTGGGGGGCGGCACGCCGCCTTGCGGCGAGGGCTTCGGCCCTCGCAGTCGGTCGGGTCAACAGCAATATTT
>X5_European_Hare__coassemble_260_pt1 | contig 9071 bp, 6 predicted proteins | sample X5_European_Hare__metabat2_low_PE_001 | metagenome-assembled genome bin X5_European_Hare
CTTAAGTGATGAAGCAATTGATATGTTGAAAAGCGGCAGGATAAAAATAGGGCAAGGATTATCCTTGCCCTATTTTCGGCCCTAAATTCCGTTTGACGGGTGCCGTAAATTGAATTTTTTGATTGAAAACTTCTTTATGGACGCCTGCCCGAAAGCTGCTCTTCTAAAGGAAATCTCAATTTCAACTGCCTGCTGATGCTAACACCGCCTGAGGTTATAGACAGCGTTGTTGTTCATGAGCTTTGTCATCGCAGGGAAATGAATCATTCAAAGCGGTTTTATGATGAAGTTTTAAGGGCTATGCCGGACTATCCTGTTTGGAATAAATGGCTCAGGGAAAACGGAGGACTGCTGCTAAAACGCATAAGGAGCAATTATGATTAAATACGACAAGCTGATTCGAGATAATATCCCTAAGATAATAGAAAATTCAGGCAAAAAGTGTACAGTTGAAGTTATGGACGATGACATGTATCTTGAATATCTTGATAGAAAGTTAAATGAAGAATTAGCTGAATATCAAGCCGACAAATCGATTGAAGAATTGGCGGATCTGTTGGAAGTGGTTTATGCTGTTTCGGAAGCTAGAGGCTGCTCCGTTGATGAGCTTGAAAGGCTAAGAACAGAAAAAGATGTCGAGCGCTTAATTCTCTTAATGCCATTTAAACGTTTTGAGGGAATGGGTTATATGCGGCATTCAAAATACTTAGGGATAATTCAGATTGACAAAAGCATCATGAAAACGCTTGATGACGATGATATATCCACTATACTTTCTTGCTGTACAGATGCATTGGAGAGGTATTGGGGTAGTGAAAAGATATAAGATATTAGATTGCAACATTGGAGACTTTTGCGAGTTTGTAAAGGAAAATACAACAGTTTCTTAGGCTACTGAAAGCAACATAAGACCAAGTATAAAGAGGAGGCAAACGCACCTGTGGAAATTTTTAATAATACCACCAAAGTGGTCAGAGACGATCTTATAAAAACGATACAGCGTGGAAGCCGAGTTTCAATCGCGGCAGCCTGCTTTTCCATATATGCCTACCAGGAACTGAAATTCCAGCTTGAATCTTGTGAGAAGCTGCGCTTTATTTTCACGTCCCCAACTTTTGTCGCGGAAAAAACGCCGAAAGAACGCCGGGAGTTTTACATCCCTCGCCTAAAACGGGAGAAAAGCCTATATGGTACGGAATTTGAAATCAAGCTCCGTAACGAGATGACCCAGAAAGCCATCGCGCAGGAATGTGCGGAATGGATCAGGAAGAGAGCCCGTTTCAAATCCAACACCACTGGGGAGAATATGGGTGGATTTATGACAGTCGCATCGCCTACGGAAGATGTCGCTTATATGCCGCTTGGCGGGTTCACTACCGTCGATATCGGCTGTGAACGTGGAAACAACAGCTATAACATGGTAAACCGCATGGAAGCCCCGTTCTCAACGCAGTATATGCATCTGTTCGATTCCCTCTGGAACGATAGAGACAAACTGCAGGACGTAACGGATATGATCATTGACAATATCACGTCAGCCTACAATGAGAACTCGCCGGAGTTCATCTATTTCATGACCATATATAACGTGTTCAGCGAGTTTTTGGATGACCTTTCGGAAGATGTACTACCCAATGAGGCAACCGGCTTTAAGCAGAGCAAAATCTGGAATATGCTCTATGATTTCCAGAAGGACGCCGTGCTTGCCATCATCAACAAACTGGAGAAGTACAACGGCTGCATCTTAGCTGACAGTGTGGGTCTCGGCAAGACATTCACAGCCCTTGCTGTTATCAAGTACTACACAAACAGGAATAAGTCTGTTCTCGTCCTATGCCCAAAAAAGCTGGCAGAGAACTGGAACACATATAAAGACAACTATCTCAACAATCCCATTGCGGCGGACCGCCTGAATTACACTGTATTGTTTCACACGGACTTATCCAGAAGCGACGGCACATCCAACGGGGTAGATTTGGGTCGCCTGAATTGGGGAAACTACGATCTTGTAGTAATCGATGAGTCCCACAATTTCCGCAACGGCATTGGCACCCATGCCAACACCCATGAGAATCGGTATGTCAAGCTGATGGATAAGGTGATCCGGACTGGTGTTAAGACAAAGGTGCTGATGCTCTCCGCAACGCCAGTCAATAACCGCTTTGCGGATCTGAAGAATCAGCTGGCACTGGCCTACGAGGGCAATTCCGAATACATAAACGAAAAGCTGGACACGAAGAAGCCAATAGAGGAGATATTCCGCCAGGCACAGAAAGCGTTCAATGCCTGGAGTAAGTTAGAGCCGGAGGTACGGACAACCGATGCCCTGCTTCGGACGTTGGACTTCGACTTCTTTGAGGTGCTGGACAGTGTGACCATTGCCCGCTCCAGAAGGCACATTGAGAAATACTACGACACATCAGAAATTGGGAAGTTTCCACAGCGGCTGAAGCCCATATCGCTCAGACCCAGCATGACGGATCTGAACACGGCCATCAACTACAACCAGATTTATGAGCAGTTGATGCTGCTTACGCTATGTATTTACACGCCGTCGAACTATATCTTTCCAAGCAAGTTATCAAAGTATATGGATTTGACGCACAACAAAGGAAATAACCTGACGCAGAGTGGTCGTGAACAGGGCATCCGGCGTCTCATGAGCATCAACCTGCTAAAAAGGCTTGAAAGCTCCGTCCATTCCTTTAACCTGACCTTGGGTCGTATTCTTGGGTTTATCAAGAGTACCATCAAGGCAATTGATGACTTCGAGAAATATGGCGAGGCCGACCTTGACATGGTTGAGGCGGACGAGGGTGACTTCGACATGGAGGACAGCAACACCGACTACTTTTCCGTGGGCAAGAAGGTAATGATCGACCTTGCCGATATGGACTATAAGACTTGGCGCACCGAGCTAAAGCAGGATGCGGACACGCTGGAGCTGCTGACGCTCATGGTGGCGGATATCACACCGGAGCATGACCTGAAGCTACAGACGCTTTTGAACCTTCTGGATGATAAGATGCGCCACCCGATCAATGAAGGCAATAAAAAAGTGCTGATCTTTTCAGCATTTTCTGATACAGCGGAGTATCTCTACGATCAGGTCAGCAACTATATGAAGAGCAATTACGGCATGGATACTGCTGTTATCACAGGTTCTATTGATGGGCGCACGACGGTAAAAGGCCTGAAAGCGACCCTCAATAACGTCCTGACCTGTTTCTCCCCTGTCTCCAAGAGCAGGGACGTACTAATGCCGGGCAGCACAAAGGAAATAGACATTCTGATCGCAACCGACTGTATTTCCGAAGGGCAGAACCTGCAGGACTGTGACTATCTGGTGAATTACGATATCCACTGGAACCCGGTACGCATCATCCAGCGTTTCGGACGCATTGACCGTATAGGTAGCACGAATCAGTACATTCAGCTTGTGAACTTTTGGCCGGATATGACGCTGGACGATTATATCAACCTGAAATCCCGCGTTGAGACCCGGATGAAGATATCCGTCATGACCTCCACCGGGGATGATGACCTCATCAATCCAGAGGAAAAAGGTGATTTGGAATATCGCAAACAGCAGCTGAAGCGCCTACAGGAGGAAGTCGTGGATATCGAGGATATGTCCACTGGCATCTCCATCATGGATCTAGGGCTGAATGAATTCCGCCTCGACTTGCTGGAATATATCAAGACCCATGATGACCACAGCAAGAAGCCCAAGGGTCTGCACGCTGTTGTTCCGGCGGACGATGAGAACCCGGAAGGCGTGATCTTCGTGCTGCGGAACATCAACAACAGCATCAATATTGACAACCGTAACCGTATCCACCCGTTCTATATGGTTTACATCGGTGTGGACGGCGATATTGTGTGTGATTACCTGAATCCAAAGAAATTGCTGGATACGGTGCGACTGCTCTGTCGCGGCAAGAAAGAGCCCTTGCTGTCCCTTTGCGGGAAGTTCAACGAGGAAACGGACGATGGAAGAAATATGCGCGAGGTATCGGAGCTACTGAACGATGCCATCAATTCTATCATCGACGTAAAGGAAGAAAGCGATATCGACAGCCTCTTCTCTGCAGGCGGAACATCGGCTCTGATGTCGGAGATTAGCGGACTGGACGACTTTGAGCTTATCTGCTTCCTCGTAGTAAAATAAGGGAGGTGGCATAGGTGCTGGGATTACCTAAAAGTACCGAGTTTAACAGAAGAATCCCAAAGCAGAAGTTTTATGAGAACCTGACCGTGACGCCCGCCCTAAAGCGTGTGTTCATCGAACAGATAAAGGTGATCTACTGGAGGAACAAGATTGCCGCGACCACCATGAATCTGGTCGCAGGCGAGACCGTCACAGAGGTGGAAGTCTTCGAGGTGCGACTGACCGACCCGAAACTTGATGTGTCGGTTCTCCAGCAGATTGACAAAGAGATACCGTACCATATCATCTTCCTTCTGGAATACGAAGGAAAGTTTCAGGCGTGGACGGCATACAAGGAAAAAGCGACATCCGGCAGCAATGCCTTTAAGGTCGGCACCTATTACCACACCGACTGGCTGACGGAGTCAGAACTACCGCTAAAGATAGATGGGCTGAACATCGACAAGGTTTACGAGAACTTTGTGCGGCAGATAGCCGGTGACGCACTCCAGGCCGACAGCAACGAGTCTCTGAAAGAATCCGTTGAACGCGCGGAGCGGCGGCAACAGTTAGAAAAGCAAATTGCCGTACCGCAGACCAAGGTAAGAAAAGAAAGGCAGCTAAACAAACAAGTAAAGCTAAATACCGAACTTAAAGGACTAAAACGCCAGCTCGAACAACTACAATAATAGCAAATGGAGGCATAGATAGAATGACGTTGAAATTTAATAAGATTGAAAATGCAGACGTCTTTACGAGAGATTTCAATCCATTAACACGAAACAACCAAATCGACTTCCCTGCTCAAGAAGAAATAGCTGTCATTTATGGCCCGAACGGTACAGGTAAAACCAGCCTTATTAAGGTGCTCTCGGATGCGCCGAATACTAAGCTCGAATTTGAATACAATAATGCCACACATACTTCTGGTACGGGTGTATTTCATGTCGTAAATGATCAGAATAACCGAAATATTATCTCCGGTGAAACAAGAGACTTTTTCTTGGGAGACGATATTCGGCATGAATTTGAGCTACAAGATCAGCTTGCCGAAAAGCGATCAGCATTTATTTCCGCAATTCTATCCTTGTTGAAAGGATATAAAATTTCTGCTGCCAAACATCCTTTGACGGACCTGATTACAGATACCACGCTTAGAGGTTTCATTAAAGATTGCGCCAACAAACAGTCTAAAGGTGAGCACTATACAAACGAGCAAATCGTTAATATGATGACTGCGCTTACCCGATTAGATATTCCGGAATACGATGAAGCCTGTCTGAATTTCATAGTTGACGACTATGGAAAGAAAAATCCAATTATTTCTCAGGTGGAGGCTTTGGCTCATGAAACATTGCTACCTAATCTCCATGTTCGCGAAATCGAAGAAAATACAGAGGCGATTTCAATACTGAGCCGTTTCCATAAGGATCAATGCATTGTTTGTGATACTCAGGGCATTGACTGGGAGGCACTACTGGCTGCCAAAACCACAAACAGAGATGCGGTAAAGGAGGCTCTCGACCCAAAGGTTAAAGAGCTGCTGGAAGAAATCACCGGGCTTACCTTCGGCGTAGATCCATTTAATCTAAAACAGAGATTGCTTCAGACCATTGAAGATGGAAACGTGGCAATGATAGCCGACATAATTGCCGAAATCTGTGCGTATCAACAGATTTTTGTCGCAATTTTTCAGAATGCTATCATCGATGCATATGAACAAGGAGATATTGCTGGGACTTATCGTGAATATCACGAGCTGATTAGCACGACTCCAGACATCTCTCAGGAGGATTATCTGTATATTCAGGAAATCGTCTCCAATAGCATGAGCAAGCAGCTTACAGTAGAACGAGACGAGAATAGGCGACTGCGTATTTGTCTTTCGAATCGGGATTTCTTAGGTCTGCCGAGAAATGAACTTCCGCTTAGTACTGGCGAGCAAAACTTCTTGTCCTTAACATTTGAGTTCCTGAAAGCAAAGAATTCTACTGCTCCAATCGTAGTAATCGACGACCCGGTATCTAGCTTTGACTCTATATACAAGAACAAGGTCGTTTATGCCATCGTTAAAATATTGAGCAATAAAAAACGCATCGTCCTGACACATAACACTGATCTCATTCGGTTACTGGATGGACAATACAGACATTGTTTCAAGCTATATCTGCTGAACAATACGGACGGAGAAGTTAATGGCTTCATCCCGCTCAGGAATCGAGAACAGGATATGCTTATCAGCCTGGAAAAGTTACTTGAAGCATTCAGAAACGATGTTCCACATAATGTACAAAATAAGGAGCTTTACTTAATATCCATGATTCCGTTTATGCGCGGTTACGCTAACATTATAAACAGGCGAGATATTTTTGAAGATCTCACGCAGGTTATGCATGGATATAAAACTGACAGTGTTGACATTGCACATGCATACATTGAGCTTTTTGGAAATCCCGATGGAGTGCTTCCGACATCGTATAGAGTTAATGTCTCGGATATACTCCTTAAAACAGTCGATGCTGTTACCATCGTTGATGTGAATAACTTTCCGTTGCTGAATCGTACGCTGAAGCATTCCTTCCAGTATCTTTACTTACGATTGGCAGTCGAAAAAGCATTGGTTGATAAGTTTAACATTGATACTAGTCGCTATACGCAGCTTGGACAGATTATCTCGGCGGCATTCCCCGATGATAACGATATTGGCCAGATTCGTGATAGAATCCGACTAACATCTAAGAAAACTCTAATCAACGAGTTTAACCATTTTGAAGGCAATTTGAGCATTTTCCAACCGGCGATTGATATCACCGATCAGGCATTAAGTAAGGAGAAGGCTAACCTAATGACCTTCATCGATAATCTTTACGAGGATAAATAACATGGAAAAAATGAGAATGTAGTCGATTGATATGACCGCACAGAACATCGAAAAGATTGAGGCACTGTTCCCAAATTGTATTACCGAGACCGTGGGTGCAGACGGCAAGCCGAAGAAAGCAATCAACTTTGACATCCTCCGTCAGATGCTCTCCGCTGATGTCGTGGATGGCGATGAAGCCTATGAGTTTACTTGGGTTGGAAAGAAAGCCGCCATAGTGGAGGCCAATAAACCCATCCGTAAGACGCTCCGCCCCTGCCCAGAGGAGAGCGTGAATTGGGATACAACGGAGAACCTTTATATCGAGGGTGATAACCTTGAAGTGCTGAAACTCTTGCAGGAAAGTTATCTCGGCAAAGTCAAAATGATCTATATCGATGCTGGTGCTATTTATGGACTAACTGCCTAAAAAGTAAGGAAAATCAAGGGCTTTCGGGCCATCGGGGCATGAAACCTACAGCCTGAACATGAGGAGGCGCTTTATGAGTGATATTGTAAAAAGAGAATTCTTGACGAATGCTCCACAGTCAGAAGAGGCATATCAATCTATCAGAGGATATGTCATCGATGCACAGAGACAGATTTACTCCACAGTCAATTCTGCTATGGTCACTGCATACTGGAACATAGGCAAGACAATCTATGAGATTTGTGGGGAAAATGAACGCGCCGCCTATGGGAAGCAGGTTTTGAAGTATATTTCTGACAAACTGACAGCGGAGTTTGGAAAGGGATTCAGTGTACAGGGTCTTCGCAACATGAGACAGTTTTATCTTGCCTTTCCAAAACGCTCCACGGTGTGGAGTGAATTGAGCTGGTCCCATTATCGTCTCTTGATGCGTGTGACGAATGAAAATGAGCGGATGTTTTATGCGCAAGAGGCCGTTAAATCCGGGTGGAGCGTCAGGCAGCTTGAACGTCAGATTAACACCATGTTTTACCAACGAATCCTTGCAAGCAGGGATAAGGCCAGCGTTGCCGCAGAAATTCAGACTACGGAGCCAAAACCGGAATACGAAAAAATCATCAAGGATCCTTATGTTCTTGAATTTCTTAATCTGCCTGCAAATGAACACTACTATGAATCCACATTGGAACAAGCGCTCATCGACCATCTGCAGAAATTCCTGCTGGAACTGGGGCGCGGGTTTTCCTTTGTTGCAAGACAGAAACACTTCAATATAGATGGACGACATTTTTACATTGATCTTGTGTTTTACAACTACATTTTGAAGTGTTTCGTGTTGATCGATTTGAAAACGGGTGATTTGACCCATCAGGATATCGGGCAGATGCAGATGTATGTAAACTACTACACGCGTGAACTAATGAATGAAGGTGACAATCCTCCGGTGGGGTTGCTGCTGTGCGCCCAGAAAAGCGATACACTCGTGAGGTTGACTCTCCCAGAGGACAATACGCAGATTTATGCTGCGAAGTATATGGCCTATATGCCGACCGAGGAAGAATTAAGGCGGGAACTCAACCTTGATGAGTTCCAAATGATGGATGACTGAGACAATGGGTAAGCTATATTGCTTTTATTCCTTCGACAAAACCTACCCTGACATTTTCAGACAGTGTCTGGAAATCGGAAATGCTGAATAAATTGATAAAGAATTTGGAGGAACTCTACCATGGAAAAGATGAGAATGGAGTCGATTGATATGACCGCACAGAACATCGAGAAGATTGAGGCACTGTTCCCGAACTGTATCACCGAGGCCGTAGGTGCAGACGGCAAGCCCAAGAAAGCAATCAACTTTGACATCCTACGTCAGATGCTCTCCGCTGATGTTGTTGAGGGCGATGAAGCTTATGAGTTTACATGGGTTGGTAAGAAAGCTGCCATCGTGGAGGCCAATAAGCCCATCCGTAAAACACTGCGGCCCTGCCCGGAGGAGAGCGTGAATTGGGACACAACAGAGAACCTCTACATCGAGGGTGATAACCTTGAAGTGCTGAAACTCTTGCGGGAAAGTTATCTCGGCAAAGTCAAAATGATTTACATTGATCAGGCCTGTGGCACAGGCGGAATGC
>X5_European_Hare__coassemble_261_pt1 | contig 8995 bp, 7 predicted proteins | sample X5_European_Hare__metabat2_low_PE_001 | metagenome-assembled genome bin X5_European_Hare
GATTTAGGATATGTAGGAGAAATAACGGGAGTAGATCCGACGCCGCTTGCTAATGCGATATATAACCGCTATATCCCGGTTGTTGCAACGGTTGGAACAGACGAAAACGGACAGGTATACAACATCAACGCCGATACCGCCGCTGCAGAAATCGCGGCCGCCCTAGGCGCAGAAAATCTCGTTGCGCTTACCGATATAAGGGGGCTTATGCGGGATATAAATGATCCCGACTCTATGATTCAGGAAGTTAAGCTCTCTGAGGTGCAGGGGCTTATTGACAGTGGGATTATTTCCGGCGGCATGATTCCAAAGGTAAAAAGCTGCGTTTCAGCTCTTAAAAACGGCGTCAAAAAGGCCGTCATGATTGACGGAAGAATCGAGCACTCCATCTTGATCGAGATGTTTTCTGACGAGGGTATCGGCACTCTTTTCACCAAGTAATCGGGGGATAAATATGTCTAATTTTGATAGAATTTACAGCATAGATCAAGAGTATGTCTGCCACAGCTACGGACGTTTTCCAGTAGCGGTTGAGCGCGGCGAAAACGCGACCTGTGTAGATTTTGATGGAAAAAAATACATTGATTTCACAAGTGGTATCGGTGTTAATTCGCTGGGTTTCTGCGATAAGGGCTGGGTATCGGCAATAACTGCGCAGGCAGCAAGGCTCCAGCATATCTCAAACCTTTATTATACTGAGCCGTGCGCTTTGCTTGCAAAGACTTTGTGCGAGCGGACCGGAATGAAAAAGGTGTTTTTTGCAAACGGCGGCGCCGAGGCAAATGAGGGCGCTATTAAGGCGGCACGCAAGTATTCCTTTATGAAATACGGCTCCGGGAGAAATAAGATCTTAACGCTTATAAATTCTTTCCACGGTCGCACCATCACGACACTTTCCGCAACCGGGCAGGATGTTTTCCACAATTACTTTTTCCCGTTTACCGAGGGATTTGAACATATTCCGGCAGGGGATATCGGAGCGTTAAAATCAAGCAGTGATGGCGTTTGCGCCTTAATGGTCGAGCTTATTCAGGGCGAGGGCGGCGTTATGACGGTCGACAAAGACTACATTAAGGAGGCGGCCCGGTTTTGTCATGATAACGATATACTGTTTATCGTTGACGAGGTACAGACCGGCATGGGTAGAACTGGAAGCCTGTTTTGTTTTGAACAGTACGGCATCTCGCCGGACATTGTCACGGTAGCCAAAGGCATCGGCGGCGGACTCCCGCTCGCAGCAGTTTTGTTTGGCGAGAGAACGCAGGATGTTTTCCAGCCGGGAGACCACGCAACGACCTTTGGCGGCAATCCGATCGCCTGTGCAGGAGCCCTGGAAATTATGAGAAGACTTGATAAAGATTTTTTGCAAGAAGTTTCCGAAAAAGGAAACTATATTTGCGACATGGTAAAAAATATGCCGCATGTAACCGGCACGTCTGGCATGGGGCTTATGATTGGAATAGCGCTTGAGGATGGATACAAGTCTGCAGATGTTGTTCGCGCAGGACTCAAGACAGGGGTTCTTCTTTTGACCGCAAAGACAAAGGTTAGACTTCTGCCTCCGCTTTCTATCACATACAGTGAGATTGATGATGGACTTAAGGCATTTAAAGAAGCGCTTGATAGCATTGAATTGTGTATTTGCTAAATTCTTACCCCCTACCTGCAAAAGGTAGGGCTTTTTCTGTAGAAAGCTGTCCTTTTACCGATATCTTCTATCCTCACGCAAGATTTTTCTCTTTGCAATGCTTTACAACGCTTTAAAAAAGTGATAAAATAATACATATCCATTGAAAGGAAGTTTTGAATGACAAAGCTCACATGCATTTTCCTTGCGCTTTGTATTGCTTGCGGAACACTTACAGGATGCGCAGAGGGAAAAAAGGATTCGCTTGATTCCGTTGGTTCCGACTATGCGATGACAGTAGCAGAAGCTCCAGACACTGAGCCAGAACCCGAAACGATATTTTCAACGTCAGAAACCGAGGGGTCTGCAACAACACCTCTGCAAACCGAGGCGATAACAACTTCCGAGGCTCCGGATTCCGCCGAAACCATTGTTTCCGCCACTACCTCTGTGTCTTTTGAAACTACAGTAACAACGACGTTCGTGCTTACTCCGGTAAGTGGAGATATGTATGTCGTAAGCGATGTAAATGTGCGCTGTGGTCCCGGAGCTGAGTATGACCGCGTCGGACACCTTAACCGTGGAGACCGGGTTGAAGTTGTTGGACTCAGCGACAATGGATGGTATGAGATAAAATTTAAGGATGGTGAATACTTCGTGAAAGATGGCTATCTTAATTCTGAAAAACCCGCTGAGACCGAAGCTAAGACAACAACAGTAGCTGATCTTGCTACTACAGCTGCAACAGCGGCTGTTTCGGTTGCCACAACAACTACCAGCGCTAATGTGGATGAATCTTCAAAAGATAATGAAACCAAGAAAACAAAATGGGTCGCCACATGGGGCACAGCCATGCTTACGGCAGCGGCAGAGCAGACTCCTACAAACCCCTCGCTTCCAGGTAATACAGTTCGCCAGCAGATAAGGGTGTCAATTGGTGGAGAAAAACTCAGACTCTTAATTTCAAACGAGTTTGGGGAATCTGATTTAAAGATTGAAAGCATTAAAATTTCCAAGCTTGTAAGCCCTAAAAAGCCGGATGTAGACCTTGACACCGAGGCAGAGCTTAAAGTCAACGGCAAAACGTCATTTACGATTGGTGCAGGCAAGAAGGTAACTACCGACGTTTTGGATTATGAATTTGATGCACTCAGCGACCTCGCCATTACAATGAAGCTGGGCAGCGTCCCGTCAACGCTTACCTGCCACACCGCCTCCCGCTGCTCGACATGGGTAGTCAAAGACAACCACGTTTCTGACAACAGCTACAACGGAAATCAGGAGATGACCGCATGGTATTTTATCGCCGAGCTTGACACCCTTTCCAAAGAGGAATCCGGCGCTATTGTCTGTCTAGGAGACTCTCTTACCGATGGCGCAAGCGTTACTACAAACGCATTCAGTCGCTATACAGACGAGCTAGCAAGAAAGCTTCAGGCTGATGAGGAGATGTCACACCTTGCTGTAGTCAACAGGGGAATCGGTGCGACTGCGCTCTACACTTACGGCAACGATTCCGGCAAAAAGCGTTTTCAGCGCGATGTTTTGGATACAGCCGGCGTCAAATATCTTGTTCTTCTTTACGGTGTCAATGATATTGGTGGCGCGCAGACCGATATATCAACAAACATAATTAACGAGTATAAGTCAATGATAAAAAAGGCGCACGACAACGGAATCAAGGTTTACGGCTGCACGCTTACTCCCTTCAAGGGCAACGGGTATTATTCAGAACTTCACGAAAAAATAAGACTTGAGGTTAACAGGTTTGTAATGTCAGAGGATTCCGGCTTTGACGGATACATCGATTTATCTAAAGCCGTTGCAAGTTCTACTGATTCCGCACAGATGGACAGAAAATACGTATCTGTTTGGAATGATTATCTTCATTTCAACGACAGCGGCTACAAATACGTCGGACAGACCGTATATAACAGGCTTAAGGAGTACGAAGTCAAATAATACAGCTATTTGGAGGAACGATTAATATGATTAAAAAGTTTACTGCGCTTATTCTTGCACTTGTCTTAACGCTTGCTCTTTCAGGATGCGGCGAGGTCACTATTCCCGATGAGGAAGGATGGGTTGCTACATGGGCTTCGGCACAGCTTGTTGCCGGAACCAATGAATTTCCGATGAATCCGCCGCTCAAGGAAAATACTTGCCGCCAGCAGATAAGGGTTAATATCGGCGGAGATAAAATTAGACTCACTCTTTCCAATGAATACGGCGAGCTTCCCGCAATGTTTGATTCGGTTCACATCGCTCACCTTGTAAATGCCGGTGAAAATGCAATCGACCTTTCTACCGATACAGTTGTGACCTTCGGGGGCAAAGAGTCGTTTCAAATAGAAGCGGGGCAGACAATGACCTCTGACGAAATTGACTTCAGCTTTGGCGCTCTTGATGATCTTGCCATCACTTTAAAGTGTGGAAAGTATGCCGGAAGCTCTGCAACAAGTCACACTGGCGCCCGCTGTTCGACGTGGCTTATTTCCGGCGATCACGTTTTGGACGAAAGCTTTGTGGCTGAGGAGACAATGACAAGCTGGTATTTTATCTCAGAGCTTGATACGTGGGCCGAGGCCGGAACAAAGTCGGTTGTATTATTTGGCGACTCTATCACTGATGGATACGGCTCAAACACCAACCAGTTTGAACGCTGGAGCGATGAGATGAACAGGCTGTTCCGCGCTGATCCCAATTATTCTAATATCTGCGTTATAAATGAGGGAATCGGAGGAAACTCAATCTTTGGCGGTCTAGGGACCGCAGCAAAGGACCGCTTTGACCGTGATGTTTTAAATATTGCCGGTGTGAGATATGTTGTTTTGCTCATCGGTATCAACGATATAGGATATGCTTCAGATGATATTTCTAACAGCATGATTGACGAATACAAGGTTATGATTGATAAGTGTCATGAAAAGGGGATAAAGGTCTATGCCGGAACAATTCTTCCGATAGGAGGAAACGACTACTATTCCGAGCTTCATGACAAAATTCGTAATAATGTTAACGATTGGATACGCTCCAAAAAGGCTGATTTTGACGGCGTCATCGATTTTGACGAGCTGATGCGAAGTTCAGATGACCCGAGTACGATGAATCCTGAATACTCCTTGGATAACCTTCACCCAAATCCAGTGGGATATAAGAAAATGGGCGAGTTTGCTTACAAAAAGATGCTCGAATTTTGGGCGAAATAGATCATATTTATTTCTGCAATTGCATCTTCCTAAAACGACTATACTGATTTAGTCGGAAAGCCTGTTAAACTGTTTTAAAAAAAACAATTTGCGTTTTTTGGGCGTAGCGAGTAGCCTTACGGAAACAATAAATTATTATAATTAACTGATTACTAATCTGAATGTCAAAATTGGCTTATCATGCATCTCAACAAGACAAATTGAGAAAAAAAGCCCATTCGAAATATTGACAAAATTCTTTTTCGTGCTATAATAAAATATGGAGGTGTTTCTATGAAAATCATAGATGAATGTAATCATTCCGAGTTTTCAGCCTTAGATTCAAAAAGTTTGAACGTTCCGTTTTACTATCAAGGTAATTCGTTATGGGCAAACGACATTATGCAGACTTGTGGCAAAACCATAGGCAGCGAAGGCTGCACAATAACGTGCCTTGCAATGATTCAAAAGTATTTTACTAGCACTGGAGATCCAAGTACTGTTAATAAAGCGCTTGGAAATGGGGCTTGTCCGTTGGCAAGCTATTCTGCTTCGGCAACAACATGCGGCCTAAGTATCGTCAGTTCCCAGCGCACAGATGATGGTACATTTATTACGCAAAGTGATGTTGTAAAGTTTATCGTGGAAAATATCAAATTAGGTTATCCTGTTTTGATAGGAATGGCAAAAAAGAGCAGTTCCGGCAGTACACATTTTATGGTAGCAAAAGAGTATCAGCAGGCAACACAGGCATCTTCATATGTTATCAAGGTGAATGATCCCGGAACCAGCAAAGGAGACGGTGTTCTTTTATCTTCGTTTGAAAGCACCTATGGCGTAAATAGGTTATATTCCTATAAAAAAGCCTAAGAATAAAGGAGGAGTTATTTATATGAAATATTTTGCAACAATTATTGCTGTCGTTATGCTTGCTATGGTGATGACATCATGTGCCGGAAACAGTGAAAATCCTGTCCAAACTAATTCTGACAGCGCAAGCGTCTCTGCGGACGCGCAGACCCAAGAAGGAAGTCTTGGTGAAAATCAGTCTGATGACTCTGAAGATATAACCGAGCAGGCAAATGATATTATAAATCAGCTTGCGTCCTCTTTAGAGGTTACTGACAATATTCTTTCAAGACAGAATATCAAATATGACAGCGAAACGATTACAGCCTCAACTCCAGATGGAAACTCAGATACATATTACAAATATCCTTCGCCATATGATACAGTAGATGCCTGCATGGCTGCAATGAAGGATTGTTATACCGAAGAGATGTGTGAGAAAATCCGCACTACCTTTTTTGACATGTCAAACGAAAACAGATGGCTTACGTTTTATGTAGCTGATGACGGATCGCTTTATGTACCTGATGGTGAAATTTACCATACACTGTTCACCACCCCGATAGCGAGTGCAGAAAAGTCAGGAGAAGACAAAATAGTTGCCAAAACAACTGTTATAGAGCAAACAGAAACATCTGACTTTGAGATAGTTCTTAAAAAAGAAAACGGCGAATGGAAGGTTGATGGGTATAGCATCCCCGGTTCTGAAGCGTCGATTTACTTTGCCAAGCCCGAGGTAGCCACAGAGTAACCAGTTTTAGCTCAATTTATCGGATTCATAAAATCGTAGAATTTAATTTCTTAGCGCTATAATGCCGCAACCTCTGATTTAGAAAATTTAAGTATAATATCTAGTCCCACACTGAAATTATACCAGTGTGGGACTTTTTGCTTAAAAAATATAAATAATAAGTTGCCTTTAATACACCTACGTCATAATATAAGCGCATAACAGAGGTGCTTTAAATTTCAACGGTTATACGTGGAATTTGGGGTGACAAGCATACAATTATAGTCATCAGGCATGCCGAGGGGTTTTTAAAAATAACACCTAGCATATCAATGCCACAGCACTTTAGATCTTGTCGAAATGATGACTGCTAATAACGCAAGCCTGCGAAGGTTTATGATGTGGCTATTTACACTGTCAAATACTAATTCTCACTTGTGATCTCAAAGTCTTAATGTTGCTTAGCTTGGGCAGAGTTTGAACTATTTTGCACCAATGTCAATTATCAACACATTATCAGCGCTTGAAAGCCATTTTTCGGCTCTATTCATACTGTGCCACTGCTCGCTTGTCCCGCAGTATGTTATTTTTTTGACTGACTCGTTGTGATAGTTGACAGCACTTATAGCGCCTTCCTCGATTAATTCAAGACTCTTTGGAAGAACAATCTCGCCAATGTTGTCAAAATTTACTATTGCTGAGCTTTTTATAACTTTAACTCCCTCTGGAATAATTACTGTGTCAGCGTCAATATCACTATAGGCATACATACCAATGACCTTAATGCTGCCATCATTTGGTATATCATCAATGCTTGTAAATGAAATAAGACTATAATCGTCTTTTGAAATAATGCAGTTGTTTTGGCTATAATATACGGGATTTTCATTCGATACAGTGATTCGCGTAAGATTTTTACATCCGGAATAGGGGTTTGCACCTATCTCTGTGACACTTGCCGGGATTTCAACACTTGATATTTCCGTTCTGCCAAAAGCTCTGTTTCCAAGCTTCTTTAAACCTTTTGGAAGACTGACGCTTTTTATGGGGCAATCTTCAAAGGCCATTCCGCCGATCTCTTCAAGACCGCTGGGCAAATTGACTTCTGCTAGCCTTGAGCCCCAAAAGCAACTGTCCGAGATTATCTTAAGGCTATCTGGCAAATTGATACTTTCTAGCGCATTGCAATTCATAAATGCAGAATTGCCTAGCGTTTGAATACCATCGGGCAGTGATATATTCTTAAGAGATATACATTGTGAAAAGCAGTTTGCAGGGATTGATACAATGCTTTTAGGAATATTCACGTCCTTTAGTTTGCTACACTCGCTGAAAAGGTTTTCTCCTATTTCGACTATGTTCTCCGGCAAAACTGCTTTTTCAAGGTTTTGGCACCCGGAAAAGACATATCCCTCCAAGGCGGTGACGCTGTTAGGAATTATTATTTCGGATATTGAAGTGTGGCTGAAGGCGCTTTCTCTAATTATCTCTACAGTATCTGGAATGGTAACTGAGTTTATTTCGCTATTATACCTAAACGCCCACTGTCCGATTTCTTTGACCGGAACACCCTTGTATTCTGATGGAATTATTATATCTGTTTCCTCTAAAGATCCGATTCCGGTTATAATATAATAGCTGCCATCATTGCTTAGCTCCATGGCAAGAAGATGTTCTTCGCTCTGACTGTCGCCTACAGTCGTTTCCGGCCTTGTGTCAAGATATATAAACAGACCCGCCACAGCGGCTAGGGCAAGTAATCCTAAAATTAAGGTCGGAAGGTATTTTTTCATGTCAAAATCATCCCATCTGAAATTTTGACTGTTCTTGAACACATTTTTGCAACATCAGGATCGTGTGTTACGACTACAACGGTATAGCCCTCATCACCTAGACTAGCTAGAATTTCAGTTATTTGTCGCGAATTTTCTTTGTCTAAGGCTCCAGTAGGCTCATCAGCTAATATTATTTTCGGCGATTTAATCAGTGCCCTTGCAATCGCTGCTCTTTGTTTTTGTCCACCCGAAAGCTCGGAAACGTCTGTTTTAAGTTTATCAGAGATTCCCAGCTTTTCCGCAAGTGCCATAATGCGATTGCTTAGCTCTTTATCTTTTCCCTTGCCGATATAGCAAGGTACTGCGATGTTGTCAGCAACTGTCATATTTTCTATGAGTCCGAAATTTTGAAGAACAATGCCTATTTCGCTGTTACGAATTTCGGCAAGCATTTTTTGAGAGAGCTCTTTAACATTTTTGCCATTAAGAAAATATTCTCCATCAAAACCTAAATCAAGACATCCTAAAATATGCAGAAGAGTTGATTTTCCTGATCCCGACGCTCCCATAATTGCAAGAGTATCTCCATCTGAAATATCAAGGCTTACGCCCCTTAGCGCTCTAACCTCGCTGCTCTTGCCGGGGTTAAATGTGCGCTTTACATCTTTTAATACAAGCATAATTTTCCTCCGATTGTTTTTTATCTTTCATCTGCCAGCCCGACATTTTGCGACTCCATGACTGTTGTTACTGCAAACAGTTCAGAGATTACAAATATAATCGCCGCAGCGACTATAACGATAATCAGCCCTGAAAGGCTATACTG
>X5_European_Hare__coassemble_263_pt1 | contig 8910 bp, 7 predicted proteins | sample X5_European_Hare__metabat2_low_PE_001 | metagenome-assembled genome bin X5_European_Hare
ATATATCATCCATAACGGATATATATATGAAATATAAAACAACATGGAATAAAATATGCAAGTACTGCGCAAAGAATTGTGGTCTAAAAAAGAAAGTAGAAGCGGCAGCATGTTTGATAGTAGGGCATACGATATGTAACGTGTGCAGGAAAATAATAGAATCGAAAAGGAATAGAATTATATGAAAATAGGTATCGTAACGTTGTATGATAATAATAATTTCGGGAACCGTCTTCAAAATTATGCAGTGCAGAAGTATTTTGAGGGCAAAGGTTTTCAAACTGAAACTTTTAAACACAAGGATCGTCCTTCGACATTAAAGCTAATATGTCATTGGATTGCTGTGCCAATCCATTTTCTTCTTAGATCGACAGAATATGAAAAGATACGATTAAAAAAAATATATTCACGTGCGGGTCGTGAACAGACGATTGCTGGATTTACATCACAGTACATAAAATGTGGGCCGTATATTAGAAACTATCGTTTTCCTAAATGTATCAGAGAAAAATATGACTTTTCTGTTTCTGGAGGTGATCAGGTTTGGCATTGCTGGAGCGGACGCAGACGTGAATTGAAATTCTATTTTCTTAGTTTTGCTGATCAGCGAAAGCGAATTACTATCGCCCCGAGTTTTGGATTTGATAAGTTTCCTAAAAAAAATCTTAAAACTTATAAAAGAGGTTTGTCAGGTTTTGAGCATTTATCTGTTCGCGAGGAACGGGGCGCTGAGCTCATAAATGAATTGACTGGGAAGGAGGCCACGGTTCTTCTTGACCCAACCATGCTAGTTGACACGTCCGAATGGCAAAAAATACTGCGTAAACCATCTCAGTACGCAGACGAAAACTATATTCTTGTCTACGCACTCGACGGTTTCAAAGGCGATGTCAAGAATAAGACTTGCTCGCTTGCCGTTGATCTTAGTTTGCAGGTCATTGACATTATGGACACTGACAGTGACTACTATATGCACACTCGCCCTGACGAGTTTTTGTATTGGATTCAGCACGCTCGTCTTGTTGTTACGGATAGCTTTCATGCTTGTGTATTTTCGATTTTGTTCAGCAGACCATTTGTCGTTATTGACCGGGCGGAACATAAGGGCATGGAAAGCCGACTTGATACGCTGTTTCATAAATTAAAAATCGCAGACAGACATATTGATGAACTTAAAGAAGGATTTGAAATAACAGGAGAAGTAAGGGACAGGCTACTTGCTACTGATTATGACACTGTCGCTGGAATCCTTGAGAAAGAACGAACAAAAGCAGATAATTTTTATCGAGTTTGTTTTGCAGATAAAGAAGGATCATCAATTTGAAACGTGATTCACTATGGAGTATGAGATGTTCATTTCTGTATGATTCGTGAGTTTTTAAAGCAGAAAGTGACAGTCGCATTTTAATCCTGTTGTCCATAGTGTAGGTATTATTTCTATCTCTCACATTGTATGTTTGATGGAGGAACTTGTACAAGGGTATCAAAAGAATCAGACGTACATCTGAAATGAATCGTATCTGAAGTATCACAATTTACAAGTTAGCAGGTATATTGTATGGCAAGTCGGACGAAAAATGCATTTCGGAATATAGTTTCCGGTATGGTTTATAATGTTGTGTCAATATTGTGTCCCTTTTTGACACGAACTGTTCTGATATATATCCTTGGAATCCAGTATGTTGGCCTTGGAAGCCTTTTTACAGCCCTCTTAGGTGTGTTGAACATGACCGAGGCGGGAATCGGAAGCGCTTTGGTCTATCAGATGTATAAGCCTGTTGCTGAAGGCGACATAAAAAAGGTGAACGCCTTATACAATTTTTATAAAAAGTGTTATAGAGTAATAGGGATGGTAGTCCTGGCTTTAGGATTATTGTTTATTCCTTTTCTTCCTCTCTTTGTAAAGACGGATTTACCTGCAGATATAAATTTATATATATTATATTGCATATATCTTTTTAATACTGTAGCTAGCTATTTTCTGTTTGCCTACAAGAATTCATTGCTGGTTGCCCACCAGCGGAACGATATCAACAATAATCTGGCTACGTTAACCACTGTCGTGAGGTATACACTTGAAATATTATTACTGGTTTATTTTAGAAATTATTATGTCTATGCGATCGTTTTACCAATAATAACGATCATCACGAACCTCATTCGCTCCCATTATGTAGATAAGCTTTATCCACAGTATGCCTGCGAGGGTGATATGGATAAGGAGAGTGTGTCAAATCTGAAGACACAGGTTGGAGGACTTTTATTTCATAAGATTGGCGATGTCGTGCTGACAAATGTCGACCCGATCGTGATCTCCGCATTCCTTGGATTGGTCGTGCTGGGGAAATATAACAACTATTACTACATTATATCCGCTCCGTCCGGCATTCTTGGGGTCCTGACGTCCCCAATCATACCATCGGTAGGGAATACTGTTTTCACGAAAGACAGGCACCTACTACTTGATGACTACAATAAGTTCACTTTCATTTTTGTAGCGGTGAGTGGCTGGTTCAGCATCTGTTATTTATGCCTGATTCAGCCCTTCATTGAACTGTGGATCGGAAGGGAAAACCAGCTCGACATTACAATGGCAGTGCTAATGGCGGCTTATTTATATACTTCAAAGATCAACGACATGACGTGGGTTTACAGGCAGGCCTCGGGATTGTGGTGGGAAGGCAAAAGCATTCCGCTGATTTCGGCGGTCTTTAACCTGATAACGAACCTGGTCCTTGTGCAGGTAATAGGACTTCCGGGAATCGTGATCAGTACAATCTTAAGCAGAATGTTTATTTCACTGCCTATGGGTTCGCATTCCTTGTTTCGTTGTTTCTTCCATGATCTAAAAAGCTGGAGGGTTTTTATTCTTTATCAGCTGTATTATGGGATTGCTACCTGTGTGGCTGGGGGGACAGTCTTCTATTTATGCACGTTGATTACGGGAAGTGTATGGACGATTATGGCCATCCGCATGGCTTTATGCTCAGTCCTCCCACCAACAATATTCTGTATATTGAACGCATGGCACCAGCCATTTCAGGATGCGTTTGTTTTCATGAAAGGATTGTTCATGAAAATATTGAAAAGGAAAAAATAAAGAAAGGCGATAGCAGTGGGAATAAAACAAAAGTTGAAGATAGCTTTGGAAAAAAAACTTATTTCCAATCAGATACGCAAGGAAAGAGCTCATGAGGAATACCTCACTATAAAGGATATAGCGCCTGACAAAAGGGAAAAACTTACAGAGGGAGAAAAAAGAGAAGTTGCAAAAAAATGGTCGCGAGCAGAGGGGGGAGGTAAAACCGACATTTCATTTGCCGAACTGGAGGTGTTTAAGCACTTTAACGGTTTCGACCCGCGGTATTTAGGCCACAACCTTTATCTTCCGCTCATAGCAAGAAGACTGAACAACTACCATTACACGAAGTCCTTTGAAGACAAGGGCCTGTTCGGTTGCTGTCCTTCTGAGATAGCGGCCCCCAAATGCATCGTCCGTTGCATAGACGGGGAATATTACAGTAATAGGCTTGAACAGATCAGCAGGAAGGAAGCAGAGGAGTTATGCCTTGCCTTTGGCGGGGATCTTATTGTCAAGCCTTCCCGGGAGAGTTCCGGCGGGAATAAGGTTGTGAAGTGCAAGGCTGCGGACAGGGTGAAACCCGGATGGTTTGAACAAATTGTGCGGGGCTATGGAAACGACTGGGTAGCGCAGGAATGCATCACCCAGCACGGGGACCTTGCTGTGTTTAACCCTGGGTCGGTCAACACTTTTCGCATCACTTCGCTCTACCTGAATGGGAAGGCCACCATCTGTTCCTCTGTATTCCGTTGGGAATGCCGGTTCCGTTACAGACAATGCGTGTGCGGGCGGAAAAATGATCGGTGTGCAGGAAGACGGGAAACTCCGGGAGTTTGCCGTTAATTTCAGGGCGGAACGTTTTTACGGAGTCAATGGCATGGACTTCGCAAAAATAAGCCTGCCATTTTTTCCTGCGCTCCATGAACGGATCCTAAAGGCTCATGTCAGGGACTTTCCCCTGTGTAAATTTATTGGCTGGGATGTATGCATAGATAAAGCTGGGCGTCCCGTTGTCCTTGAAGTGAACTCCAGCCAGCCGGGAATATTCATAGAACAGATCTGCTCCGGCCCGATATTTGGGGATAGAACCGAAGAGGTCATAGAATACGTTAGCAGTAAAGAATTTAAATATAACAGGGGACTGGTAAACTACTGATGGATACTATAACGCTTTCAAATGGCATAAAAATGCCATGCATGGTCATGTCTACCAACTATATGGACTATCGATTGATGAAAAAAGTCGTAACTGCCGGGCTGCAATGCGGCTTCAGGGCCTTTGATACGGCGCGTGACTACGGCAACGAGGATGTGGTGGGAAGGGTGCTTTCCGAATGCATGAGGGAACTTCATATTCCACGGGAAGAAATATTCATAACGACAAAAATAGGCAATTCCCAGCAGATTTTAGGCAATATTGAACAGCAGATCGAGATTTCCCTTAAAAACCTGCGGACAGAGTATGTCGACCTGTGGCTCATGCATTGGCCATATCCTGATCATTACGTTGATACGTATAAAAAAATGGAAAAGGTTTACCGGACAGGCAAGGCCCATGCCATTGGCATGGCCAACTACAGGATCAGGCATTTTAAACGGCTGTTTTATTCAAACATTGAAATCATCCCGCATTGTGCGCAGTATGAATGCCACCCGATGCGTACAGCTGATGATATTCTGCTTTTCTGTGAGGAGAACAAGATTGCTGTGCAGGCGTATTCCCCAATCTGCCGCATGATACCTGAAATTAGAAATAGCAATTGCCTTAAAAAGCTGGCAGAAAAATATGGCAAAACAGTTGCCCAGATCATCCTGCGGTGGCATTTTCAGAGGGGAACGGTACCCGTAGTTAAGAGCACTAAGCCCGAAAGGCTCAAGGAAAACATAGACGTTTTTAATTTTGAATTGACAGATGACGAAATTCTTGAAATTTCATCGCTTGATCAGGATTACAAATACCATTTAGAATCTGCCAGCTGTCCGGGGTATTGATATGAAGATGAAATATAAGCTTTTAACCGTGTTTATAATAGGAAATATAATCATACTGCTTTTATGTGCAATCTTATTTAGGTCATGGATTCCCGGCATTTTGACATTGTCTTTGGAAGCTTTGGTTCTTCTATCTGTTTTTATCGCCAATCGGATCATCCTTTCATCAAATTGGTTTAAGGGGCTTCACGCGGATCCGGACCATGAGATCTATCCGGACAATGTCTGGTACAGGAAACATGATGAGAGAAACTATGACCTGGTTAACCTTGGCAGCAATTCCGCAAAATACGCTTTTGATTATTCGAATGAATCTGTCAGAGCGATGAACTGGAGTTCTGGCACGCAGACGTTGATTGACGACTATAAACTCGTGAGAAATTTTCACAGCATACTGAAGGAAAATGGCGCTGTGATGATTACGATTATGCCTTTTACCAGTATCAACAAGCAGACGGGTTTGATTGACGCTTTTAAATTCTGGAAAGTCCTTGACTATACCCAGACTGACCCAAAGTACTATAAAAAATGCTGGATGTTTGAGCGGCTACCGATCCTCTTTGGCATTCCAGCCATCAAAGCCGTTGTTAAGAAGATCCTCGGAAAGGATGGGAAAAGGTTTGATAAAGAAGCCAACACCAATGCGAATCCGCTGTCAGAAGAAGAACTAAAAAAACACGCTGCAGATATAATACACAGCTGGAAGCGAGAGTTTTCTATAGAGAGCCTTGACAGCCCACTTACAGAGCAAAATCGTGAGGGGCGCAAAATCAGGACCGAAGTTATGAGAAACATCATTGATTTTTTGGAAGAGCGGGGATACAGGACAGTTTACGTCATTCCTCCGGTGAGCGGTTACCTGAAGGAATACTTTACCAAAGATTTTACTGAAACATATATTTACAGTTATCTGGAACAGGTAGGTCGTGATATCCCGGTTCTTGACTATTTAGGCGGCCGTGAGTTTGAAGATAAGGATCTGTATTTTAACAGCTATTATTTGAACAAGCGCGGTGCCGGAATTTTCACACAGAGAGTTATTGCAGACTTGAAAGAAATGAATATACTATAGGACGTTAAAAATGATTGACAAATATGAAAAAATCACTTGCAACGGTTGCAAGATCTGTAAAGAGATATGCCCTCAATCGGCGATTCGGTATGAAATTGACGGGGAGGGATTCTGGTATCCAAAAGTGGATTATGATAAATGTGTGTCTTGCGGTTTATGCATAAAGCGTTGTCCAAACAAGACTTTTCTGAGCAATGAAAAAGGACAGCCTGATGTTAAAGCTGCCTGGTCCAAAGACCCGAATATAAGATTGGCGAGTACCTCAGGAGGCATATTTTATGAACTGGCAAGGACAGTAATCCTAAATGGTGGGTATGTAGTCGGATGCGTTTATGATGAGGATTATAAAGGCGCGCACCATACGGTGATTCATTCTATGGAGGAACTGCCGCCTTTGATGGTGTCCAAGTATGTGGAGAGCGATACGGAAGGCGTTTACCCGGAAGTGCGTTCTCTTATGGAACAGGGCGGTAAGGTATTGTTTGTAGGATCTGCATGTCAATGTGCCGGGCTGTATTCTTATCTGAACAAGGATTATGAGAATCTGATCGTCACAGACTTCCTCTGCAGGGGAGCAAATTCACCGAAGGCACACAGAAAATATATTGACTATCTTGAACAGACTTATGGGGCGAAGATTATAAGTCTTAGGTCAAAGGATAAAAGAAACGGCTGGGAAAGGTTTGGGCAGTCAGCTGTTTTTGCCAATGGAAGGGAATACTTCGCTGATCATACGGAGGATCTGCGTGTCGTCGCATACCATCATGGAAACCTAATGGCGCGTCCCTCATGCCTTGACTGCAAATTTAAAAAAATTCCGCGTCTGACAGATTTGACTCTTGGGGACTTTTGGGGCATACCAGCGTCCGAAGTTGATGATATTGACAAAGGAATATCATTGGTATTTGTAAACTCTGCGAAAGGGCGAGGATTGTGGAAAGCGGTTTCTGACAGAGTATCTTTTATTGACAAAACCTTGGAGGATGCAAAACAGGAGAATCAGGCAATATATCACAGCGCCAGCTGCAGCAATAACAGGGAAGCTTTCTTAAGCGAACTGGACAGTTACCCTTTCGACGAACTTGTAAAAAAATACCGGGAATACCCGAACCATGGAATCCGGCATTATCTTAGCCGCATAAAAAAAGAAATCAAAAATCTTGTGCGAGGAGGAACAGAATGTCAGTTGGGATCAAAAAGGTGATTTACGGAATTGTCAAATGTGGATTTCCGTTTATCAGATATAATTATTTCTCATCAGCGATAGAGAGAAAAAAAGGATGCTATATGTATCCTTTTCGTGGAAGTATTGTCAAAATATCACAGAGCGCAAAACTGGTTTTGAATGGTGATTTGAAATTTAATGCCGGAAAGTACAGAAGATCCAGGGCAGAATCCTATCTGGTCTTAGACGATGGAGCGGTATTGACTGTAGAGGACACTTCCAGAATTAATTACGATTCTACCCTGCATGTATGCAAAAATGCAGACTGCCATATTGGTTCAATGACGACAAACGTGGGCCTCAACATCCAGTGCTATAAAAGCATCCGTGTAGGCAAGGACTGTATGTTTGGAAGAAACGTGACCATCTTCGACAGTTCCTATCACCCGACCGGTGCGGCGAAAGACTCCATGACCGTCAATTCCGAAGCTGTAAAAATAGGTAACCATGTCTGGGTCGGTGCCCATGCCTTTATCATGCAGGGTACGGAGATCGGGGATGGAAGCATGATTGGTTCAGGTGCATATGTGCGTGGCAAATACGAACCTGCCGTAACCATACTTGCAAAGAATGATGTCCCATCTTCAGCGGATACCATGTGGGCAAGATCCCTTGCACCTGAGGATATAGAGAGGGCTGCGGGTTTCTATGCTGACCATCAGGAAGAAGCTTTGGACATGGAGGCTGTGAAGGGAAATTATGACCGCGTCTATAAACTTCTAACGATGACTTTCCCCGGGATTGACTTCGGGAGCGAGAAAAAGCTTGTGAAAAACCACGTTTTTGATTCGCTTTCTATGATGACGGCTGTATCCGCTTTGTCTGAAGAATACGGCATTGAGATACCATACAGTGAGATTTCTGCAAGAAACTTTGACAGTATTGAGGCAATGGCATCACTTGTAGGCCGACTGTCACATACCACCCTGCCGAAAAGCGCAGATGAGAGCATTGATTATCACCCTGAACGAAAAAATACATTGATTGAATATGTTAAGGCATATTCGGAGCATACTCCTGAAAAAACGGCTGTTATTTCTGAGGGCAGGGAGTATTCTTACCGGGAACTGTACACCGACGTAAGAAAGTACAGTGCATACCTTCAAAACCGCGGGCTGCGCAGAGGAGACTTCGTAGTCGTAAAAGCTGTCCAGTCCGTATCTTATATTATTACTTATCTTGCCGTGCATTATAGCGGCGGAGTGATTATAACGATTGAGAAGACTGCATCAAATGAAAAAATACAGGAAATAGCGGATTTAGTTTCCGCAAAAATGATCATCAGTGACAGTAGTAAAGGAGTATCTCAGCAGTACATTTTTGTCGATTCAGCTAAGGTTTTCGAAAACCTTTCAAGCATGAGCCCAGCCTTGGAAGCGTTTCCTGACGGAAGTGATTCGGCGGATATTTTGTTTACTACAGGTACAACTGGCAAATCGAAGGGGGTTGAACTCTCCCACATTGCTGTATTGGCAGGAGCTGAAAATATTGCTTGTGGTTGCCAGATGAGCCAGGACACCGTACTGGTCGTACCTAACC
>X5_European_Hare__coassemble_268_pt1 | contig 8725 bp, 6 predicted proteins | sample X5_European_Hare__metabat2_low_PE_001 | metagenome-assembled genome bin X5_European_Hare
GAGCTATTGTGTGTTATACTAATTCCGATTTTCTCAGTAATAAATTTAAACAAAATTAATATTAGAAAACTGATAAGACTGTCCATTCTGATACTGATTGCGCTCATTGCTGTGCTATATTTGTTTTACAAATTAAACGGGATGGATTTCAGAGAGGCGTCTGAAACGATATTAAAGCGTTTCGGTTGTCAAGGAGAATTGTGGTGGAGTTCCTATGAAAGCGTAAGTAATAAGGGCATACAGCCAAAAGAATTTAAGAAAGAATTATCGTATATTGCTGACTCTTTCGCAACAGAAGGGGCATCGAGGACATATGGCGTGTACCATCTTATGGATTTGTTTGCAGTAAAATCTGTTGTTGAAAGATATCTGCTGGCGGGAGTCAGATTTTCAGCTTGTGGAGCTGAATTGCCATATTTGTCATTTGGAATTCTTTCTTTGCCTGTTATTGCTCTCATATATGGGAACTTATATGCAATATTTACAAATATCTATATTAATGCTGTAAAGGAAAAACGCCTTTTAGGCTGTATTGCTGCTGGTAGAATGATGACTGTTATGCATAGTGCGATTTTGCAGGGGGATTGGTATGCTTATACATCGTTAATTCCTATATTTTGTTTAATTATAATCATAATAACATATCTCAGCCCAGCGAAACGTTTGCCAATGCAATCAGGGCAAAGCTTGATCGATAAGGACCGAACAAATCACAATGAAAGGAAAAAGTGTCAATGACTATTTTAGCCGTTATCCCCGCCAGAGCCGGTTCCAAGGGGATCCCGAATAAAAATATTCGCATTATAGGCGGTCATCCGCTTGTATATTACGCAATTCATAACGCACTGCATTCACAGCAAGTCACTGATGTAATTGTGACAACAGATTCACCTGAAGTCGGCATTATTGCTTCTCAAATGGGCGCAGAGGTGAAGTGGCGTGACTCTTCTCTCTGTGCAGACGACGTAACTTTGGATTCGGTCATATTCGATGCGATTCCCAAAGAAAAACATTGGGATTACATCGTCACCATGCAGCCAACTTCCCCTACGTTGAAGGTCAAGACGCTGGACAAAGCGATAGAGTATGCAATTTCAAACAATTTAGACACCGTTATTTCCGCAATCAACGCTCCGCACCTTTCCTGGGGTGTCAAAGATGTGAAAAAGGTGCCGAACTACGCCACCCGCCTAAACAGACAGTATTTGCCACCGTGCTACATGGAGACTGGCGCTTTTGTGATTTCCAAGGCGGAGGTAGTAACGGAAAGCACGAGAATCGGGCGTAATGTTGACATTTTTGAGGTATCGGAGGATGAATCGCAGGATGTCGACACATTTGAGGATCTACGCAGCGTATCAGCGACGCTCAGTAATCCGAAGGTTGCGATTTATGTCAACGGAAATAATAAGCGCGGCATCGGTCATGTGTATCGCGCATTAGAGATTGCGGACGAGTTTTATGTAAAGCCTGACATTTTCTATGACATCAATCAAACGAATGTCAAGGTGTTCGGTAAAACGACGCACAATTTGCAGCCGGTAAACGGCATTGCCGAGTTGTTTGATCGATGCAAAAAGGAACACTATACGATTTTTATCAACGATATACTTGCTACTTCTATTGACTATATGATTGGTTTGCGGTCCGTTTTGCCGGATGCAAAAATCATCAATTTTGAGGACGACGGCGAGGGAATTTTGAAAGCTGACTTAGTTTTCAATGCCTTATATCAAAACATTGAACTCCCACAGGTAAGGTCCGGCGAACAGTATTATATTTCCGGAAAAACGTTCATGTTCTATGAGCCGATTCAAATCAAGGAAAAAGTAAAGAAAATCTTCATCTCCTTTGGCGGTGCGGACCCGCAGAATTATTCGGACAGACTGCTACGCATCGTTTCTCAGCCGGAGTACAGTGAATATCAATTTATGGTTGTTCTCGGAAGGGCTAAGAGCAATGTTGACGACCTTCTTTCATATAATCAACATGATAATATCTGTGTGCTGTACGACGTGTCCAATATGCCCGAACTGATGACCCAATGCGACGTTGGAATAACCTCTCGCGGACGGACAGGCTATGAGCTGGCGATGCTCGGTATTCCGTCCATTGCGATGGCGCAGAACAAACGAGAGGAAAAACATGGATTCGCTTGCAACGAAAATGGGTTTACATATATCGGCCTAAATCCGGACGATGAAATCATCAAAAGCAATTTGGATATGTATCTGAAGCTTTCCCAGAAAAACAGACAGCGCTTTCAAGATATGCTCCTTTCTCACGATCTGAAAGGCGGCAGAAAAAGAGTGATGGCGTTGATCAACAGCTTATCTTGAGGGAGGATATCCATATGAATAAGCCTTATATGATAGCAGAAATGGGCGTAAATTTTTATGACACTGCCAAAGTACTGAGAATCACACCGCTGGAAGCTGCAAAGCTGTATATCGATAAAGCGGCGGAGGCGAAGATAGACTGCGCAAAGTTTCAATCGTACAAAGCGGGGACGATTGTATCTAAAAACTCCCCGGCCTATTGGGATACGACAAAAGAACCAACAAAAACGCAGTATGAACTGTTTTTGAAGCACGATAGCTTTGGTGAAGCGGAATACAAGGAGCTGTGCGACTATACGCATGCCAAAGGAATGGACTTTACCTCTACTCCTTTCGACTATGCTTCGGCAGATTATTTGGAGAATATGGTGGATTTTTATAAGATTTCATCTTCCGATCTCTCCAATCTTCCGTTTATCCGTCATATCGGCTCAAAAGGAAAAGCGGTCTATATGTCTGTAGGCGCGGCGTATCTTTCTGAAGTTGATGAAGCAATCCGTGTGCTGAAAGAATTCGGCTGCCGTGACATCGTTCTTTTTCACTGTGTTCTGTCCTATCCAACAAACCCGGCAGACGCAAATTTGCGCGTAATTCAGACTTTAAAGAAAGTCTACCCAGATATAAGAGTTGGATTTAGCGATCATGTTGCCCCGGACGATACAATGATGACACTTGCAGCTGCTTATATGTTGGGCGCGGAGGTGATTGAAAAGCACTTTACACTGGACAAAACATTGCCGGGAAACGACCACTATCACGCTGGGGATCCTGAGGATTTCAAGAAAGCAATCACAAATTTCAGATGGATCGATACAGTTTTAGGTAACCCGGAAAAGACTGTATTGGATTGCGAGATCGTACCGCGGCGTGAAGCGAGACGTTCACTTGTGTTGACACGCGATATGAAGGCTGGAGAGCGGATTCAGGCGAGTGACATTATGGCTAAAAGACCGGGAACGGGAATCAGCCCGAAGTTTATCGATATTGTGATTGGCAGGACGGTAAAGAAGGATTTAACGGAAGATACGGTTTTGACATGGGAGATGGTTTAAAATAATAATCAGTCTAACATTACAAAGCTGAACAATTGGACTTTAATTTAAGAAGGTGAATCAGATCATGGTTAAGGTGAGCGTTATTCTCACAACGTATAATGGGGAGAATACATTGAGAAGAGCGGTAGATTCATGGCTTGCGCAAACACTTGCAGATTGTGAAATTGTTATAACAGATGATTGCTCAAAGGATGATACCCGTAGTATTATTGCGGAATATGCAAAACAATACCCTGAACGTATAGTTGCCAATTATATGGAGCATAACACAAGAAATTCTGGAGCGATTAATTATGGTGTAGAAACTGCTCACGGGAAATATGTAATCATTGTTGATCAAGATGACTGGGCAGATAAAACGATGTTGGAAAAGCTATATAATGTGGCTGAAAGAGAAAACGCGGAAATAGCAGATTGCAACTGTGCTGTTATTGATTCGGCTGGGAATTTGCTAGAAATTCAAAAGAGCTATACACCAGACCAAATTGGTGATATAACCGTTGAAAAAAGAAAATCGCTATTAGTATATCCAGGTTGGAGATTTACCAAGATAATCAGAAAGGATTTTCTTGTAAAAAATAATCTTGAGCATTGTAGAAATACCTGCTTTGGTGATAGTTATATTATGGAATTTATTGCTGCGTACTGCACGAAAATAGCGAAGGTGGATGAACCGCTATACTTTTATTATATAGATACATCTGTTTCCCAGACGATGAACAATCCAATTATTTACGATAGAGTAAAATCGGCAGAGCTGATGATCGAGGGCATGAAAGAACGCGGTTTTCTGGAACTGTATCGAGAAGAAATAGAGTTTAGATTTATCGAGCTGTTTTACGCAAACTCCATAAGTGCTTTCTTACAGAGATTTCGTCCGTGTGAATTAAATGAAATCCGTTATCTACGAAACACAGTAAAACAAAAGTATAGTAATTACAGGAAAAATAAGTATTTCAAGGAAAATTTGTCAAAAAAGAAAAAGGTACTGACACTTCTTTGCGATATATGCCCAACACTACTTTGTAAAACATATCCATTATATGCAGAATTTAAAAAGATCTTTCAACGTAATAGATGAAGATGATTTAATGAGGCATTCTACTCATGAACTGTCTCTGACCGCTGATCCATAAGGTAACGATCAATGTTAGGCATGGCAACCTTGGGTATATCGATTGTGGATTTCTTGATGCATATCAGTTAATAGTTGCTTTATGACACAGGAAAGAAACCTTTTTTATGAAGAAGGGTCCTACGACGAATGTTCCCCTACTGTAAGAAGGTGTCTACAGACATGACAAAAGGCTGCAGATAGTATGGTTGATCCATGCTGGTTGGCGTGTAGGTAATAACTATGATGAAAAGGAGATGGATTAGCTTGGCAAAAAGCAAATTAATTGATTTCGTCAAGAACCTTTCCTACACATTTGTTTCTAATATATTGTCAATGGTTATTTCAGCCGCCTTAGTGCTGGTTATTCCAAAGCTTGTCGGGACTGAAACCTATGGCTATTATCAACTGTATCTGTTTTATTGCAACTATGTAGGTGTTCTTTACTTCGGCTGGTGCGACGGTATATATCTGCGACTTGGCGGGAAATATTATAAAGATTTAGATAAACCTTTGTATTCTACCCAATTTCGACTTCTTGGACTGTTGGAAATCATTATATATCTAACCATCTTTCTAGGATCATTTGTTTTTTTAAATGACGCAAACAAGCATTTTGTCATCGGAATGGTTTGCATTTCTGCAGTCGCAATGTGTCTTAGATGGTTTATCACTTTTATTTTGCAGCCTACCGCCAGAATTAAAGAATGTGCGATTATCACTATTCCCGAAAGAATCCTCTTTGTTATTTTCGCTATGTTTCTTATGGCTGTGGGGTATCGAGATTATCGGCTTATTCTTGTTTCGGATGTAATCGCAAAGTATATTTCGCTTGGGGTTGGAATATGGTTCTGTAGTGATATTGTTTTTTCAAAAACAGTTCCGGTTAAATTTGTAGTTCCTGAAATTAAAGAAAATATTTCTGCAGGCTTCAAACTTATGCTTTCATCCCTTAGCAGCATGCTGATCATAGGCGTCGTGCGTTTCAGCATCGAAAACCATTGGGATATTTCCACATTCGGAAAGGTTTCGCTAACACTCAGCCTTTCCAACTTGGTTATGAACGCCATCAACGCCATAGCTGTCGTCATGTATCCAGTATTGCGTAGAACTGATGAAAAATCTTTTCCGAAAATATACAGCATAATGCGAGTACTGCTAATGGGGATAATCTTCGGTGGAATCATCTTCTACTACCCTGCATACAGGCTTCTTTCGCTATGGCTCCCACAGTATGCCGAAAGCCTTCGTTATGCTGCGATACTTCTGCCTATGTGCGCTTATGAATCGAAAATGTCGTTGCTCGTAAACACGAATTATAAGACACTTAGGCTTGAAAACCTACTTATGAAGTGCAACATGGCGGCGCTTGCGCTCAGCGTGGTATTGTCCCTTGTCTCTACGCTTCTGCTCAACAGCGTCACGGCAGCAATCCTCTCAATTCTCATCGTTCTCATCTTCCGCTGCATTATCAGTGAACTGTTACTTTCTAAACACATTGCCATAGATGTAAAGAAGGACATCGTTATCGAACTTATCATGACAGTTGCCTTCATCATCTGCAACTGGTTCTTCGGTCTTGTAGGAATGTTTATGTACGCAGTCTGCTATATTGCCTATCTCTTCATCAAACGCAAAGACATACTCGAATCGATCAACTTCATAAAATCCATGAGGTAACCCTATGCCCCTTCACGACACAAATATTTTATTAAGCTGGATAAAATCCCGCAACTCATCAATCAACGTCCGCATAGATAAAACCACCATTGACAACTGCTCTCCATGGTATTACGATGCCACACACGGCACCATCCGCACACCGTCAGGCAGTTTCTTTGAAGTATCGGGACTTCGGGGTTTAGGCGACACCGAGCAACCAATCATACTTCAAAACGAAATAGGTTATCTCGGTATAATCTGCAAGCGCTTTTCGGGCGAAATGCACTACTTAATGCAAGCCAAAATCGAGCCGGGGAACATCAATAAAATTCAGCTTTCCCCGACGATTCAGGCGACAAAATCAAACTTCACCCAAAAGCACGGCGGCAAGAAGCCCGCATATTTAGACTATTTCATCAATGCCTCAAAATATCACATAATCGTCGATCAAATTCAGTCGGAGCAGTCATCACGTTTTCTTGCAAAACGCAACCGCAACATAATTATAGAGATTGATGAAGACATCGAGGTTCTGCCCTCGCATATGTGGATGACTCTTAAGCAGATTAAAGAGCTTATGCGCGAGGATAACCTTGTTAATATGGACACAAGAACTGTTCTTTCCTGCCTGCCGATTGAAAAGTATGAGTCCGAATTTTCGGACATAACGCTGCTTCACGCGATTCATGGCGGCGGGGATTATCTCCCCAAAATCTATCAATATATCAATAATTACAAAATGTTTAACGAACAAAAGCGCGAGCTGGTCCCCCTCTTTTCTCTCAAAAATTGGGAAATGTGTGACGGCGAATTTGTCTGCAAGGAGCCGTACAGCTTCAAGGTTATTTTCTGTGACATCGAGATTGAGGGGCGTGAAGTCAAGCATTGGTGTCAGCCGCTTTTTGAGGCGGCGGGAATCGCTACATTCGGTCTTATGACTAGGGTGCATAACGGCATCAAAGAGTTTTTGGTAAGAGCAAATCCCGAAATAGGCTGCTTTGACTGGATTGAAATCGGTCCTACGGTTCAGCGGGAATATATCCACAAAGGTGGGCTCACCGACGTGGACAAGCTGTTTGATGAAAAGCTGAAAACTGGGGACGGTGTAATCTTTGACACGCTTCTTTCAGAAGAGGGCGGAAGGTTTTATCATGAGCAAAATCGCAACGTCATCATGGAAATAGATGATAACGAGATAGATGAACTACCGCCGGGTTACTTTTGGTCAGATTACAAAACGTTAAATATGCTCGTTAAAGTAAATAACTGCTTAAATATACAGCTTCGGAATCTCTTATCGGTATTGGAGTGGTGATATGAGTAAAGTCAAAATCGGGATAATATGCCCCTCGGAGATAGCGTTCAGACGGTTTATGCCGGCAATCCAAAAATGCGAATGCGCTGAATACATAGGAGTTGCACACGCAAACGCAAGAGAATGGTTTGGGGATAACATACCGAATGATGCGCTGATAAATTCAGAAAAAGAGAAGGCAGAAGGCTTCAAAAAAGAATACGGCGGAAAAGTTTTTGACAGCTACAAATCGCTGTTAACATCTGATGAAGTCGACGCAATCTATCTTCCTTTGCCCCCTGCGCTGCATTACAAATGGGCAAGTAAAGCACTAAATCACGGCAAGCATATTTTTTTGGAGAAGCCGTCTACAACCTCATATTCGGACACCGCGGACTTAATTAACCTTGCAAATGAAAATAGTCTCGCAGTACATGAGAACTATATGTTTGCGTTTCATAAGCAGATAAACGAAATCAAGGACATAATCTCAAGCGGAAAACTCGGAGACGTAAGGCTTTATCGCATAGCTTTCGGATTTCCGCAGAGGGCAAAAAACGACTTCAGATACAGCAAGGCTCTTGGCGGCGGAGCGCTTTTAGATTGTGGCGGCTATACCATAAAACTTGCAACAATGCTTTTAGGCGACACCGCAAAAATCGCTTATTCAAAATTGAATTACACAAGGGATTTTGACGTTGACATCTATGGCTCCGCTGCGATGGTGAACGATTATGGCGTAACAGCACAGCTTTCATTTGGAATGGATAATTCCTATAAATGCGAGCTTGAGGTCTGGGGAAGTAAAGGCTTTTTGCGAACAGGCAGAATTTTGACCGCGCCTGACGGCTTTGTGCCGACTGCGGAAATCACAATCGGGAACGAGAGGGAAGTCATAACCTTAAGTCCCGACGACACCTTCGGGAAGTCAATAGAGCATTTATGCAAGTGCGTAAACGATGAGAAAACAAGAGAAAAAAACTATAAAACAATACTCAAACAAGCACAACTTGTGGATGAGGTGAAAAAGTATGGAAGTAACTGAACTGGGCATGGGAGTGCTCCTATTAACTCCTAAGGTGTTTTACGACTACCGCGGGTATTATATGGAATCCTATTCAAAGCGGACAATGGCGGAAATTGGCATTGATACGGTTTTTGTGCAGGACAATCACCTTTTGTCCGCAAGGAAATACACAATCAGGGGTATACACTTTCAAAATGCGCCGTATGCTCAGGCAAAGCTTTTAAGATGTACAAA
>X5_European_Hare__coassemble_271_pt1 | contig 8650 bp, 8 predicted proteins | sample X5_European_Hare__metabat2_low_PE_001 | metagenome-assembled genome bin X5_European_Hare
AACTCGCTACCTCCACCTTGGCAAGGTGGCGCTCTACCGGATGAGCTAAATCCGCAGACAGTTAGTCAGATTATTCCGACAACTGACTAAGATATTATATCTGATTTGTGTGTAATTGTCAAGGGGTTTTATAAAAATTATTTTTATCCTCTCTGCCCAGGCTGCCAACTCAAATCGGGTCGAAGCTCTTCAGGCGGATAAAATGGTTCATTGATAAGCAGGACATCAAGCGCAGTACGCTCGATTATATCCCTTCTAAATCCATTTTCGGTATAATATCCCTTGAGCTCAAATACACACCCCATTGCCGACGGAATATATTTTCCCTCAAACTTTGCCGGGATATCATCGCGATGGCTCTCACATATTTTCTTAAACTCTTCACAGACCTTAATGACATCATTAAACTGCTTGTTGATGTGTTCCGCCGGCGGAACATGAATCTTTCTAAAAATCGTGTCGTCAATTTTGGGGACTGGCAGTACATAGTAAAAATCGTCGCTGGGATCATTACTGCTTGAATAAACACGCATTTCAAATTTAGGATTATATTTTTTATAATACCACAAAAGACAATAAATCGCCGCTAAAGATATCGCTGAAAACAGTGCTGTATAAAACACTCGATGCTTTCTAAGCGTTGTTCCGTTTTTCTTTAAATCCTCAATCTCTGCGCGATTTTCCGCAATTTCCATAAGAAGCTCCCGCTTTATTTCATCAGGAATATATATAAGCTTGTCGATATACTGCATGGGGCCGTATTTAGATTCCGAAAAGCATTTTCTTTTGAGTGGAAATTCCTTATAAAATTCAACTCTATTTCCGTTTATCGTATAATACCCCTGTGAAACAAGCTTTGCCTCATCATTGTCAACTATATATTGTCCCTCAAGGCGAAAGGGCTTGTTTTTAACAAGAACATTCTGTAGTAAATCTTGCCAGTATAAAATTACTTCAGTTACCTGTTCGTCTTTATTCCACGATCCCTTTCGGCTGATAAAAGGATATGAAAATAAGCTGTTTTCACCATTTTCGGTCGAATCGTGAAATTCTGTGAATTTCCATCTGATTTCATATATAGGTATTATAGTTAAAACAGTGCGGTATGTTGCTATAGCTACAACTATTATAAAGACAATTACCGCCAGTATTTTTATAGGACGAATAAAAGAGTTTAGCGTCGGCGCCTTGCCCGATTCCCGGTTAACGTTCATTTGCTAGCTATATCTTGGGTGAGTATGTAATCCAGCGAGAAAGTTTCAGTTATTTGTGTCGGCTCTTCTCCGTTTACCGAAAATTGCCCTGTAAGCGTAAAGCTTGTCGTTCCGTCTATAATATCAACGGTGCTGTCAAACTGATAGCTTTCATCGTCGCGGTGAGAATTAGCAATCTGCATCATGCGGTCAATTATGTCATACGCTTCGAAATAGCGGTTATCCCATTCCTCGGAAACGCCCATTGACGAACGGGATTTAATCTCAATCTGCGGAAGCGTTATATAGTTGTCTCCGTCTTCGGATGTTATATATGTAATTTTTACTTTGGGATGCTGATAGGCTATACGGTTCAGAACAAACCAGCCCAACACAGCTACTATTGCCGCCGCACAGACAGCAAGTATAATTTTAGTTGTTTTATACATTTTGACCTCCGAAAATGAATGTTGCATATTGTTATTATATATCCGGTGGCTCGATTTGTCAAGCATTATCCCCCTTCAATGCCTTTTGCGGGTATAATATCTGCCATTCTCTTAGCGCAAACTATTTAGTAGAGTGTTATATCAGCGCGGTAGCCGGAAACCTCTCCGCATTCTCCAATATATGGCATATTCCTTTTTAAGCTTAATATTTGATAACCTATTTTGTCATCCAAGTCATATTTATCGAAAATCATATTAATATGAGCTTGAAAAAACCCGGCACCGCTCCATAAAAAAGCGGCACCGGGCTTAATGTTATTTTTCTTCTGGTTAGGTCAGCTTGCGGAGGTAACGGAGATGATGTGTGGGTTAACTCCGTTATACCAGTATAGGTAGCCTTCCATGTCAATTTTGTCCCCAATAGAGAGGTTCTTGACAGCGCTGTATACTTCGGTTGAGCTGTCGCAAAGATAAGACTCTACGGTAAAGGTATAGGTATTGCCGTTATAAGAAACGTTGAAGTAAAGGTCCGAGCCGTCCTGACCTGAGCCGTCATAATTATAAAGGAACGCAACGTCATTTCCGTCGGCGTCTTTTGAAGGCTCTACAGTCATTCCCTTGAAGGATACGAACTCGTTCTGGTGATTTATAAGCTCGTCGGTTCCAAGCAAGGATGTGACATCAAGAGCATCAGCAATGTAGCTGCCGTCAAGAATCTCAAATGTTGCATCAATAATCTCAACTTCACCTGACCACTCGGATTTGAAGCCGGTGACCTTGATCTTTGTTCCTTGGGTCAGCTTGCCATAATCTTCCTCAGAGCAGGCCATATTATAAATGAAATACGCTCCGTCTTTGTCCTGAGTATAAAGGGTCGCCTTGTTGTCCCACCAAGACTGCTTGGCCTGTACATATGTCTCAACAACTACCTCGGAATCTAAAGCCGCCGCGACATATTCTTCATAAGTCATGACTCCCTCGGATTTGACATCCTCATTGTCGCCGCAAGCAACAAGAGTGAGCATCATGGCAGCTGCCATAAAAACTGCAATAAGTTTTTTCATTACTGTAATCTCCTTTCGGTATCCTAATGATACATAGATATTATACACAATTTTCCCGCTATGTCAAGTATTATTTATGCCAAAATTAATTGAGCTATCGGCGATTTTTTATTCTATCTGCCGCAAAACATCCAATTATTAATACCCAAGCAGCCGCCAAAGACGCAAGAAGGACTTTTGAAATCAATGGGAGCTTTCCTAAATCTCTCCTTCCTGAAATGTTAGTAGCAACGCTGTCAAGGCGATAAAGAGAGGTGATGTCGCCAAACAGCTTTTCAAAATACGCATCGTCAACAGTCTCGTGCCGTCGGACAGACTTCGCAACGTTTTCTATCAACTGACCTGATGCTGAGCGCAAGGAGGCTGAGCCGTTAAAAACAGGAGTTACAAAAGTATCACCTGTGTGCTCAAGCAGCAGCTTAGAAGCCTTTATCTTGACTTCGTAGTGCTCGTCATTATCTTCTCCGCAGCGCAAGAGATAGTCTTGATATTCCTTTGAATTCTGAGCCTTTGACGTTACAGGAACATAGCCCTCTGTCTCTGAATAGGCAATCTGCACGTCGTTAGTAAGAAGATACTGAGCAAAAAGCCAAGAGGCTAAAACCTCCTGTGGGTCATCTTTATTGAACACGCAAACAGACGGTCCCTGCGAAATCATCTGAGGGTTTTGAGGGTCAAACTGTGGAATCGGCATAACCTCTGTCTCAAATTCAACCAGGCTAGACTCATGAATATCCGAAAGAGGAGCATCAGATCCCATCCATGTGGCGCCGGCGGTGGAATCGATTGCAAAAACGCACTGCCCCGCATTTAGAAAATTGCCGGGATAGCTTGATATCTGAAAAGTTGAAAACGCACCGGTCCCAGCGTGCTCAGCGATGGTTTCAAGAAGCACTTTTGTTGTGTCGTTGAAGATAAGTATATCCCCGTTGTCAGTTGAATAGCCCGCGCCCTTCTGCCTTAGCATCTGTATCATCATATTATCCGTAGACTTATAGATGAACGGAATCATCACCTTCTGCCCGTTTACCGAAAAGTTGCCGTCAGAATCCTTTTTCATCGCCGCCTCTGAGACTTCCCAGACAAAATCCCATGTTAGATTATCCGGAAGAGTGTATCCTAGTGCCTCGACAAAATTTTTGTTGACATAGCAGGCTTCGGTTGAGCGCATGAACGGTATTGCGTAGTAGCTTCCATCAAGCTTGCATTCATTTAAAAACTGTGGAATAATCTCGTCCTTGCTAGGAGAATCAAACCTTAGCTCGCTCCCGCCCAGACCGTATTTTCCATCATCAAACAGCTCATCCAAGGAAACAACCACATTTGTGCCGGTTTTGTACGTCGCAATATGGTCGGGATAAGTAATACAGACATTTGGGGTAGTATTTGTTGAGATGTTTGTGATGACATCGTTATAAATGCGGCTGTAATCGGTATAGAGCCTAAGGTTTATCTTAATATTGGGATAGAGCTTTTCAAAATCCGAAATCGCCTTTTCATAAATTCGGGTTTGCGTTACGTTTGTGTCATTTTTTGCCCAAAAAGTTATCTCGTAATTCTTAGAGGCGTCAAAATCGTCTGGTATCTCAAATGCGGCAAGGCTCTTTGACCCATGGCAGCCCGAAAGCATGAGCGGAATAATCACTAAAAGCACTATCAGCATATACTTTTTAACGGCATTCACCCCTTAGTACCTCCTCTTGCAACGCCCTCCATAATCTTTCGGCGAAAGATAAGGAACAAAACTATAAGCGGCACGGATATTACCACAACAGCTGCCATCATAGCGGGGATGTTTTCCCGACCGAAGCCGTTTTCACGTATTTCCTGAATCCCGTTTGAAACAAGAAAATAATTTTGGTCATCCGTCACAAGCCGTGGCCATACATATGAGTTCCAGCACTCGATGACTTTAAGTATCGTTATTGTGATAATGGTCGGTCGGCATATTGGAATCATGACTCTGAACAGATATTTTAGGTCGCGAGTTCCGTCAACTTTGGCGGCGTAATAAAGCTCATCCGGAATCTGTGAGAAATTTTCCTTCAAAAGATAAATATAAAAAACCGAGGTCACTGACGGAAGTATAAGTCCGGTAAACGTATTTCTAAGGTCAAGATTTGTGATGGTGGTGTAGTTTGTAATGACAACAAGCTCGTAAGGTATCATCATAAGTGACAGAAAAAGAGTGAAAACCGCATCCTTGCCCTTAAACTGAAGCCTTGAAAAAGCAAACGCCGCCGACACGGTCACAATAAGCATCAGAGCGGTTGTGATAACCGTAAAAATGACTGTGTTAAGAAAGTATCTGCCAAGCGGAACGGCGGAAAAAGCGGATGAATAGTTTTCAAGCGTAGGAGAAAGTGTGAAGAACTTCGGAACGAATTCCGAATTGTAGGAAGCGTATTTTTTGATCGAAGTAAGAACCATCCAGTAAAACGGTAAAAGCACAATAATCGCCCATATAGTCAAAAGAATATATGTTAAAGCGCTGCGGACGGCACTGCGAGCTTTTGCGACCTTTTCCGACCTAATAATATCTCGGCTCATATTGTTTCACCTCAATAAGATCTATCTTGATTGCAGTTAATTAATAATGAACATGCTTTTTGCTTATCAAAAGGTTTATACATGTTATAGTTAAAACTATGGCAAATAAAACTATTGCCGCGGCGGAAGCATATGAGGGGTATCCCCCGCTGTCTCCGTAGAGCATGTCGTAGACATATCCCACTATTGTGTTCATTTCAGCCGAATTAAGATTTGTTCCAAACAGGGCGACTGCATCGCTGTAGGCCTTGAACGCCCCGATGAAGCCGGTGATAATAAGATAGAAAAGCATCGGTGAGATCATCGGCAGCGTTATTTTTCTAAATATGCGAAAAGGTCTTGTTCCGTCAATTCTGGCGGCGCTATAATATTCTTCCTTAACAGAGGCAAGAGCGCTTGTAAGTATCAGTATTTTAAAGGGCAGCACAACCCATACAGTATAAAAGCAGAGAACGAACATCTTTGCCCAGTATGGACCATTGATAAAATCGATTGGAGCTATTCCGAAAACCCTCAGTATAAGATTCACCAGGCCGTCGGTATAAGCGGTTTTTTCGAAAAGTATCATAAATACAAGTCCCACAGCGAGTGTATTTGTTACATATGGCAGGAAAAATATTGTCTGATACAGTTCGCGGAGTGCCTTTATCGATGAAAGTCCATAAGAGATTCCAAGCGCGATAAGTGTTGAGAGCGGCACAGTCACTATAACAAGAATAAAAGTATTTTTAACCGCCTGCAAGAAGTAGGGATCATGAAGAATATAAGAAAAATTATACAGACCTGTTCCGAAAAATGTCTGCGATGCAAAGTCGTAGCCCTCTTCAAAAGAGTAGATAAAGACATCTACCAGAGGATACACCATAAACACTCCTAAAAACAGTATCGCCGGTATGAGATATAGCCATCCTTTTGCACTTTTATTGTCCATTTTTTCTCCTTATTAGGCGGTTTCAAAGCGTATCCGCTCTTCAGTGCCCTTATCAAAAATGAAAACCTTGTTCGGCTTAAGTGAGAATCTGACCGTCTGTGAGGAAGAGTCTATTCCGTTTTCCGCGCTGATAATCGAGCGAACAGTGGGATTTACCGCGTTTTCGTTTGAAGAAATAATGCTTATATCTCTTCCCATGACTTCAAGCCCCTTGAATTTGCAGACAAACGGTCCGCTATTGTCAAGTATAAATCCCTCTGGACGTATCGCCGCCCATACTTCGCAGTTGGGAACATTTTTAACACTCAAAACCGCGTCGTCTCCGATATATAGATAGCCTTCACGCACAAAGGCAGAAAAGACGTTTATCGGAGGAGTTCCTAAGAAATTCGCAACAAAAAGATTTTCAGGGCTGTCATATACATCCTGTGGTTTTCCTATCTGCTGTACTACTCCTGCCTTCATAACGATGATCCTGTCTGAAATGCTCATCGCCTCGTCCTGATCGTGCGTGACAAAAACGGTAGTTATGCCGGTTTCACGCTGAATACGCTTTATCTCTTCACGAGTCTGAAGCCTTAAACGTGCATCAAGATTTGAAAGCGGCTCGTCCAAAAGCAGCACCCTTGGCATTTTAACGAGCGCACGTGCAATAGCAACACGCTGCTGCTGACCGCCTGATAACTCGCCGGGCTTGCGTTCCATTAGCTCGTCTATTTGAACAAGCTTTGCAATTTCATGCGCCTTTTCCCTCATCTTAGCTTTTGACATTTTTTCCTTTCCCCGAAGGTTTCCAAGCGGAAAAGTTATATTTTCCATTACGCTTAGATGAGGATACAGCGCATAATTCTGAAAGACAAGCCCTACTCCCCTGTTTTCCGGAGGAAGATCGGTCACATCGTCTTCACCGAAAAAAATCCTTCCGCTTGTGGGCTTTTGTAGACCGCATATAAGATTGAGAGTTGTGCTCTTTCCACACCCGGATGGGCCCAAGAGCGCAACAAGCTCGCCGTTAGGTATCTCAAAGTCAAGATCGTTTGCAGCAACAGTGTCGCTTGAATTCCGACCCTTCCCCGGGAAAATCTTCGTAGTGTGACTAAGAACTACCTTCATTATTTCACTCCTTAATTATGTTGACAAAGATTATTACTGCAGCATCAAATCGTTGAAGCCTTACTTATATACCATATCCCAGTTCAAATGCCTTTAAATTTGTTTCAACGGTCTTAGGCGGAACAAATGCCGCTACTGCGTCTAACCACACATCCTTTGCGATTTCCTGCCTTTTAGCCGCAGCACCGAGCAAAACCATATTCGCTGATTTTATATTTCCAGCTTTTTCGGCAAGAGAATCCGCCTCAAGAGACAAAACTTTAACGCCAAGCTCGGAAATCCTCTTTAAAATATCCTTGGGATACTCGGCCTTGCCCATTATTACAGGAGCAGGGTCAAGCTTTTGAGTGCTTGAAATCAAGATCCCGTCGGGCTTTAAATATGATAGCCATCTGGCTGATTCAAGCTGCTCAAAGGATATAATCATATCCGCCTCGCCCTTTTCAATTACAGGCGACCACACCTTATCGCCGTATCTTACATATGTTACGACAGAACCGCCCCGCTGGGACATACCATGGACCTCGCTGACCTTGACATCATAGCCCTCACTTAAATATACTCTTCCCATTATCTTTGAAGCCAAAAGAGTTCCCTGACCGCCGACGCCAACTATTAAGATGCTTTTTACAGACATTTTTATCCCTCCTTAACAATAGCGCCAGGCTTGCAGGCATATGCGCATATTCCGCAGCCCGTACACTGCTGTGGATCTATCATAGCTTTTCTGTCTTTTTGGGAAAGCGCCGGACACCCTACGTTAAGGCACTGCTTGCAACCTATGCACTTATCTCTATTGACTTTAAGCGGAGCCGAATGCTTTACATTCTTTAGCAGTGCACAGGGGCGCCGTGCGATTATGAGCGATGGCTCCTTAACCGAAAGCTCCTCTATTACGGCGGCTCTTGTCGCAGTAACATCATAAGGATCGACGACTTTGATCCTGTTAAAACCGATGGCATGCGCAAGCGCCTCAAGGTCTACAGCGGCGGTAGGGTCGCCCTTTATCGTAAGTCCGTTTGCCGGATTGTTTTGATGCCCGGTCATACCGGTAATCGAGTTGTCTAAAACTATAACCGTAGAAATCCCTTTATTATATGAAATATCAATAAGTCCGGTTATGCCGGAGTGGATAAACGTTGAATCCCCTATTATAGCAACGGACTTTTCTGCCTGGTCGGTCCCCCGGACGGTATTGAAGCCGTGAAGTCCGCTTATCGACGCGCCCATGCAAAGAACGGAGTCTAGCATTGAAAGCGGAGCCTGCGCCCCCAAAGAATAGCAGCCGATATCGCCGCTTACATACAGGCCAAGCCCCCTAAGAGCATAAAACAGACCGCGATGAGGGCA
>X5_European_Hare__coassemble_275_pt1 | contig 8581 bp, 9 predicted proteins | sample X5_European_Hare__metabat2_low_PE_001 | metagenome-assembled genome bin X5_European_Hare
TCCACGCACAGCACACCCTTATAGTTATTAGTTTATAGTTATTAGTTTTTAGTAAATAGTAATAAATACCAATCGATGCCAGTCTTTAATTTCAGTGTAGCTAACAATCAATCCCGTGCCGTTGATGGCGCGGGATTTTTGTCTTGCTATTATTTTTTGGCAGTCTTACTCAGCCGGGTATACGCTGACCTTTTTGCGATCGCGACCAAAACGCTCATAGCGCACAATTCCGTCAACCTTGGCGAAAAGCGTATCATCAGAGCCTATGCCAACGTTTGCACCGGGATGGATGTGAGTGCCACGCTGGCGGTATAGGATATTTCCTGCCAAAACCGCCTGACCGTCAGCCTTCTTCGCGCCAAGACGCTTAGACTCAGACTCACGTCCGTTTTTGGTAGAGCTAACGCCCTTTTTGTGGGCAAAGAACTGCATACTGATTCTTAACATTTATCACACCTCCGAAATTTTAACTGTTATGTTCTTAGGATATTCTTCGGCTATCGACTTAAGATGCTCATAAAGCGCTTCAATAAGCTTGCTGGCATCATCATGCGCCTTCATTGATATAGATGAATCTCCGGCGTTTATTTCTGTCGAAAAGCCATATGTTTCTGTTGCAAGATTGCAAATTAGCATTACCGCAGAGGAAACGCTTGCGCAGACTATGTCACTGCCGGACCTTGAATATCCGGAATGCCCCGAGACGGAAAATCCTTTAAATTTTCCATCGGAGCGCTCAAAAATTGCTTTGATCATTAAGCCTTGATGGATTCAATGCGAACCTGAGTGTAGGGCTGTCTGTGACCCATCTTGCGGTGGGTTGAACCCTTTTTGGGCTTGTAGGTGAAAACGGTGATCTTTTTGGATTTGCCGTTTTTCAAAACCTTTGCTTCAACCGCAGCACCCTCAACATAGGGAGCGCCTACGGCAACGCTTTCGCCCTCGCCAACAGCGATAACATTATCAAAGGTAACGGTATCGTCGGCATTCGCGGCAAGCTTCTCAATAAAGACGATATCGCCCTCTTTAACCTGATACTGCTTTCCGCCAGTCTCAATTATTGCATACATTATAGTGGCACCTGCCTTTTCTATAAAACTCGCTGTAATCGGGCGGGCATAATTTGCCTCTTGACTGCCCTTAACATGCGGCTCGCCTATTATATCATAATAAAAGCTGAAATTCAAGTCTCTGATAAAAAATTAACAGAAAATTTACAATTATCCGCTTTTAAACGCATTATTTAAGTCCCTCGACCTTGATTTTGCCGTTTTCAGCCGTGACATTTATTGAGCGCAGCTTAATTTCGCCGCTGTCTACAATCAGCGATGCGATTTTATCCTCAACCTCTTTTTGTAAAACCCTTCTAATGTCGCGCGCACCGTATTTTTCATCGTATGCCATGTCGGCTACAGCCAGCTCGGCCTCGCGGTCAAAGGTAAACATAATTAGCTTTTCGGCGAGTGGAGCCTCCATTTCTTTAAGCATGATGTGGGCAATATCGGCATAGTTTTGCTTAGTGAGCGGGTTAAACACCACTATCTCGTCTACACGCGATATAAATTCCGGCCTTAGAAACTCTCGCAGACCCTTTATGGCGCGGTCCTTTGAAACCTGGGCCTCGGTCTTTGAAAAGCCTATGCCAAGAGATTTATCGGTTGAGCCGGCGTTTGAGGTCATAATAATGACGGTGTTTTCAAAATTGACGCTTCTTCCCTGCGCATCGTTGACTCTGCCCTCGTCTAAAGTCTGCAAAAGGATGTTCATAACATCGGGGTGTGCCTTTTCAATCTCATCAAAAAGCACAACGGAATATGGTCTGCGGCGAATCTTTTCGGTGAGCTGCCCCGCCTCTTCGTATCCTACATATCCCGGAGGCGAGCCTATGAGGCGCGACACGGTATGCTTTTCCATATATTCTGACATATCGATTCTAACAAGCGGATCTGTAGCGTTAAAAAGCTCAGCGGCAAGAGTTTTTGCAAGCTCGGTTTTTCCAACGCCGGTGGGTCCTACAAATATAAACGATGCGGGGCGCCGGCGGTCGGTAAGCTGAACACGGGAGCGTTTAATTGCGTTGCAGACAAGCTCTACAGCCTCATCCTGACCTACGATTCTCTTTAATAGAGCTGCTCTGAGATTTCTTATCTTTTCATATTCGGTCTCAACAATTTTGTTGGCTGGGATTCCGGTCCAGAGCTCTATTACCTTTGAGAGATCGTCTTCAGTGACTGTTACCCCATCTACCACAGGCTTTAGCTTTTCCATCTCGCCCTGAATCTGAAGGATCTCGGTGCGAAGCCTGGAAATCTCTTCATAATCCGGCGATTCGGAATTTTCCTTCTTATCAACCTCTGCCTCTTTTTCGTTTAGCTTATCCTGAAGCTCGGCATATTCCCCAATCTCGGGGCTTCTTATAGAAGCGGAGGCGCACGCCTCATCTAAAAGGTCAATGGCCTTGTCAGGAAGGAAGCGATCAGTTATATATCTTTCTGACAAAACGGCGCACATTCTTAGAGCAGCATCCGATACTTTAACATGGTGGAAATCCTCATAATACTGCCTTATTCCCATTAAAACCGAAACAGTATCCTCAACAGTGGGCTCTGACACGGTAACAGGCTGGAAGCGGCGTTCAAGAGCAGAATCCTTCTCAATGTATTTGCGGTATTCATTGAAGGTTGTGGCGCCTATCACCTGAACCTCTCCCCTTGATAGGGCAGGCTTTAAGATGTTGGCAGCATTCATAGAGCCATCGCTGTCACCCGTTCCAACCAGCCGATGAACCTCGTCTATAAAGAGAATTATATTTCCCTCGCGCTTGACCTCTTCAATAAGTCCTTTCATTCTTGACTCAAACTGCCCTCTAAACTGCGTTCCCGCAACGAGTGCTGTCATATCAAGAAGAAACACTCTCTTGCCCCTGACGTTATATGGAACATCGCCCGACACAATCTTTTGGGCAATTCCCTCGGCTATGGCGGTTTTTCCAACGCCAGGCTCTCCTATAAGACAGGGGTTGTTTTTTTGCCTGCGCGATAGAATCTGCATAACGCGGCCGATTTCCCTCTCGCGCCCAATGATGCGGTCGAGCTTGCCCTCTTCGGCGCGCTGATTGAGGTCGGTGCAGTATGTTCCTAAAAACCTAAGCTCTTTTCCCTGCCTGCCGCCCGCCGGCTTGCCATTTTGCTGCTGACCTTCGTCTTCTCCTGCCTTTTTGGGCTGAGTGCCGAGTTTGTTTAGAAAGTTTGAGACAAAATTCGGCATTGTCCCCGAACCGCCCGGCTCAAAGCTGTCGCCGTCCGGAGATATGTTTTCTGACAGCATCTCAAGATCTTCGTCAGTTATCCCCATTTGCTTCATGTATTCATCAATTTGAGGAAGCCCTCTTTCCCTGGCGCATATAAGGCATAGCCCCTCGTTTTTCTTTTCATTCCCATTCATGGTCGTTATGAAAATGACCGCCTGTCGCTTGTGGCAATTTGTACAAATCATTAAACCAATCCTCCTTATTTAAGTATTATATCAGAAAAGTGATGTGATGTCAAAGCTGTAAATATATTTAAATACATATGTCTGTGCAACGGTTGTGCTGTTTAAAAACATCAGCGAATCGCCGGTTAGATAAATAATAAATCTCACGACCTGCGAAATAAGATAAAGTGTCACCGCGCCCTCTATAAGCCCAAGCGCCGCACCCGCTAAAACGTTTACTGAACCGATGATAGGTATCTCGTTTACTCTTTCAAAGAGCCCTGCAATATATTTAGCGACGACAATTAGAATAAACATCGACAGCACCCATATGATTCCCCGCAGAAGCATTTTAACCGTCGGTGCGACAAGCATCTGCTCAACCGCTGTGGCGGTATCAGCGCGGTTTCCGTTTAAAAAAACATCTACCACGCTTCTTATATTGCTTTCGGCGTCTGCTACCTCAGTAAGCACCTCTTCAAGTGTAGCCGGCGATACCGCATCGCCTAAAAGCGCAGTGAGCATTTTGTCAGTGACGCTTGATTCAATTCCGGTCATAATGTCATCATGGCTGTCTCCCGAACCGTTGTTTTTAATCTCAGAGGCGATGTTTGAAAAGAAATCGCCTCCTAGTCCTATTACCCCTTCAATTTCGGGGTCGGTCATCTCAACTCCGTAGTCGCCGTCGGATACAGCTTCCGAAACAATCTCAAGAGGATCTGTTTTTCCAGAGGAGTCATCAAGCATTGCTATGATTTTTTTGTGCAAAAGCCTATCGTATATAACCGGTGCGCCGATATTTGATATAAACCAGCTTGCAATTATGGAGACCACTATAAGGGCTATCAGAACCACACTTCTCATAAATCCACGCCTGGCGCCAAAGTATACGGCTATCAGTATTACCCCCGCCGCCAGGGCGTCATAAAACCAGTAGAGCTCGTTTGCCATATATTATCCTTTCATTTATATACTGAAATCGATTTTTTCAACTGAATGGTATCCTAAAAGGAATATCTCATCCCCAACAACCGCCATCGACCGATATGACGTAGATAGGGGCGCAGTCGCCAAAAGATTTCCAGACAGGTCGTATGCGTTGACAGCGGCAGCGGTGAGTATATATACCGCCTTGTCGCTTACCTTGCATTCGCTTATGCTCCCCGAAACAGACGCCGATGAGCTTGCAGAGTCCTGTGCGGGAACAATTGTGACTGCTGAGCTGTTTCCCTCGGTTGTTTCAAAGACAAGCGCCGCCATTTTTTCGCCAAGATCAAAATCTGAAAGCTCAAATTCGTATTCAAGGCTTGACAATATCCCCCCGTCTGAATCCAGCCGGTAGAGCTTATCCCTTCCTAAGAGCCAGAATCCTCCTTCGCAGTAAGACACGCTAAAGCCAAGAGTTTCAAGCGGCACTGTCTGCATATATTCCTCGGTGGAATTGAAGTTTATTCCGGTTACAACCGATTTATAGCTTCCTCCCCTCGCATACGAGCAGGAAACAAGGCAGCTTTTCCCGTTTGATGATAGCGCGACCGCAGTTATCATTGTGCCGTCAGCCCAGTGATATATTTCCGAGCCTCCCTTGTCATATATTGTAAGATAAGAGACATATTTTTCATCCGCCGTTACAATAGCAACGTTACCGTCAGAGCCAACTGCGCCCAAAAGTATCTGATTTGACAGGCGCTTTGAATATATCTTATCTCTTGGCCCGCAGACAGTAAAGCTGTAGCCGCCCTGATCATATACAAGCGCGCGCTTACCCGCCTCGCAGACTATCGGATTGGAATATGGCGCCTGCTCGGAATATATTATATCTCCCGATGAGTCGTAGACATAAAAGGTTGTATCAGCAAAAAGAGTCCAGTTTTTTGAAATCGAGCCGATTTTTGTATGAGTTTTCTTTGAAATATCTATAGGATAGTTTCCTCCGGCTAAAAGGCCGTCGTTTTGAACTGTGGCTTGGTGTCGGTCTAAAATGCCGTCAAAGAAATCAATCCAAGCGCTCCGGCTTAAATAAACCAGCCCGAAGATAATTATAACTCCCAAAACAAAGCTGATGTTTTTTGCCGCTCTCTTAGCGCGTTTTTTTCTTCTTGCGCGCCGCATATCAGTCTCAAACGACTTGACTGATGGCATTTTTTGACCTTCTTTCAGTAATAGACTTTATTCAGATACAGCCCCTGCGGTGGAACGGTCTTGCCGGCCCTTGTGCGGTCTTTGGCGGCGATTATTTCTGGAATAGAACCCGGCGGCAGCTTTCCGTCATTAATAAATAAAAGTGTTCCAACCATTATTCTCACCATGTTATACAAAAATCCATCGCCGGAAACGGTGAATTTTACTATATCCCCTGATCGCTCGACCCGAAATTCGTTAATCGTTCTAACGGTTATTTCCTTGTCGCAGGCGGCTGCACAAAAGGATTTAAAATCGTGCTCGCCGATAAAATCCTTACATGCCAAATCGAGCTTTTTCTCATCAATAGGATACCACGATCGATACATCCTGTCTGCGTAAAACGGAGATTTTGTTTCAGAATTGTGAATTAAATAAACATACTCCTTGCCGCGGCAGCAATATCGTGCATGAAACCCTTCGGGAGCCTCCATAGCCGATAAAACAGCTATGTCAGGCGGCAAAACGCCGTTTAGTCCGTATTTTATTCCACGGCAGTCAATAGGACTTTCCAGTTCGGTGCTGAACACAAATTCGTTTGCGTGAACCCCGGCATCGGTTCTTGAGCAGCCGTTTATCGTCGCACGCTCACCCAATAGCTTATATATGGCTCTTTCTATCTCGCCCTGAACCGTTAAAAGATTTTCCTGCCTTTGAAAGCCGTGGTAACGACTCCCTAAAAACGAACAGGTGACTTTGTAGTTTTTCATATTTTCACAAAGATGTTCAAGACTATCACTAAGGCAATGAACAAAGCCGTCACTGCGATTGCCACGTAGTCTCTGGGGGCGGTCTTTAGCTGTTTTAAACGTGTTCTTCCGTCTCCGCCGTGATAGCAGCGGCACTCCATTGCAAGCGCCAATTCCTCGGCTCTTCTAAACGCCGACACAAAAAGCGGAATCAATATGGGGATAAGTGCCTTTGCCCTTTTTATAATGTTTCCCGTCTCCATATCGGCACCTCTTGCCTTTTGAGCCGACATAATTTTGTCGGTTTCCTCTATAAGGGTCGGAATAAACCGAAGCGCTATAGTCATCATCATCGCTATTTCATGAGCCGGAAATTTTATAACCCTAAGCGGCGATAAGACACGCTCTATTGCATCGGTTAACGTTATCGGCGAGGTGGTGTAGGTCAAAAGTGCAGTGCCAAGTATCAAAAGAATTATCCTTGCCGCCATGAATATCATGGTGGTGACACCGCCGGTTGTTATCTTAATGAATTTCCACTGAAACAAAATATCTCCCGATGAAATGAAAAACAGGTTTAAAAATCCGGTGAAAATAATGATCGGTATTATCGGCTTGACAGATTTTAGCATCATTTTTATTGGGATTTTGGAAAGAGTAAACGCCATGAGCATATATACTACTCCAACTCCTAACCCCAAAAAGCCTGAAGATATAAACAGCATAACTATATACATTACTGTCAGTCCGAGCTTTACTCGCGGGTCAAGGCGATGTATGACGGATTTTCCCGGGAAATACTGCCCGATTGTTATATCCTTAATCAACTTTAATGTCTCCTTTTTTCCTTCAAAAGCCTCAACACAAGCTCTTTAGCGTAGTCAACGCTGTAAACCTCATCGGAAAAATCTATTCCCATAGCCCTTAGCCGGTCAAACACTCTTGTCATCTGCGGAACTGTCAGCCCCATAGACGTTAATTCCTCTGCCCTTGAAAAAACCTCTGACCGCCCGCCATACATATAAACCTTTGCGTCGCTTAGCACCAAAATCTTTGAGACTGTTTTCGCCACATCCTCCATGGAATGAGAAACCAGCAAAACCGTAACGCCCTTTTCAGCGTGATACTGCTTTATCATTCCTAAAATCCTGTCTCTTCCGCGGGGATCTAAACCCGCGGTCGGCTCATCTAAAATCAAAACCTTAGGCTCCATCGCCATAACCCCTGCTATTGCAGCGCGGCGCTTTTGACCGCCAGAAAGCTCAAACGGCGACTTTGTCAAAAGCTCGGGCTTAAGCCCTACAAGTCTTGCGGTTTCCTTTATTCTGCGGTCGATTTCATCCTCGCTAAGCCCCATATTTTTAGGACCAAAGGCAATGTCTTTATAAACAGTTTCCTCAAAAAGCTGATATTCCGGATATTGAAACACAAGCCCAACCTTAAAGCGTATATCCTTTAATCGTGATTTGTCTGAAAAAAGCTCCTCGCCGTCTATATATACCTTGCCCATTGTGGGCTTTAAAAGCCCATTGAAGTGCTGTATCAGCGTAGACTTTCCGGAACCGGTATGCCCTATTATTCCGACAATTTCCCCGGCCTCAATGTCAATATTTACGTTATCCAGCGCAACCTTGCGAAATGGGGTTCCCTCGCCGTAAACATAGCTTAAATTTTCAGTCCTGATTATTCCCAAAAGCTATCAATCCTTTTTCAGTAATTCATATAAGCGCTCTACACACTCGTTCTCTGTAATAATATCGTTTGGAAGATCAATTCCTTCCTTAATTAATTGGTGCGTCAGCTCTGTCACATCAGGAACGTCAAGACCTACCGACTTCAGCTTTTCCGCCTGTGAAAAAACCTTTTTCGGATTATCGTCCATTATGACCCTGCCGTCGTCCATAACAACCACCCGCCCTGCCTGTGCCGCTCCGTCCATATAATGGGTGATCAAAACTATCGTTACTCCCTCGGCATTGAGCTCCTTTATAGTCTGCATAATCTCCCGCCGCCCAATAGGATCCAGCATGGCGGTCGGCTCGTCCATAACAATGCACTCTGGCTGCATCGCCAAAACGCCTGCTATAGCGATTCTTTGCTTTTGACCTCCCGAGAGCTTATGCGGCGCGTGCTCGCGATATGAATACATTCCGACCTCTTTAAGCGCCTCATCAACACGCCGCCGGATTTCATTCGGCTCAACCCCGATGTTTTCAAGTGCAAACGCCACATCCTCT
>X5_European_Hare__coassemble_277_pt1 | contig 8441 bp, 3 predicted proteins | sample X5_European_Hare__metabat2_low_PE_001 | metagenome-assembled genome bin X5_European_Hare
CGATGATGAGCACCTCGCTGCCTCTGGTGAGCATGATGTCACTCTGCATTACCGGCAACATTGTTCCGATACCATCATCCAAAGCCCACGGGATCTGCGAGGCCGTTGCCTTTATCTGCGGACACTCCTTGGCGTAGTATTCGAGGATGAATTTCTCGTACAGACGGTTCATGCGCTGCTCATCCACAAAGGAGGCCAGCTTGTATTCTCCGGTGTCCGTGGTCAGAAGCATTCCTTCCAGAATGAGTTGGCACAGGCTGATAAGCATACGATATGTATTGTTGTTCCTCTGAAACCGAATGGCCGACCAGCGGATCGTGGTAGGGTCGATTGTATCAACATTCGAGAAGAACAGCATTTCTTTTTTCAAATCGCTTTTGTACTCTTGATCCACCCTCGTGTGCCGGAGCAGAAGCATAACGGTCGTTTTCAGTATCTGATTCAGCAGATTGTTTTCGGAAAGTTCATCGTACTCACAGGTCAGCACACGCTTTCTGGCGAGGTGGTTCCGAATGGTCCCCGGCATGTCGATCTTGCCCCGGACTACAACAGCATCCTCTTTGCGGTTCATATACTCCCGGTACAGTCCCTGTTTCAACTGTCTGCTGATACCCTTCGCCAGAATCGCAGCAAAGAGGTTATGCATGTTCTCGAACTCCTCGGTAGCAACACCCTCATAACCGCCTTGATTCAGCGTCGTGAAGGCATATGAAAGCATATAGTATATGTTTTTTATGAAGATGCTCTTATCCTTAATCATTGAAACACACCTTGCAGAATGTTCTCCCACCGCTGGAGCTTGCCCACGTCGTCGAACCAGTATTCACTGAGCATCGGAAGAATATCGTAGTCAACGATGGAATGTAACCATTCCTCAGTACAAACATCCCTGCCGCAGAAATAGCTGTGACCAATACAGAAGCCTTTACCCAGCGATTTATCAAGCGCAATCTCACGGTTTAGATCTTTGACCTTGTTCACGAGTTCATTTAGCGTTTCGTTGTTCAGGCTGTTCTGGTAGTGAATGAAGCCCTCGGAATCAAAGCCCGGTTCCACCTCAAAGAAGCTAAAGCGGCGACGGAGCGCATAGTCAATCATGGCGAGGCTGCGGTCTGCCGTATTCATCATACCAATGATGTAGAGGTTCTTCGGGACGGAGAATGAGAGTCCATTATAAGCGAGAGTCGCTTTTGTGCCTCTGTAGTCCTTCTCGATCAGCATCAGCAGTTCACCGAAGATTTTACTCATGTTACCGCGGTTGATTTCGTCGATGATAAAGAAAAACTCCTTGTCCGGCTGGTTTGCGGCCTTCTGGCAGAAACGATAGAAAATGCCATACTTTAGCTCGAAGCCATCCTCGACAGGTTTATAGCCCATCATGAAGTCTTCATAGGAATAGTTCTGGTGGAACTGAACGAACTCGATGCGGCTATCGTCCTTTTCACCCATAATGGACCACGCCAGACGTCTTGCTGCAAAAGTCTTACCAACACCGGGAGCTCCCTGCAGGATGATGTTCTTCTTATTGCGAAGAACGGCCACAAGGTTCTCGTAGCGTTTTTCGGTCATATACACTTCATCGAGGAAATCACTCTTTTTGTAAGCATCGATGGAGGATTCCTGCGCCACAGGATTTTCTTCACGAATCATATCGAGGATGAAGTCATATTCTCCTCTGGTAAGTTTGAACAGGCTGCCCTGCGGATTCTGGAAATACTCCATACGTTCAAGTTCCGGGCACCCTTTCAAGGTGGCATAATCAATCGGTGAAGTCAGTCCTTCGACCTTTTCAAAGAAAAGCTTCTCACCGTCTTGTTCTGCGCTAACACGACCGATGGCAACAATCTGCTTTATCGGATTGGATTCGTATCCAATGATCATGTCACCAGCTTTCGCATCAAGGAAGTTCTGAAAAATACGACGCTTGTTGCCATTCTCATTGTAAAGTGTGTAAGACTGAACCTCACCAACGGCGATATCCGCAAAGCTCCAGATCCTCGGATTGGAATTCAACCACCAATAACCACGGTCTTCATCGCCAGGAGCCGCTTTAACATAAAGCTCGATTCCAGATAAATCAACTTTGTCGAGAGCAGCTGAAAGTTCATCTCGCATCTTCCAGATAAAACTGCCATCTTCATCCTTACCAGCATCACGGCCTGTGTAAAGAATTGTCCACCACTGCGTAGAACCGTCATCTCTGGTGTTAGGATTAACACCGGTAGCCTCACAGACTCTCCGTGCCAATGCAACAGAACCAGAATTGTAGAAATTCTTAGTCTCGCCGTATTTCACTGCAAGCTGTGTGCAAGAAGCCATGCCGCCATAATCTTTCATGCGCTTCATGATTTCCAGCGCACCGGTCGTAAAGACGGTTTCATCTTTCAGCAGCTTACTCCAATCCTCAACGGAGAGGCCGGGATCAAAATCTGCACCGCACCAACTGGTGGTATCAGGAGCAGAATCTTTCTGAGAGTAATACCGGCTGATGTAAAAACCGACATCGATGGTCAGCGTCTTCAGCTCCGGATCGGGATAGCAGGTGTCAGTCAACTGAGACTGGAAGAGGTTTACGAGCTCGGTGTCCTCTTTGAGAGCCACACTGATTTCATCATAGAGCTTTAGGAAGTTTCGAATATTATCGGCATAAGCACCTTTCTTGAAACGATAGTCCGATTCAAGCTCGCTGGCGACCGTTTTTACTTCACCAAACTTGTAGATGTAATACTTATCCGGATAGCGGAGCCACAGATAGGTACTGATGGCATTCTCGTACTGGTAATGCTGTGCGGCACCGTTACCGTACTTCTCCAAAAGAATGGATGACTGCATTTTGAAAGCGTCCATTCGCTCAAAGATATCCTTGCTCTCATCGAATAAAGCGATGAACATTGCACGAACCTCTTCGGGGGCAGACTTAGCGAACCCGACGATCATGCCTTTCGGGAAGTTGTTATTAGAGGCCAGTAGGTTGAACGTCTTATCCAGAGAGCGGTTCAGCATCTCTGCAAAATCAATAGCATTCACATCCCAATTGTCCTGAAACCATTTCACGGCTTCCCATTTGTACTTTTCATCGCCCCATTGCTTTGCGACGAAGTTTTGCTTGTAGGCTACAAGCACATCCTTCAAACGAAATTGGTCAAACATGTGATCACCCCTTTATGCTTCTCTCAAGCTCTTATAGATTTCTTCTGTGAAGATGCCCAGCACCTGTTTCTTTATCTCATCGTTGCTGAGAAGCAGCGAGAAGAAATCCTGATTCTGTTCAAGCCCCTCAATCAAAGCATCATCGATATCATCAAAGTAGGAGAACTCAAAGTCCTTTACAGTATTGTTTTTTGCGCTGGTCTTCAGCTTATCCGACTTCATGAGGATGTCCCGGATCTGGAGCATCGCTTTCACGGCTACATCGTTATCGTAGGCCTTGCCGGTCCGGCTATTGATCTCTGCAATAATCTGGGAGAGCCTTTCTTCCTTTGCTTTGGTGAGGCCAAAGCTCTCTGCGGTCGGCAGTTTCACCACCGGTTTTGCTATCAGATTCGGTGTGGTGTGTTCTTCGGCTTTCTTCTGTACAAAGTTGGTAGCTTTAATTTTCCCGTCGAGATTATAACCGCCACCCGGATGCTTTATGTTGATGTAAGCCAACAGATAAGTGATGAAGTTGTACTTTTTATGCAGGTCCGTATCCTCAAAGCAGGATACCTGCAGCAAAAACTCATAGAAGCGGACAAAGTGGCGCATCATGGCAACAATCTCATGCTGCTTGATCAGCTCATGTTGCTCGATCATATTCTTGGCTCGTTTGAAATAGAAGGTCAGCTTTTGCTTATCCTTTGGGGAGATGTTCTCCTTATACAGCAGCTCGTTAGCCTTTTCGATATCGTCCGGATCAAGAATGGTGTATGCGTCAATCGTCGCCTCAAGGTCATAAATAGCCGTCGGCGTCACAGAGTTGGAAAGCAACGTGGTCGTGTAATAAGGAGCGAAGGCGGCCTTGATGTCCTCATAGTTGTTCACAAAGTCAAGCACAAAGGTCTTCTTTTCAAACGGAGGGCAGATTCTGTTCAGGCGTGAAAGCGTCTGGACAGCTGATACGCCCTTGAGCTTCTTGAGAACATACATGGCGCAGAGCTTTGGCTGGTCAAAACCTGTCTGGTATTTGTTTGCCACCAAAAGCACCTGATAATCATCCTTGTCAAATTCCTTCGTCAGCCGATCCTCCGGGAACCCATTCATGGAGGCCTCGGTGTACTCTGTCTCATCATCCGGGAGTTTTATTTTTCCGGAGAAAGCGACCAAGGCTTTGATATCCGTATAGCCTTTCTTCTTGGTATAGTCCTCAAAGGCCTGACGGTATTTGACGGCACCCTGTCGAGAAGCCGTGATAACCATTGCTTTTGCCATGCCGCCGAGTTCTGGCATTACAGTCGTGCGGAAGTGTTCAACAATAACCTCAACCCTCTGGACAATGTTCGTGTCATGGAGTTCCACAAAACGAGCGATCTGCCTTTTGGCGGGTGCGGTTTGCATCTGTGGATCTTCTTCGATCTCTTTGTTGATTTGATAGAAGGTGTCGTAAGTTGTATAATTTTGAAGCACATCGAGAATGAAACCCTCCTCGATGGCCTGTTTCATTGAGTAGACATGGAACGCTTCACGCTGGCCTCTGGTGTTCAGGTGACCAAAAAGTTGAATTGTCGTCGGCTTCGGTGTGGCGGTAAAAGCAAACATGGAGACGTTTGCCTGTTTCCCGTTACGGCGAATCTGGTCGGTGATCAAATCTTCAACATCAGCCTCACCAACTTCAATCTCGCCGGAGCCGAGCGACATAGTAACTGCTGCCATGTCCTTACCGGCTGTGGAGGAATGGGCTTCGTCGATGATGACAGCGAAACGTTTACCTTTCAGTCCCGCAACGCTATCGACGATGTATGGGAACTTCTGAATCGTGGTGGCGATTATCTTTGTGTTGCCGTTCAGAGCAATCGCAAGGTCAGCAGAACTGCACTTATCATCCATCACCCGAATCAGACCCGCCTTGTGTTCCATACCCATAATGGCTTTCTGCAGCTGTCGGTCGACCACGACACGGTCGGTAACGATGATTACATTATCAAAGATAATCTTGTTATAGGCGTCATGCAGTGAGGTAAGCCGATGGGCAAGCCATGCGATAGAGTTTGTTTTGCCGGAACCCGCACTGTGCTGGATCAAGTAATTCTGCGTCGTGCCGTTCTCACGGACGTCAGCAAGTACTTTCCGAATAACATCCAGTTGATGATACCGCGGGAAAATGAGGTTCTCTGACTTCTTTGTTTTGCCTGTCAGTTCGTCCTTGCTTTCCTTTGATTCCAAAAATATGAACTTTCCGATGAGGTCGAGGACGGTATCCTTCTTCAGAATGTCCTCCCACATGTAGGAAACGCTGTATTTATCCTCATAGGTCGGATTTCCGGCACCGGCATTCACACCTTCGCCATTACCCATATTGAAAGGCAGAAAAAAGGTTGACTGACCATTTAATTTTGTGGTCATGTATACTTGCTCCAGATCCATCGCAAAGTTTACGAGGCATCCGGCCTTAAACCAGAACAGCCTGGTTTTGGGATTGCGATCCACACGATACTGATAGATGGCGTCCTGATAAGTCTGTCCAGCAGCATTGCACTTTAGCTCGAAGGACATGATTGCCAGACCGTTCAGAAAAATCACAAGGTCGATACGCTCATCGTCGCTGGCCCAGACCTCCTCCATAACAGAGAAGATATTTTTCTCATACTTCGCCATCAATTCCCGGTTGAAGGTGGTCGCCGGTTTTGTATACATGAGCTCCAGCTTCATATTGGAGAGCTCGATACCGTGCTTCAGGACGTCCAGCAAGCTGCCACGGGTCTTTGTAGTTTCAGCGTTGATAAAACTGACGATGGTGTCCTTAAGATCCCCCTTGTAGATTTTACGGAGGGCCGCCATCTCGTCAGGCTGCGTATCGTTCAGGAACTGAAACAGCATCTCTCGGTCAACGGCAAAGAAGCGGTCATAGCTCGTCGCTTTACGGATCACATAACCGTTGTCCTGCGAGAGCCTGTCCATTATGAAATGCTGGTATTCTTTTTCGGAGAGAATATCATTCATTCGGCGGGCACCTCCTTCTTCCCGGTTACATACTCAAAGATTAGAGATTTTTTGTAGCTGTCCAGTGTTGTGATTTGTACTTTCTTCTGTTCGATTATTGAATCTATCTCCTCGACTTTTGAATCCAAATAATCTGCCATTGCAACCTGTTCTTCGTAGCTTGGCTCAAAAACCATAAGATGTGAGAATTCCGAAAAGTGTAATCCTTGGCGTACACCATTCCCCATGTTATAAAACACTTTCATAACATCGAAGCTGTGCAGAAGAAAGTGAAAATACCGAGAATCACTTTTCACCAGTGGTTGCAATGCAATGTAGGCTGATGTAATGATTCCATGTTCTTTAACCAATCCAGTGCGCAGACTACGTTTGTCATTCTGTAAGTCTGTCGGGCGGATAATGACATCTCCCGGCTCGACGATGTTGTAGGTATTAAAACTTTCCGGCAAAAGTCCATCGCTGGTGTTGATGTCTTTTCGGACAACTCGTCCATAGCTTAACGAAAGCAGATTATCCTCCAAGCCCAAGCGGTTTTTGTTTTTTCGTTCCCCAAAATAGAAATATACAGGATGAACATTCCAATGTGCCGGAATCTGTCCAACCCATTCTACTCCGCTGTCCTTCATCTCTGCTTCAGGATTCAGCCCTTTTGTGACTGTCTCGGTGATGACGGAACGCTTGTATTGCTCTAGCGTGTCAATCTGCGACTGAATGTCGGCAGTCAGCGCATCAATTTCGGCGCACTTGGAGTCGAGGAAATCAGCAATGCGGTGCTGCTCAGTTTTATCAGGATACGGTATATTTTGGGCGTATAGTTTCGTTGCTGTGATCAACGGCATAGCTGTCCCTGCAGTCATTTCTGCATAATCAAAATTAGGTATAACATAGCGTAAAAAGTCCTGTATAATTCTATCGTTCTCATAAATCATTAAAGCATTGTCAGTTACCCATGCTTTATTTACTTTATGAACTGTACCTATTGTGCCCACACGGCCAGTTATCAAGCAAGGTCTTAAATTGTTACTTTTTGAGTAATATCCTATTGTACCATTTGCACCAATAATATCGTAAGAACCATCTACTTCATATTCTTGTTTACTTATAGATAAACCACTTTGAATAGTTGCAATATATTTCATCTTAGTCTTTTGCCAATTTGTTGGAATATTCCCAATCCACTCTATCCAGCTGTCCTTCATTTCACGCATAATCCCACCTCACTCAAACAGCCTTGCCACACGCTCGGACACGGACTTCTCCAAATCCAGAAAGCGTTTTTCCAGTTCCTCGCTTGGTGTGGGCTGCTGGTACTTGTAAAAATACCGTGTAAACGGAATTTCGGCGCCGGTCTTGATGATAGGCTTTTTCTTACTCAAATCCTCTTCAAAAAATGCCTTGGCATCCGGGATATGGGGAAGCACCTCTCGCCGCATATAGGTGTCGATGTCCTCCTCAAATTTGACAATCTCGGTGTCCTTTGTTTCCTTGTCGTAGAGAATATTCCCTTTTTTGTCCCGCTGAATTTCCGCGTTTTTGTCCATGACGGAAAGCCCGTCCGCTATTTTTTCAAGCCGCTTTTTGTCGGCTGTCGCCTGTGCGAGTGCCTTTGTCAATATCGGCGTGAAAGCGTCGGGCGAGTAGTAGATTTCCTCCGAAACAGCCTCTTCCAGTGCCTCGACAATAGCATCATAAACCGACTTGCCGTTCTGATAGCTTTCCAGCTTTTTTAAGTCCTTGCCGGTCAGCTCCTCTGCGTTTTCCAGCTCGTCCACACTGGACTGATCGTAAATGCCGGAGAGGGCGCCTTTGGAGAGCATTGCCTCAATACGCTCTTTCGTGATGGCATAGCTTCGCTGGAGAGGCTGCATGACCGTGTACTCGCGGTAGATAAACTCTTCATTTTTATAAATCTTGCTGACCTCTGTTTCCTCAAAGTCGGCATAGATCTTGGTGATGGCAGAGCGGTCCTCAGGCGAGATCTCATTGCGCTTATTGCCCAGCGCCTTGCGGAGTTTATGGAAAATCTGGCTGGCATCGATGAGTTGGATTTTTCCCTTGCGCTCCTGCCTCTTATTCTTGGACAACACCCATATGTAGGTGGCAATGCCGGTGTTGTAAAAAAGGTCTGTAGGCAAAGCAATAATGGCTTCAATCAGATCGCTTTCCAGCATCCATCTACGAATCTGGCTCTCGCCGGAAGCAGTGCCACCCGTGAACAGAGGACTGCCGTTTTCGATGATCGCCGCACGCCCGAAATTGTCGTCCATCTTATCAATCGCAGATTGTAAAAACAGCATCTGCACATC